>CESS01096883.1_pt1 | contig 15608 bp, 10 predicted proteins | sample 326931 | NCBI WGS metagenome assembly CESS01 (sample SAMEA2591098, study PRJEB7988) | marine metagenome | biome: marine biome (ENVO:00000447); feature: deep chlorophyll maximum layer (ENVO:xxxxxxxx); material: saline water (ENVO:00002010), including plankton (ENVO:xxxxxxxx) | depth 55 m
CGACCAAAGACACTCACCTTGGTGATCTCACTCTGCTTCATTACTCCATTTTGTCGAAGCAATTACGCAAAGGAACATTCATCCGCTTCACCTGATATTCAGCACGTTCTTTTCCTGGTCTCTGATGACTTGAAGGCAAGCGCTCTTGGATGCTACGGAAACAATCAATGTAAAACTCCGAATATTGACCGACTCGCCGCGGAAGGCATGATATTTGAAAATGCATACTGCCAAGGACTGTGGTGCGCGCCCTCACGAACATCATTTATGCACAGCCGCTATCAGGGTGAAGGGGCAACAAATCTTGGGCAATGTTTTCGTGAGGCTGGGTGGCATTCTGCTCGAGTCGGCAAGATCTACCATATGCGGGTGCCAGGCGACATCATCGCTGGTACAGACGGCGAAGATATACCGTCCTCATGGGACGAACGTTTTAACTCTGCAGGTCTCGAGGCACACACGCCAGGCCACTATGCGTGCCTGAATCTCAATATCTTTACAGATGCCCTCGAAAACAGGCAGTCAACACGCATGCCGCATCGCATGTTCGTCACCGTACGCTATGACGGAGACGGGGCAGACCAGCCTGATTCAAAGTCTGCAACGAAGGCAATTGAGCTACTTAAAGCACATCGCGACAAAAACATGTTTCTTGCTGTTGGATTTGTTCGGCCTCATTATCCGAATGTTGCCCCGCAAGATTTTTTTGATCATTACCCCTGGGAGAGAATGCCTCTTCCGAAGACTGTCGAAGATGATCTGAGCGATATACCCAAAGCGGGCCTTGCAAAGACTCGGAATGACAACAATCCAATCGGAAGGTATCCAGACAATCAACGCCGAATGTGGGCGGGCTACTACGCAACCGTTGAGTTTATGGACAGACAGGTTGGAAGAATTCTTGATGAACTGGATCAAGCTGGTCTCCGAGAATCTACAGCAATCGTCTTCTGCAGTGATCACGGCTACCATCTTGGCGAACATGGGTTTTGGCAGAAATCGAACTTTCATGAGGAAGTCACACGCGTCCCTCTCATAATCACGGCGCCGGGCATGCCATCAGGAAGAACACAGTCGCTTGTTGAGTTAGTTGATATTTTTCCAACACTGACAGACCTGACAAACATTGAAACACCTGCTAGCGTTCAAGGGAAAAGCCTCGTCCCTCTTCTCAAAAATCCGGCATCCTCGGTTCGTGAAAGTGCATTGTCGATCTATAACAAGGGGCAGGCCATCCGCACACCAAAATGGTCATTCATGCACTACAAGGATGGCACAGAAGAAATGTACGACATGGAGCACGATCCGCTTCAGTTTACAAACCTGGCTGATAAATCAGAATTTCAGACCACAAAAAAATCACTCACGACACAACTTCAGCAGCGACTAAGCGATGCTCAAATCAACAAGTGACCGCACATTCTCATCAGTTCGGCAGAACGTGCCACTTCTTTAGCAGTTTCTCTTGCCGCTCTTACGGAACAGATTGCTCAAGTTTCTGCCACCGCGAATAGGCTGTAGCCACACGAGCCTCTAACTCCTGCAGCGACTTCTGAGTAGAGGCAATCTCCTCGGCTGAACGACGATAAAATGATGCATCACCCATCAGTTCATGAAGCCCAGCGACCTCAGCCTCGAGGCTTTCAATGCGTGCTGGCAGTTTTTCCAGCTCCCGCTTGTCCTTATACGACAGCTTCTGCGTTTTCGTTCCTGGCACATCCGAGACAGTGGTCAATTTCTTCGAGGGAGAGCCCGGTGGTTTCTTGGGCACGCCGACACCCCCACGCTGTCTTAGCCAATCTGAATACCCACCAACATATTCCCGCACACCTTCTGGCTCAAAGGCGATAACACTCGTCACAACATTGTCAAGAAACTCTCTGTCATGACTTACAACTAACACCGTACCCTGAAAATCAACCAGCCTCTGCTCAAGAAGCTCGAGTGTCTCGAGATCTAAATCATTTGTTGGCTCATCAAGTACAAGCACATTGGCCGGACGGGCAAAAAGCTTTGCGAGAAGGAGTCGATTCCGCTCACCGCCAGAAAGAAATTTGACCGGCAATCGTGTACGTTCTGCAGTGAATAGAAAGTCCTGAAGGTAGCTGATCACGTGCCTTTGATTCCCGTCAATGGTCACGAAATCATTGCCACCATTAATTTGCTCAACAACGTTTTGTTCAAAATCAAGCTGATCACGCAACTGATCGAAGTATCGAATATCGAGTTTTGTGCCCAGCCGTACAGACCCAGCGGCAGGCTCTAGTTCCTCAAGGAGAAGCCGCAGAAGGGTCGTCTTCCCACATCCATTTGGACCGACAAAGCCAACCTTGTCTCCGCGAAGAATCGTTGTTGAAAAAGTATCAATGACCAGCTCATCGGCATATCCAAAAGACAGGCCTGCAGCCTTACAGACCAGCGTACCGCTTCGTGTAGATTCCTGAATTGCGAGAGTCGCTTTACCGGGTTGTTCCCTTCGCTGTTGTCGTTCTTGACGCATCTGCTTGAGTGCACGGACACGCCCCTCATTCCGTGTTCGTCGGGCTTTAATACCCTGGCGAATCCAGACTTCTTCTTCTGCCAAACGCTTATCAAACAAAGCATTCTGTTTTTCCTCAGCTTCTAATGCCGCGGCTTTTCGCTTCAGAAACTCATCATACTCGCACTCCCACGCAGAGAGACACCCCCGGTCCAGTTCCCAAATCCGGTTCGCTACTCGCCGAAGAAACCCACGATCGTGGGTGACAAAAAGTAAGGTACCTCGCCAAGAAGCCAGAAACTTTTCCAGCCACTCAATCGCCTCAAGATCAAGATGATTTGTTGGCTCATCAAGTAAAAGTAAATCCGGTTCAGTAACCAATGCCCTCGCAAGGAGAACTCGTCGCTTACGACCTGCTGATAGACTTGATATATCAACATCTGAGTCGAGCCCCATGAGGTCAATAATCTGCTTGCTTTTCGCCTCGGCTTCCCACGTCTCAATCTGCCCTTCTGAGACCTGCAGGCTCAAGGCTTCCTGAACCACACCAAAGACCTGGCCGCTCAGGTCACCAGGTACTTCCTGTGGAAGGAAGGAGGCTCGCTTCCCGCTGGCCAATACACATGTGCCGGCATCAGGTTCTTGATCTCCCGCAATCATACGCAGGAGCGTTGTCTTGCCCGTTCCGTTACGGCCAAGCAGACCAATTTTCTCACCCGATTCAACAAACCGCGACACATTATCAAGGACGTGAACTCCACGGAATGCAAGAGAAAGATCATCAAGAGTAAGCAAAGCCATAGCAGACGTTTATTTTCTATTTCGTAGTATGATGCCGCGGAAGTCTCGCTACTGAAAAAACAATGAGAATTTCAGTATCTTTGCAAGAGGCTCGTTCCAGCAGGTTTACTGCTTGGCATCTGTCTTTTCGATGCGGTACATCGCTTTGTCTGTGCGAACGTACAACGAATTATCGATCGCGGCTGGACTTGCCATGATCGCTTCATCAAAATCATTTTTCGTGAGAATGTCCAGTTCATTACCTGGTTTTATAACAAACATCTCTCCCTCTCGATTACCAACGTAGATTTTCCCGTCAGCAAGTATTGGCGACGAGGAAAAACTTCCACCAAGTCGACCTGTCCAGCGTGCCTCTCCGGTCACTTTATCTAAGCACGTGGCAATGCCCTTATCGCTGAAAAGATACACCGCATCACCAACCAGGAGCGGCGATGGCATACGAGGTACACTCCGTTTATAGCGCCAAAGAATTTGTGGTTGAGTTGTTTCTGTCGGCCCAAGTTGCAACGCGAGCAATTCAGTTTTCATAAAACTGGTGCTGATATAGGCGACTTCGTCTACGACGACAGGTCTTGGCACAATTGAGAAACCAAGAATCCCATACTTGACCTTCCAGAGCTCATTACCTGTTTTCGGGTCGTATCCATACAACCAGTCTGATGCGGGAGAGAGCAGCACGTCTCGGCCGCCAACAGAAGTCACCAACGGGGTGCCATACGATTTTTTCATCTCCGGATTGTCATTCATTTCACCGCTTCGATCAGTTCTCCAGACTTCTTCCCCCGTCTTCCTATCAAGCGCGACAACATATTGCACATCGCTTCCGTCACAGTGAAAAATCAGCAAGTCTTTCCATAGAACCGGTGAACTGCCGGGGCCGTTCTCATGATTCAACCGCTGGCTTCGGTTGTGCCAGACCAATGATGCTTTCTTGATATCAACACACGCCGTCCCGTAGTCACCAAACTGACAGTACAAATAGGACGAACCAATAACAGGTGAAGGTGAAGCAAAACTATTGAGCACATGGGTTGGTTGCGGATTGTCTACAGAAAACAGTTCTAGATCATGAAGAATCTCACCGTCTTTGCGATCGATAGCTAATGCCCGAAACGTCACCGAGGCAGCAACACTACGCGGCTGTGGCTTTTTGCCTCCGGGCGGCGGCGGCCCTTCATTGCCGACACCGTGCTCGAGAGCCGTCGTCAGCCAGACAACATCGTCGACGATCATCGCAGACGACCACGCTCGGCCAGGTATTTCTGTTCGCCATTGAATATTGTCACCGCCAGCCACTTCTTTGCCTGGCGGACCAATTTTCCATTGTTTCGGCAGATCTCTAGCTGTGGGCGCATGCCCCTGCCCCTCGGGGCCTCGCCATTGTGGCCAATCAGCAGCGACTGCCGGAACTCCCAGAAGACAGATACCAAGCCATACAAAACGAAACATGTTTCCCTCAACGTCGTGCTTCATACTTTCTCATGTTCTAGTATGTCAGATTGTCACTCGTTTGGTAATCTTATGGGAGAGGGGTGTTGTGCAGCCTCGCGACAGAATTTTTCTGCACCTGGAGGTTTCCGATGGTCGTTACATTACTTGTCTTGCTCGGCGTACTGGTCATTCTTGGGTTTTGGCTTGCTGGAATCTATAACCGACTCGTGTCCTTACGTGCTCGCAATAAAAATGCCTTTGCTCAAATCGACGTCCAGCTCAAGCGGCGGTATGACCTCATCCCCAATCTTGTCGAAACGGCCAAGGGATACATGTCCCACGAACGTGAAACACTAGAGGCTGTCATTAATGCTCGGAACCAGGCTGCCTCAGCAGCAGGTAAAGCAGCAGCGAACCCTGGTGACCCCACAGCTATGGGTGTACTCGGCGGCGCGGAAACCATGCTTACTCAATCGCTTGGCCGTCTCTTCGCACTTGCTGAAGCCTATCCAGACCTGAAAGCGAACCAAAACATGATGGCAATTCAGGAAGAACTGACCAGTACAGAAAATAAAGTAGCGTTCTCACGGCAGGCATTTAATGATGCCATCACCGCATACAACATGTACCGGGAATCATTTCCTCCGGTGCTTTTTGCTGGCACATTTGGTTTCCAACATGCATCGCTTCTCGAGTTTGATGACAAACAAGCAATCCAGGCCGCGCCTTCAGTGTCGTTTTAATTAATTGACAGCAATGAATCGTCTTGTTCACATTCGTTCAAAGCTCCCTGCTCACGTGCGAGGGAACGACATCGCCGACCTCATGGAACGGAGCTTGCAATGAACTTCTTTGAGCACCAGGATCGCGCTCGACGAAAAACAGGCATGCTGGTCTGGCTTTTTATTGTTGCAGTCGCCGGGCTGATCGCTGGCACCTACGTGCTGATCATGTCGCTCTATCTGGGTGGCCTCGAACAAGCCTCACAGCAGCGTGAAGCGCTTATAAACCAATTTGGACCAGATACTTTCTGGAGACCAGATATCTTGCTAGGTGTTGCTCTGGCTGTTTTTCTGGTTGTTGGCGGTGGCAGTCTTTTCAAAACCGCACAACTCTCTGGAGGGGGCGAGCCTCTTGCCCTGTCTCTTGGCGGCCGCCGACTCCTGAATGACTCAGGCGATCAAGTCGAACGAAAAGTGCTCAATGTCGTGGAGGAAATGGCACTTGCCTCTGGCCTGCCTGTGCCACCGGTATTCATGATGGATCGCGAACAGGGCATCAACGCGTTTGCTGCTGGATACCAGCCAGAAGATGCTGTCATAGGCGTGACCCGTGGCTGCGTCGAGCAACTCAGCCGCGATGAACTGCAGGGCGTGATTGCGCACGAATTTAGTCATATTCTCAATGGTGACATGCGATTGAACATCCGACTCATCGGCATTGTCCACGGCATCCTGCTTGTTGGCCTTATTGGTTACTACACTCTCCGTATTGCTGCCGCATCGAGTGGCAGAAGAAGCAGTAATAACAAAGGTGGTGGCGGTCTTGCATTCCTCGGTCTTGGACTGGGGCTTATGGCAATCGGATTTATTGGAACACTCATTGGCAACCTGATTAAGGCCGCAGTAAGCAGGCAGCGGGAATTTCTCGCTGATGCGTCAGCCGTACAATTTACACGTGACCCGAATGGCATTGCGGGGGCTCTTAAAAAAATTGGGGGACTGAACACCGGATCGAAAGTGACTGTTGCCAAAGCGGCCGAAGCGTCTCACATGTTTTTTGCTGAGGGTGTTTCAGAGCTCTTCGCGACGCACCCACCACTTGCGAAACGAATTGCACGAATTGACATGTTCTGGCAAGCAGAAATGCAAGTTGAGCAGGCAACACAAGCGGGAGCCTCGTCATCGACACCGCATCCAGCATTTGCTCCAGCAGGTGCTGTCGGTTTTGCTGGCTCAACAGCATCATCGATGCCTCCTCCTGACACTCTGCCACCTCGTTACGAGCCACAACCTGCGCCATCACCAGAGCAAGCCGTCGAGGCAATCGGCAAACCGACGTCACAGCAGATTGCCCGCTCGCACGAGCTTCTTGAATCATTACCTGAAGCACTTCGAAAGGCTGCCAGAGAACCCTATGGCGCCCGTGGTGTCATCTATGCTCTGTTACTCGACGCGGACTTCACCAGCTGCCAGCGGCAGTTTGAACGACTTGCTGCCGAGGCTGACCCTGCTGTCTATCGCTCGACAATTCAACTCCACAAATTGACAGAAACACTTCCTCGAGAATCTCGACTGCCGTTGGTTGATATATGCCTCGCCCCCCTGAAAGATCTGTCACCAGAGCAATACGAAAGATTCCGCGAGAACATGCACGCCCTTGCTGCTGCAGACAACCGCCTGAGTCTCTTTGAGTGGACCCTTCAAAAGGTTGTTTCGCATGTCCTCGACCCCCACTTTGGAAGAAAACGAAAACGAACAACCAATCAACGCCCGGCGCCCGAAGATGTTTCAACCGTATTATCTGCACTGGCCCATGCCGGCAGCCGTGACAAAGACCTCGTCCAAAACGCCTTTGAACGTGGCGTGAAGGCGACCGGTTTACCACCACTCGAACTCCAGCCATGGGATCGAACAATTTTCAGCAGACTCGACCACTCGCTTGATGCCCTCGGACGGCTGCCCGGCAAATCAAAAGCCAAACTCATCCGTGGTCTAGCTGAAACAGCTTCTGCCGATGGCACGATCACCCCGCGAGAGATCAATCTTTTGAGAGCAATCGCCACAACGCTTGACTGCCCAATGCCGCTCATCGCCTGAAAAACTGCAACCTCGCTGCTCACGATCATCCCATGTTGATCTTATATTCCTTGCGGTACGGACGTGACAGCATCGCATTGGCCTCGTTGTCACCCGTAATCTGCTCGGACGTGGCGTCCCAAGTGAGATCGCGACCAAGTCGGGCACTTATGCCAGCGAGATGACAGACATTCAGGGCTCGCATATGCGAGTGAACGTCAGAGATTGGATCTTTCCGTGTTTTCACACAATTCAGAAAGGTGGCCCAGTGCGCCTTACGACCATCTGCCTCCATGGGAAGATTCTTATAAACCTTCGCAATTGCATCCTCCGGAAGAGGATCATCCGCAAGCGCTTCGACAGGAGCACCGACAAGCTTGCCACGATTCACAAAGATCTTTCCTTTATCTCCCTCAATGGTCACACCGTTATCCGTGTCGTGTCGAATAATGAGTTCCACATTCTCAGGATATGTTGCCGTAAGCAGAAAAGCCGTTGCTGTGTTATAGCGGTCTCGATCTACTGGCATACCGTTCTTAAACGGCACCGGATGAGTGGCCTTACCCCCTATGCCTGTTGGACCACCATGCTCTCCTGCTTGCCCAGCCTGTTCGAGAGCCCAGACAGCAATATCAACATGGTGTGCGCCCCAGTCGGTCAGTTTGCCACCTGAAAATTCATACCACCACCGAAACTCATAATGGCAATTCGTATTTGGACGTGCACGCTTCTTCCCTGAGGAAGGCTTTCGGAAATAGCGATAGTCAACAGCAGGCACAGGCCCCAACCATCGATCCCAGTCCAGTTCTGCCGGCGGTGTCACCGTAGGCAAAGGACCACATGTCGGACCAGCCCCAATTGCGGCTGTTACCTTTTTAATTTTTCCAACCCGGCCATCGGCAACCATCGCAATCGCTTTTACAAACTCCTCAAACTGGCTTCTCTGTTGTGTTCCAACCTGAACAACACGACCCGTTTCCTTCTGAACTTTCCGAATGAGTTTTCCTTCATCAATTGTCAAAGTGAGCGGCTTCTCACAGTAGACGTCTTTGCCCGCAAGCATTGCTTCAACTAATGGTTTTGTGTGCCAATGATCTGGCGTTGCAATATGAAGAACGTCGATGTCCTTTCGATCAAGAATGGCTCGGTAGTCGGCATACTCCTTCGCCTTTCCATCACTCAGCGTGTTGTTCGCCGCAGATGCACGACCGGCATCAGCGTCTGCAATGGCGACAACATCAACCCATTGAGATGCCGCACGAAGGTTCCCTAGCCCCATACCACCAGCCCCAATGAGACCAATTGATACTCGGTCATTTTTGGACTGGCTTTCGTCCGCAAGTGTTTTTTTCTGCCACCCGAAATACGGCACCGATACCGCTGTCGCAAGAGAGGTTGTGGTCGTGAGAAACTGCCGTCTGGTTATCGACATGGGAAACCTTTCAAAAGAAACAATGAAAAAATACGGACCGCTTTAAATACGCATTGATACCGGCTTGGAAGCCAATGCGATACCACGCATTCTTACTCAACTTTATTTACCATTCATACAGATAAGAGCAACCGCAACGAACTGCTGACTCCAAAATGTCGTACAAACTCACGATCTTACACGGATCCTCGGGAATTTTATCGCGATGCATTATCATCGATTGAACGGTAGACTTTTGCTACTCTCTCCTTGATTTCAGGAAGAGCTGCTTCAGCCGCTGCGCGGCCGAGATCCATTAACTCTTCTCCCGCGGCAAAGTCATCAAACGTGTGGGCCGATGTATCCGGCGTAATCACGTAATCACTACCGGAGCGGTGGATACCGGAAAGACTCCGGAGCGAAACATCATTCACGCGAAGCAACGTCCGCAGGTACCCAGGCGATGTTAACGCATCTGGCCGTCGTGGATCGCGACAAAAGTCTGTCGATAACTTTGTTGTCACATCAACAGCAAGAACAAAGTTCGCGCCCTGCCGACGCAAGCAGTGTGACGGCACATTCGCGAGCACTCCACCATCGACAAGCGCTTCATTCCCTCGAAGAATTGGCTTCCCGAAAATTGGGTGATTGATACTCTCCATCACACTTGAGACCACATCGCCGGACCGTCGAATTCTTTCTTGCCCCGTCACCAGATCCACGGTAACGAGTGACGCCGGAAGTAACAATTCATCGAACTGTACATTCTGAAGATGCTCACGGAATTTTGGCTCAATCCACCCCATACGAAACTGTGAGAGCAAAAACATCTCCCTGCTCTTCGGTATTTTCCTCAACCACGTCGGTGGTGTCATTTCCTTGAGTATTAACTGCAGCAAAACATCGGGCGACTTCCCCATTGCATATCCGGCGGACATGATGGCACCAGCACTTGTGCCCGCGACGGAATCAAAATAGATGCCTTCACGGTTCAGCACCTCAATCACGCCAAGGTGTGCAACTCCCTTCGCGCCACCACCACCAAGCGCAAGGCCAAACTGAAGGTCATCAACACAATGCACGCACCGAGTCACATCGTGCTTACGAAAAGATGGCTCTCCGGAAGCATGCTCCCATTGCACCCGCATATCGCTGCCTGGAAGTGGCAGATCATGAGAGGCATGCCTTGGAAGCCGAACTGATCGTTCATGTGTCCAAACGACCTGAGAGTGACCGGCCAAATGATTCCGGTCGCGGACAAAGGTACCAAGCCTACTCTCAACAAGCCCTTGATCCTGATTATCAAAGAGCCAGAGAAGGTGTTCACACTGGCTTAGTAGGGACGGCTCTGCCGTCTCTACATCACAATCAACAAGCACCCTGACTCCCTGCGTCACGGCGTCCGCGACACGATCACGAAGTGGCTCAAGATCATTGCCATGAACCAGTTCTGCAAGAATATCATCCGCTGCCCACATCTGCGGCCTATCCGTCACCACTTTGACCGTGGCACCCCGATCTTTGAAAGCCTTGACCATTTGCGGAGCAAGGACTGCATGCTCTTTCCGTGTCCTTATTACTGCAAAGACTGCACGAATAACCTGACGCCGCGTGCCGAGCAACTCACCTCGTAACCACCGTCCCAAAGTCTTGCTTAAATTCACCGCAAACTGTGGCACCTGTTCTACTGCTTCAGCGAAATGATCATGATTCAATACCAGCAAGTCTGTATCAACGACGGCCTTGATTGTCGCATTTCTCGGTGAACCAATCAGCATGGAGAGTTCACCAAAGTGAGCCCCACGGTCGAGCACATTCAGCAACGACTGCTCACCCGTATCGTCTTCAAGAAGCACTCGCACACGGCCACTTGTAATGACATACATCGTCCCCCCAGGATCACCTTGCCGAAAGAGCACCTCTCCACTGCGAACCTCCATTGGCCTGGCTTTGGCAAGAATAGAACGAATGTCCTGATCACTGAGACCATCAAAGGCAGGCGAACCTTTCAGAAACTCAAATTCACTCTGCTCAAATTCACTTTGATTGTGCTCGGCCATAATGACGTGTCCTTGTCGTCTTCCTAGTGAACGTGGTTTCCACCTTTTTCGCCTTCCAGGCCCGGCAGGTCAAATGGAACCAGCAAAAGACCGGCTGCTGATGCCGATTTGCCATTGACCTCGTGCATCGGAAAAAGGTACTTCCCGCACTGAATGTATCGATGTGGAATTCTGTCGGACGGTAGAAGGGCCTGAGTATGGCTTCCTCAAAAAAAATCAGCCGAAAAAGAAAACGCGACGTTCCGATGATGGTTCGATGCAAGCGATCATTCAGAACTGGGATTAAATCGCTGGCGGAAAGCTCTTGGCTTAAATTCACAACCGGAGTTGTGCTGTTGACCAGCGGTCTCGATGAAGCTGCGGAAACTCTATTCGAAGATCTCTCTGCACTCGAACTTGGTGCACATCACGGAGTGATGGTGCTCGGATTTGTCAACGTTCTCTCATCACTTCCTGACATGCTTGATGGACTGACGGGAACATTCCTGGCAGACGACGAGGAAGAGCCCAATGAAGAGCTTGCTCAGAGATCGCTTCACCAACAAGAAGCCCTCCCACCAGAGCCTGTAGAAGTCGAACTCAAGAAGGCCGCTTAGCCAAACGCCTCGCTTCTGCATGGCCTTCTCGCCAGCCCTCCGCACTCTGGCAGTTTTTAAAATGACCCGAAACTTTTGTACGTTGTCATTCGTTGAAAGAATATCACGGGCTAAGCAGTCCCTAACACCAGAATAGCTATACGACACTACTGAGGATCTAGAACAATGAAATACACTTACTTACTCTTCACGCTTGCGTGCGCAGCCATAGTATCTTTGGCTGCGACAACCTTCGCAGCACCGCCAGAAAATAACGACCCAGCTGCCCGCAAGGCTGAAATGCTCAAGAAGTTTGATAAGGATGGTGATGGCAAGCTAAGCGATACAGAAAAGACAACACTACGAGCTGAAATGCAGAATCGTCGCGGAGGAGGAAGAGACCGAAAGCAATGGACTCCGGAGCAACGTGACGAAATGCTCAAGAAATTCGATAAAGACGGAGATGGCGAACTAAGCGATACAGAAAAGACAACACTACGAGCTGAAATGCAGAATCGTCGTGGCGGAAGAGAACGAAAGCAATGGACTGCGGAGCAGCGTGACGAAATGCTCAAGAAATTCGATACGGACGGAGATGGCAAACTGAGCCAAGAAGAGCGGGATACAGCCCGTGAAGCAATGAAGGCATCTCGAACAAAAGGTGAAAAACAACAGAAAAAGAAGGATTAATTTCGCAACGGAATCAACCTGTTGTCGATGTGCAAAAAGGGCTGGGACTCACAACTGGAGTTCCAGCCTTTTGTTTTGGATACCCGCCTTGGTTGGAATTATTTCTGCTTGCTCTCTTTGGCCTTCTGCGCAATCGCTGGTTTCGAAGAGGTATCTTCAGTTGCAGTACCAGCTGATTTTTTCTCTTTGCTATCAGTCTTCTTTGCCAGATTCTTCTCAGCCTGCTTCTTGCCCTTATTGCCCTTTGGTTCCTCATTGCTGGCAACCGTCTTCTTGCCACCAGATTTCACAGACGGTGAGGGCTTCGAAACCACCTTACCAACTGATTTATCTTCCGAAGACGCTGAGGCAACAACAGATTGTGTGCCTTTTGTTTTTACCGTTTTCTTTTTTTCAGCACCTGGACTTGCTCTTGAAACAGACTTTGCATCAGATGCTTGACCTTCTTCGAGCGTATCGAGCATTTCCTGCAAGCCGAGTAATTGAGCATTGACTGTCTGGGTTGCTGCTCGCACCATGGCCTGCCGATCTGCCTGTGCCCGAGCTGTCGCCTGACTAAATTCTTTCTGCTGCGACTTAAGCGCCTGTGACTGCTCAGCAAGATCTTTCGATCGTTCCTCGAGTGATGCTTCGAGCACACCGATTACGGTTTTTATTTCTCCTATCATTCGGGCTCGTTCAACTTTTGTTATCTCAGATTGGACTGCCAACTTCTCAGCAACATCTTCTCGAACCTCTGCAACATTTTGTGTTGCTTCACCCAATCTCTTTTCGAGCCGACTTGCTGATTCCTTCTGATCATCGAGTTGGCCAGAGAGTTGTTTCTCGAGACGTAACGCCGTCGCGGCCTGGACTTCAACACCAGCAGCTACGGCACCCTGCACTTCACTAATTCGCTTCAGATTCGCCTCGCTTGATGCTTTCACCTGAGTCATTGTCTGCTGCAACGCCGACTCTACCTCTGACTGGTTTCGTGCGAGCCGCCACAGACCAGTTGTTGCAGCAAATGCAATAAGAGCTACCACAACACTCAGGGTCATGACATGTCGACTGGAGCTCCCATTATTCTGAACTTCTTCCTCAAGCCTCGTCATCCGCCGTGCAAATTCTTCAGACTCTCGCCGGCGGTCTGCAAGAAAATCATTGAGTTGGCCTGCTGCATCGCGAATCATTGAAGCTGCTTCTTTTTGGGAAATCTCATCTGCTGGAAGAATCAATTCGTCTTCCTGCCCCAACGCCTGCTGCTCTGACTCGGAACTTCCGCCAGCATTCATCTCGCCCGAAACTTCTGGCTCGTAATTTTCGTCATTATTTGGTGTTTGTATCATCAACAACTCCAGACGGTTCACAACCGCCGAACATTTTGTACTTGAAGCGAATTAACTATGTTGAGGCCATCCATGGCTTCCATTACAGACTATCGGAAAGCAGGGGCCACCAACCAGAGTCGACTCTGTGCGAAAGAGCGCATAAACTGTATGGAACGGAGTATTTACCCCAATAGAATGGTAAAAAACCCATCGCATCTGACCAGTTTTACCTAGACAACCGCGCTTACGAAGCATGCAGCGGCTATACTCATTTGCTGGAATGAAGGAGATTACAAATATGTCACTTATCACACTCGTCTTTAGTCACTCGATTCATATCGTGCGATCAGCCCTCTCAACACAGATCACGTCCGCAGCACGTGCTGGCGCCCTCCTTTGCCTGCTCGGGTTCGTATCGAATCCAGGCTATTCGGAGGAAGTCCTGCTTGGAGACCCCTCTCTCACCGCAGGAGTCCCCGGCCGAGGACCGATCTCAATGTCAGAAATCGAAACATGGCTTGATGATGAGCGGAATTTCGTCGAACTGACTCCACAACTTCCGCTTGGTCTTTCACAAGGCTCAAGCCAAATCACCGGCCTCGATGAAAATCCTTTGACTCGTGCAAAAATTGAACTTGGACGGCAGCTCTATTTTGACACTCGACTGTCTGTTGACTCCACTGTCAGTTGTGCGAGTTGTCATGATCCATCAATGGGCTACACAGCGCAGACAAAGACAGGCATTGGAATCAAAGGGCAGGCAGGTGGTCGAAACTCACCGGTTTCCTTTAATCGTATTCTTTCTGACAAACAATTCTGGGATGGCAGAGCAGAATCTCTCGAAGCACAGGCAATTGGCCCAATAGAAAACCCGATTGAAATGGGATTTACCCACGATGGTGTAGTGAAACGCTTGTCGAGCATCCCAGTTTATGCAAAGCAATTCGAGAAAATATTTGGCTCTGTGACAATTGATGCAGTAGGAAAAGCGATTGCAGCTTTTGAACGCGTCATCGTTACAGCGCCATCACCATATGACTACAACGAACAGTGGAGAGCATTTAAAAATCTTGAGCCAGAAGATCTTGAAGATGACCCCGAACTCGCCGAACTCTACGCAGATGCTGCCGCAGGTGTAAAAGCACACCCTATGAACGAATCTGCAAAACGTGGTCGAGAAATATTTTTCACCGAAAAAGGAAACTGTAGTGCCTGTCATGTTGGTGCAAACCTTGCAGATGAAAAATATCACAACATTGGTGTTGGCATGGACAAAGAAGGCCATGACATAGGACGGCACGCCATTTCAGAAAATGATATCGACACGGGCGCGTTTAAAACGCCTACGATCCGCAATGTTTCGCTCACGGCACCGTACATGCACGATGGCTCAGTGGCAACACTCGAGGAAGTCGTCGAGTGGTACGACAAAGGTGGTCATCCCCATAAACATCTCAGCACGAAGATCAAGCCTCTCAATCTCAACGATCAGGAAGAGACCGATCTGGTTGAATTCATGAAAGCGTGCACAAGCCCAACACCTACAGTCGAAACAAGTCGGCTCCCGGCAGACGCCTAACGCCAACAAGAGAGACCGCCAACAACCAATCTTGACTGCCCAAAACTGAGGTGTGCTTCTGCACATTCTGCATCTCACACACTCCAGTCAACTTGAAGGATTGAGCCATGAGTGACGAGCACCATCCAGAGGAGAATCCTGAACAACCAGTTCAGCAGATTCAGCATTCATCAGCGACGGCTCGAATACCTGATGAAATTGGACGTGGTGTTTTTGCGACGGCGGTGGTCGTACTTCACGGACCAAACGAATACACAATTGACTTTATTCAGTCACTCGCCCGTCCGAATCGTGTTGCAGCCCGAATCATTCTCCCACCAGTCGTGGCGAACCAATTTGTACTCGCCTTGGAACAGGCACTCGAAAAGTACCGTGTTTCATTCGGACATCTACCTCACCAACCTCAGCCACCGCAACCAGTCGAGAACCCGGGTCTGGGCAGCAGTGATGCGAACGATGGCCCGAAAGGTCACG
>CESS01055586.1_pt1 | contig 15562 bp, 18 predicted proteins | sample 326931 | NCBI WGS metagenome assembly CESS01 (sample SAMEA2591098, study PRJEB7988) | marine metagenome | biome: marine biome (ENVO:00000447); feature: deep chlorophyll maximum layer (ENVO:xxxxxxxx); material: saline water (ENVO:00002010), including plankton (ENVO:xxxxxxxx) | depth 55 m
AGAGATGCAGAGATTTGCTGATGCGATTAAATGCTTTGAACAATCAATTCCAAGAGGCCTTGACAAAGACCAGCAGAAATTGGCCAAAGAACAAATTAGAAGATGCAACATTCTACTAAAGGAACAGCAAAGGAAAATGAATTGATTTCCTATGAGATTCATTACTCGGGTTTTTTGTTTTAACAAAATATCATCCTAAAAACGGGATAATAGCACACAGGTTGATATGAGTCAACCATTTCACCCACATCATGGACTGCAATACATGTGAGACACCAACTGCAGTGGTTATCAACAAACCAGATGTCATTGACGTCGAGTTGACTATTACGGTCAAGGCAAAAGAAATGCTTTCTTCTGCGTTCGGCGACGACATGTCTCACGCCCTTTTAGTAGGTGTTCTATCAGGTGGTTGTTCCGGATATATGTACGATTTACAAATTGTAGAATCTACTGACCAAGATTGCCAAGAGGTCAAAATTGATGGATTTAGAGTATTAGTCCCCAATGCATCATCCCACCTTTTAGATGGAATCGAAATTGATTATGTCGATCGCCTAATGGGCGGTGGATTCAAGATCAACAATCCAAATGCTGAAAGCTCATGTGGCTGCGGTGAATCATTCGCTTGAGTGTTGAGTGTAATGGGCATCGTCAAACTTGACGCTTACGTACTAATCTTACGTGGTGAAGATAGGTTATCCTTGGTAAACGGTCTCTCAACAAACAAAGTAGAGACTACTTGTACAACAGTATTCACTACCACTAAAGCCAAAATAATTGACATGGTCGATGTAATTGACAAGGGTGATTTCCTTGCTTTAGTTGGACACGGGCCATACAAACAGCCACTTATCGAGCATATTTCACAAAGAATACTAGGCCAAGATGTCACCATTGGTGATGCAAGTAGTTCTAATTCGGTTTTTTTGTCTACAGAGGAAATTGATGTTGAAGATAATGTAACTAAATGTAAGACATTTAGAGGATGGATTATTGTTGCACCATTGGATTGTGATATTGAGGTCACAATGTCCAAAATTGAATTTGATGAATATCGTGTAAGCAATATGATTCCAATGCAGGGATCGGAAATTACACCGAAATACCACCCATTGGCCTGCGGTTTAGGAGATTTGGTACATGAAGCAAAAGGTTGCTACATAGGCCAAGAAATAATGGCAAGAATGCGTAGCCGTGGTAAGCAAGGGAAAATATTGGTACGATTGCCAAACCCTATCGATGATGCTACAACTACAGGGGATTCCCATTCATTAGCGATTCGAAGAAGCCAGTAGAATGTTATTGAGAATTGAACAAAGGAATCAATAGTTGGCTTCTTTTGGAAGAGACATGAACCGATTACTGTATTTCGCAGTTCCTGGCAGGGGAGAAGCAAGTAGAGTTGCATTAGCATTGTCTAGTCTTGAATGGGAGGACGTTGAAGTCAATGGCGACACTTTCAATCAAATGAAAACAGATGGAGAGTTACCGTGGAATATGCTACCTGTTTTACAAACACCAAATGGAACACTAGCAGAATCATCTGCAATTCTTAGATATGCTGGCAAATATGCAGGATTGATACCTGACGACCCATATGAAGCTGCGAAGGCTGATGAATTCATGGATGGGATGGGTCCACTTGCAAGAGCACTGGACACAACATTTGGAATTTCGGACTTTGATGAGCGAATAGCAATTCGAAAGGCTATTTTTGAAGAGGGTGGTAAAGGGGCAGAAAATATGCAATTCCTTGAAGATAAAGTTGGCAGTTCAGTTTCTGGCTGGGCCGCAGATACAAAGGAAATGAGCATTGCAGACCTGAAATTATTCACGGAACTCTTCGCATTGTTTTCCGGTAACTATGACGGGATTGAGGCATCTGTAATATCCAGATATCCAAAACTTCTATCCTACCACAATAAAGTTTCAAACGAACCAAGAATTCTCGAACATTACCGCGGAATTACGGAAGAAGATATTCGTTGGACATTCTTGCCTGGAGCCTTTAACTGAGAGGAAAGGCTTGATAGAATGCCCAGATTGCTATGTATTCATGACATGGCTTAGTTTGTTTGGGAAAGGTTTGCTCAGTGGTGCAATAATCGTAGCAGCAACAGAAATAGCAAAAAAATCAACGCTATATGGAGCACTGATAATATCGATTCCATTTATGAGTATATTATCGATATTTTGGATGTACAAAGATTCAGGAAATATAGAAGAAGTTGCCGATTATGCTGATGGAATTCTATGGTTAGTATTGCCTTCAATGATATTGTTCATTATTCTACCTTACCTACTAAGAAGGGATTGGAGTTTTGAAGCAGCAATGTCCGTTAGTATTCTCGCAACTGTGTTTGTATACGTAGTCGCAGCTTACTTAGCAGTAAATCATGGCAATGTTATTGCATGATTATTCAGAATCTTGAATTGGGCAAGTGTTTATTCCAAAGGCACGATAAATCATACAAGTTCCAGATACTGCATTAAACAATAAAACTCCAGCTACAACCAAACCAATATTTGCAATTGTAGCATTGATACTAGATGGTACTGCGAAATAAAATGCAATCAGAACAACGGCAATTACTGCACGAATAATCCTGTCTTTGTCACTTTCATTTTTCACTAACATCTTGAAGCCGGAATCTTCTTCCATGAACCGGCCAATCAAACACAGTATAAGTTGTGTTCGATTAATATCCCAAGATATCTTTCAGTTGGCCTTTGTAAAAATTAGCCGAACCTTGTAGTGATTCTAATTCTGCATCTGAGAGATCTAATTCAAAAATAGTCTCTACACCATTTGCCCCAAGAATACATGGCACACCGATGTAAACATCTTCGAGTCCGTATTGTCCAGTAAGATGACATGATGCAGGAATAACTCTACGACGGTCATTCAGTACAGCCTCCGCCATGATTGCAGCTGCTGAACCTGGAGCGTAAAATGCAGAACCTCTCTCGAGTAATTTGACAATTTCGCCTCCGCCACCAGCAGTGCGTGCGCTTATTGCTTCAATTCTATCTTCACTCATCAATTGGGTTATTGGAATACCACCGACTGTTGTGTAACGTGGAAGAGGAACCATGGTATCGCCATGGCCGCCTAGTACCATTGGTGAAACATCCTCTTCAGCACAATTCAATTCTAATGCGATGAAATGAGCCATGCGTGCACTGTCCAATACACCTGCTTGTCCGATTACACGATTTGTTGGGAATCCAGTAACTTTCTGCATATGGTAAGTCATCAAATCAAGAGGATTGGTAACCATGATGATGATTGCATCTGGTGCGTGACCTTTGATTCCAGTACCGACTTGTTGAACGATTTCAGCATTCTTACCAATGAGGTCTTCACGAGTCATTCCGGGTTTTCTAGGGAATCCACTGGTAACAACAATGACGTCACTGCCAGCGATATCAGCATAGTCTGCTGTACCTGTTATTGTACCATCATAGTTCAGAACATTGCTGTTCTGGCTCATGTCAAGAGCCTTGCCTTTCGCAAAGCCCTCAAAGATGTCTAGAAGTACAATGTCGGCAATTTTCATTTGCGCTAACACAAAAGCACAAGTTGCGCCTACATTTCCTGCTCCAATAACTGCTATTTTCCTACGCCCGTTTGCCATTTTGGCCACTCCAATATTCAACCCCAGACAAATGACGCCCATAAGCATAGTCAGTGCAATTCGATGATGAAATTATCCAAAGACAACCGAGTCGTTCAAGAACCGGATAACATTGGGCCCAAATATCGAGCGTGCTTTGAGCATATGCGAGGTGTAATCATGAAGATTGGAGTACCTATGGAGCCTGAGGGCGAAACTAGAGTTGCTATCGTTCCAGGTAGTATGAAAAAATTGATGAAATCCGGATTTGAAGTAGTTGTTCAAAAGGGAGCGGGTTCCAACGCAAATCATTCAGATTCAGAATATACTGATGCTGGTGCAACTATTGGAAACCGAGACGACGTATTGTCTTGTGAAATTTTGATTTCAATAAGAATTCCAGATGTTAGTGAATTATCTAAGGGACAAATTGTTGCATGTGTAGCAGACCCGTTTCGCCATCCAGAGAAGGTACAAGCTTGTATCGATGGAGGCATTACTTTGCTAAGTATGGATATGATTCCTAGAAGACTTTCGAGAGCACAATCAATGGATGTAAACTCTAGCCAAGATAATTTGGCTGGTTACAAAGCAGTATTGCTAGGTGCATCTCACGTTTCTCGCGGAATACCAATGATGACTACATCAGCGGGTACAGTTAGACCTGCAAAAGTTGTGATCATGGGTTCAGGTGTTGCAGGATTACAAGCAATTGCAACTGCTAAGAGAATTGGTGCAGTAGTTTATGCATCAGATGTCCGCAAATCTGCAGCAGAACAAATTGAATCTGTTGGAGGACGATTTATCGAAGTGGATGGAATGGATGACTTCGAAGATGAGGCTGGATACGCTAAACCATTGACTCCAGAATTTATTCAGAAAGTTAACGACACAGTATGTGAAGTTGCCAGTGATGCAGACATCATTGTTACAACTGCAAGAATATTCGGCAGACCCGCACCAATTACCGTACCTGCTTCCGCAGTTGCTAATTTCAAATCTGGCGCAGTTGTTGTTGATATGAATGCAGACGTTGGTGGAAACTGTGAATTGACAAAAGCAGGAGAAGTTCACACAACCGAAAATGGTGTTGTAATTGTAGGGACATCTAATCTTCCAGGAACCCTAGCAAATACTGCATCAATGCTATACTCGAATAATCTAACCACATTCATCACAAGTTTGGTCGATAAAGAAACTGGCTTCCAGATTTCTGAAGATGATGATGTACTAGTTGGGGCACCTGAAGGTAATGATTTCCATGTGCCTGGAATGGGCGGAGTACTAATCTGTAAGGATGGAGAGATACATCCAAAACAAACTCGACTAGGAGGTGTACTCTGATGACTCCAGAATTATTAATCGGCTCAATAACGCTTTTCGTACTATCAATTTTCTTAGGTGTAGAACTAATCACTAAGGTACCAGCAATGCTTCACACACCTCTAATGAGTGGTGCAAATGCAATTTCTGGAATCAGCGTAGTCGGTGCATTACTAGGAGCAAATGTGGCTTATGATGGTGGAGAGACTGCTGTTTCTGGAATTCTTGCGTTTGTCGCATTAGTTCTTGCAATGATTAACGTTGTAGGCGGATTTGCTGTAACTGATCGAATGCTGAAAATGATTGCTGGAAAGAAGAGAGGTGCTTGAAATGCTAAGCGATTGGGTTTCTTTCGGATATCTATTATCTGCAATTTTATTCGTATTCGGTCTCAAGAAGTTGGGACATCCACGTACCGCTCCTAAGGGCAACCAGTATGGAATGATGGGGATGGCTGTTGCAGTTCTTACAACAATTATTGACATGAATTATCTTCCTGACGGAATTGTTGGATGGACAATAATAGGTGCTGGACTGGTAATTGGTTCATCGATTGGTTTCATCATGGCTAAGCGTGTTGAAATGACTGGAATGCCAGAACTTGTGGCTTTGTTCAACGGGTTTGGTGGAGCAGCATCCGCTTTAGTTGCACTTTCTGAAACATGGAAGTGGATTGAAAACACCTCGCCAGAGCCAGGACTTGCAACAACTGTAGCTGTAATTGCAGCGGGATTGTCTGCATTGGTTGGCTGGATGACATTAACTGGTTCATTGCTTGCAATGTACAAATTGAAGGGTGGAATCGAAGTATTCGGAAAGTGGATTCGTACTCCTACATGGGGTCCAACTTGGCTTAATCCTGTCAAAGGATTGCTTTTCATCAGCGTTCTTGCGCTAATTTATCTTTCAATCGAAGACCCTACTAATACTGATTACATTTGGGGAATTATTGCAATATCTTGTGTACTTGGAATAATCTTGGTTCTTCCAATTGGTGGAGCCGATATGCCAGTAGTTGTTAGCCTACTGAATTCACTGTCTGGTATTGCTGCTGCCTTCACTGGTTTCATCATCAACAACAGTGTCCTAATCGTAGCAGGAAGCCTAGTTGGTGCATCAGGACTCATTCTGACTGTAATTATGTGTAAAGCAATGAATCGACAACTAATTGATGTCCTGTTCAAGTCATTCGGTGGAAGTGAGAAACAAGAATTGACTCGAACCAAGGTCGGAAGTGATGCTGACGAAGTAGCTATGATGGCTGATGGCGCACAGAAGATTATCATCGTCCCAGGATATGGAATGGCAGTTAGCCAGTGCCAACACCAAGTCAAGGAATTTGCTGACTTGATGGCTGAGAAATTCGACACTGAAATCAAGTATGCAATACACCCAGTTGCGGGAAGAATGCCTGGCCACATGAACGTACTACTTGCTGAAGCAAATGTTCCATACGAGCAACTGATCGAGATGGATGAAATCAACTCTGAATTCTCAGAATGTGACATGGCGATTGTTATTGGTGCAAATGACACCTGTAACCCTGCTGCTAGAACTGGAGAAGGTCCTCTCGCTGGTATGCCAATCATAGATGCTGACCAAGCAAGGACTGTTGTAATTATCAAGCGAAGCCTATCTGTAGGATATGCTGGTGTTGACAACGATCTGTTTTATGAAGACAAGACAATGATGTTGTTTGGTGATGGAAAAGCCATGATGACACAGTTAAACAACGCTGTTAAAGAACTCTGAATGGGTTTGAAACCGCCCCTAAAGGGGCGGCAAAAGGTGACAACGTTCAATAGGGTATCACAGGTGGCACAGACATGTCACGAAAGTACACTCTGCTGCTTGTCGCGACCCTCGCCTTAATGATGGCAGCACCTGTGTATGGAAACTCGCAAGGCCCGCCTTGGATGCACAATGACAGAATCATTCCTGAAGAGGGCTGTTCGTGCCACGGAGCAGGCGGTTCACCATCGAGTGAAATCATTCTTTCAGTTTCTGGTGTTCCTCGAACATATGAAACTGGAGAAACCTACAATCTAACTATTTCTCTGACCCATGTATCCTACAACACAGGTGGATTCATGATTTGGGATTATGAAGCAGGAACCTTTGCTGTTTCTGATGGAACAAAAGTGGTACCAGATTCAGGAGGAGCAATATCTCATGATGCTCCAGGCAACGACTGGATAGTACCTTGGACAGCACCTAGCGAAGATATGGGTGATATCCATTTCTCATTAGCAGGCAATGTTGTCGATGGTAGTGGGGCACCGGATGCAGGAGACCATTGGACTACTCTTTCATTCACAGTAAGTGCACCAGGAACTGCAACAGCAGACGAGGATGTAAGTTTGCGAACGATAAGTGTCGGAGATTATGATTCATTGTTCGGACAAAAGTCTGATGCTCAAATCGAAGCTGAAAGGCAAGCAGAAATGGCAAACAATTACTTTGAGCAAGGAAACCTATACTTCTGGACTACGCTATCAATACTGATTATTGCAGCAGTAATTCAAGGTGAGTTCTATGAACGCAGATTTGGTGGAGGCCCAACTAACCTTGACATGAGTCTGGCAGTTCCACAAGGTATTCGCCGAGGAATCGTAACTCTTGGATTAGCAATTGGATTTGGTTGGGCTGTTGATACAGAACTACCATGGGGCTACACATTAGTAATTGCAATGTGTATGCTTTGGGGAATATTCGGAGTTTACCGTACAGTAGTTCAAGCACGTGCTGAAAAGGAAGCAATGGATTTGATCTGATGACGGACTTGCACCTGTCTAGTGATGACAGGAGCCAGATACAGACGCATTTAGATGAGTTATATCGTCGTGTTTTTTCGGTTATTATCCTCGTTGTTATATTGACTGGAATTTGGTCACTATCAATAGACAACATCCTTCACTATGTTCTGCTTAACCTAGACCCATGTCAAGATTCTTGCATCAATATATTCTCACCAGATGAATGGGCTGGAACTAGATGGCTTAGTGCTGCATTACTTGGTATATTCACAGCAGCACCGTATGCGATGATTCAATCATATTCATTTGCACAACCAGGTTTACTTCCCAGTGAAAGACGTGCATTTGTAATATGGATGATATTGATATGGGCAATAGCAATGATATCATTGATGCTTACAGTTACTGAGTTTTTACCTTGGCTGTACGGTTATGGCCACTCATTCAATGAAGGGACTGGGTTAGTTGGCAGATATGATGCAGCGGAAATTCTAAGAATTTCGATATCCATTGCTTGGGCAATAATACTGGTTTTGGCTTCGATGAGTATTGTATTAGTTGCTGGCTCATCAAGCCTACTTTGGTCAGGAAATGCAAGCTGGTGGAGACTAAGAATACATGGAATGATGCTGATGCTACTTTGGTTGGTAATTCCTAGTGGCCTACCTGGATTGTTAGTTACTTTGACATTCATGGCATCTGGACTTGTTGAATTAGCAGGATGGCGTGCGTTTAGAGCCAAGATGCCAGTTGCACATGGATTAGAAGAATTACTCGATAATGAAGGAGGGGTTTTCAGAGTTCTCTATGTTAACTGCTCATGCCATGGAACATCACCTGAAATCAAGCCTCTCAAGGGCATGGGTAAGGTATCCTACAATGCTGTTTGTCGTAAACAGGAAGAGCAAGATCATCTGCTTGATGTGATAATGAGATTTGGAGTAGACAAGGTATATTTCTCAGGATGTGTCGTAAATTCATTGCCTGTAGATTATATCGATTCGATAAGATTCCTTGGCTGTAGCACTCAAAGTCTAGATTTGGCTCATCTATCGACGATAAGAACTGATGGAAATCTGATTGACTGTGAATTAGCAATGGCATCAATAGTCCATCCTTGGAGTGAAATTGCAATGGTTTCAAGGACCAAAGAAATTATTGTTAACTCCAAAATTGATTGTATATACTATGGTGAAACTATTCCATTTGGCCTAAATCTACAGCCAAATGAGGCTTGGATTACTAGTCCAACCGACTCGCTGATTGAAAATATGTCTGAATCAGGGTATTCGATGAAGCCTTTTAGCAATTGATTCATACCGTTTGACAAGCGCAATAAGGCTGATGCGACCAGTTATCGCTTGGCCAATTGCCATCATCCTCTCACTGCTATCGGTGAGTGCGTTCATGAATGGTGAAGCCCTAAACGACTGGGTTAAAGAGCATGCAATAACTATTGATGAACAAGACCAAGCAACATTGGTTGGTGTTCAGGATGATGAAAAATGGTTAGTAGTTTTGATTGATTTCCCCGACCAAAGTGAAGTCGAAGGATGCAACCAAGAACGAGCATCCAACCTGATTGACGATGCTGCATTGGATTATCTAAACCAGGGTATATCTCCAAACTCAACATTACAAATTGACTACCATGATAGAATTGTAACAACTGATTATGATATGGCAGATTATGGTCATGATGTCAATGGCGAAAAAGATGTAGGAAAAAATGGAGTTAGCCCTCACACATTGGCCCATGAAATAGTTCTTGAAGTTGAGGATGAGATTGAATGGGAAAAGTATGACTTGAACGGTGATGACTGGGTTGACCGTTTTCTAATACTTCACTGCGCAAAACCGCAGGAAGATGGAGGCGGGGCAAGCTCTAGAATTTGGTCTCACTTTTCATCAATTGAAGAGACTGTTGAATTACCAGATGGACTAAAAATTTCCCACTACACAATATCAAGTCAATATTCTTCAAACAATTTTGGAACTGTAATGCATGAGATGCTCCACCAATTGGGAGCCGCAGACCTATATCCAGTACATGATGCAACGGTTAATCAAGTTTGGAAAGGTGTTGGAAAATGGGATATCATGGCCAGTGGAAACTGGAATGGAAACGGACTGTGGCCGGCATTACCAACTAGCCCGAGTATCGAATTAATTGGCGGTGAAAGACATCAGCAAATCGAACTTGAATGGCTACCCGGAAGTAGTTGCAGTAGTCCGATGTTTGAATTCCAAGGACTCTCAGAAGGCGGACAGGCATTGAAGATCCCTATCGGTGACCAGGAATATATCTGGGTGGAATACCGTAGTAATTCAGGATATGATTCACACCTACCTGGCAACGGATTATTGGTATTACAACAAGATTTGAAGTCAGGAGATGTTGAAGATAATTTAATCAATTCACATCCAGAAAGAGCTTGGCTAAAAGTCATCGAGGCTGATGGTGAACAAAATATGGTTGCAGGTAATAGCGAAGGTGAGCATAGTGACCTATTTTGGGAAAATGATTCATTTGGTTCGGAAGGAATTCAAATTAGAAACCGAGATGGAATCCTTGTTGATTGGATTGCAAATGTTAGTGTAAACCAAGGCCAGCCTGTAATTGAGTTTACTTCAAGTGAATGTGGGCATTCAACTGAAGTTGACCTTCCCGATTACGGTTCAGTCCTAACGCCAAATGATCGTATCCCGATCGAAGCCGAATGTTCTGGCATCGATTTTGACTTGACTAGCAGTGATGGTAGAAACATCGTTGTTGAAGATAATGAAATAATATTTGCAACAGCAGGTACAGTGGGAGTAATCGGTTTGATTACTGGAACAATAAGTTGCGATGAAGGTACACCAATTGATGTTGTTCACGAGTTTGAAATTCTAGGAAATATTCCTATCGAAACAAAATTCACGGGCATTATTCCAATAGTTGAATCCACCACTATTGAAATCCCTGTAGAGGTAAAAGGAAATCAGTCACAGATGTGGTTAGTCGGAACAGATGGGCCATTATCAAGAATTGCGACAACGGAAAATAACCAAAAATTGTCAGATGATTCTACGATTACTCTAAACATAAATCCAGCAGGATTACTATCCTCTGGTATGTTAGTGAAGGGTGAAATTATTCTAGCGTCTGATTCAGGACACAGATATTACATCACAGTGGAATTAGTTGCAGGTGAGGAAGAAGAATCAATGCTTGAAGAATGGACAAGCCCCGCTAAACTAATTCCAATCGCTTTAGCACTTGCAACGCTCTGGGTTATTTTAGGAATTAAATCAACGACCGGGGAGGTGGCGCCTGAGCAGCAAGAAGTTCCAGTCGTCCCGCTTGAGAGCGACGACCCATCCCTTGTTGACCCCTTCAGCTAATCTGACACTCAAACTTACACCTTCCCAATTACTTGGGGAGTCTTCTTCAATTTGCATCAACCAAGGAGCATGGTCTACATCAACAGGAGTGGAATAGACCCTCCATCTACATCCATACTTGAAACCGGGCCTCATCAAAAGCCCCCTCGAATTTAATTCGCCAAATAGGTCTGTTACCTTATTTTCAGCACCATTAATCCAGTCTAATTCATCCTCACGTAAAAATTTCCGAGAAAGGTGCTCAACCCCAAGCATAGGGTGATCATCAACTGTAGCCGGGGTGATTGTACCTCTTGGGTCAATCAGCGACAATCTATACATTGTAACATCCATTTCATCATCAACAATGGCCAATTCTGCTAACATCCCTTCATCAGATAACGCACGAGTCCAATTCATCAGTTCAACCATATCCAGGTTTTCTTTGGTACGAGCCCAGCGAATAACAGCCTCTGCTTTTGCCTTACTTGGATGGGATTCTCGAGACCATCGCAACCAACGGCCGTCCTTTGGAACAACTTTCTCTCCGGCATTGCGAACCACATCAAAAGCAACAGCTTTGTGAGCGAAATCAGGGTCCTCTTCCAATCTGGAATCGACCCAACCTTTTGCTAGTGGTATGTGTCTATGCCAATGGCAAAACATTACTTCAACATCCGTTAGTATTATGCCACCATCAATAGGCCTACCAAGAGCCGATTTCTGGTAAAGTCTATTTGAAACTGGAACTGGAATGAACCAACCATCTTCACGTGCAACCGGAGGCTCGTTGAGCCTAGTAGGAGAGCCTTCTTCGCTCAGACCAATTGGACGAGTCGGACGGACCCTTGGTTTGGACCTACGACCCCCTGCCATAGCATTCCGAGATAGTGACCAGTCTTATGTGCCTCCCCTGCCCTCATTAGATGGAGGGAGAACAATGGTTGATGGTTACCTCGGCACCATGACGACTGAAGAGCGTACGTTATTGCACCTCTATGACAACCCTCTTCCGGAAGGCCACTGGGAGGCACCTGACGCAGTCACGCAGGCCGGAATTTCCGCTGCTGTGCACGTTCAAAGAAAGCATGTTCCTCGTACTCTCAAGCGCTTGGAAAACAATTCAGAATTAATTACTGGACAGAGGCACGTGCCAGGCGCAAAGCAAAGGAGAAGAGTGTACGGATTGACTCCATCTGGGCGTGAACGAGCAAATTTATTGAGAGAAAAAGTTCTATCAGAAATGGTTTTCAAAGACGGTGAAAGAGTCGTACTTTCGAGTCTACGTAAAGGTGGACAAATGACTCTCGACTTACTTTCACATATCGATGAAGGAAATGTCTACTATGATAACTCTGTAATTTCACCGGTTTCGAATCCAGAAGGTACCGCATCACTCGATGCACAAGCGGGAGAAAATCTAGTCCGCAGAGTACTTGCAAGAGCATGGGAAGATGGAAAGATCACCAAGGATGAGCAACAATTGATTTCAGAAGTTGTAAACTTCCTTGGAATGCATCCAGATCGAGTTCGGAGGCTATCCGATGAGGCTAGAAGAACTCAAAATGCTCCACCGCCCGAAGAAGTATATCGTGATATGATCAGGCAGGCGCTCATTGATGGAGAGATTATGAGTGATGAAATCGCATTGCTAACTACCATGCGTGAGGCATTTGGAATCGATTTAGAAACTCACCATCAATTGCTTGATGAAGCAAGAGAAGACCCGATTTTGGATGAAGTAACTTCAACATACAAAGCAACTCTAATCACAGCACTCGAAGATGGTATGATCACTTCGGATGAGAGCGCAATGCTAGCAACTCTAAGGAAAAACTTGGGGATAAGTGACGATAAGCACGCATCCCTGCTTGCAGAGTTGCTCGACAGAGATGATTGAAGAACAGGACACCCCCGGAGTGGATAATATGGGAATGAACGACCTTGAACACGAGACCCACGATCGCCTAGTAAATCTTCAGACTAGAATCAAAAATATGTCTGGAGACATCGTTCTAGTAGGGGATATTATGCTGGACAGATACATCCATGGTTATGCTAATAATCTCAATTCACGCGCTCCTGTACCGGTTTTGAAGGAAACTCACCGTCATGAAGACGTAGGAGCTGCTGCCCATGTAGCCAGAGGTTTGGAGAATATCGGGTTAGATGCTATTCTATTCGGTGTTGTTGGAAATGACCTTCCTGGCGAGAGTATTATCGAATCCCTTGAGGAAGAGGAAGTTGAATGCGATGGTATCGCAATAATTGAAGACAGGACTACTACTGTCAAAACAAGGCTAATCGCAGGAAGAGAGTATCTCATTTCAAATCAGCAACTAGTATTGCGATGGGATATTGAAGATGATTCCCCAATAGATTCTGAAGCACATTCTACTATTATGGACCAGGCTGTTGCTAGAATTGCAAATGCTGATGTTTTGATCATATCCGATTACGGACAAGGTGTAGTAACTGATGAAGGGGCTGCAAGACTGATTAACGCTGCAAAAGTCGCTGAAGTTCCAGTAATTTGCGACCCGAAACTCACCGGTCTACACCGAACAGTAGGGGCTGATTGGGTCATATTCCAAACTAGAGGTCTAGATTTGATGGCAAAAAGAATGGCATGTAATGATTCATCTGAAGCTGCAAAGGCATTGATTACTGAAAATAATTGGGGCAACCTAATGGTTCTTCAAGGGGAGAATGGTGTTACTGTTTACACTAATGACGGAAATGTAATTTCAGCGCCTTGCACACTATCTGAGCCAAGAGGGATGATTGGAATTATCGATGCAGCAGGTGTTGCAGTGGCTGCCGGAGTTAATCTTGGATTAGCAGTAGCAGACATCGCCCATCTAGCAAATGCAGCATGTGAATGTATTATGGGTAGTACTCAAAACTTCACATTGACCAGTGACGACTTGGCAAACCGACTTGGTGAAGTCGCTTGGAGTCTACAAATTTCACAGAGGTGAAATCTTGAGTTACTGGGTACGTCCTACAACAGCAGATGTAGGGATACGAGCTTTTGGATTAAACCAAAATGATTTGGTCAGTGAACTTACAATAGGAATGCAATCAATACTTTTGGATGGCGACCAAGATATCAATTCACTAACTAGAAAAGTGGCACGCTGGGAAGTATCCCACCCTGGTGACTTAGACATTTTAGTGATAAAATGGCTTGATGAAGTACTCTACAGAGCAGAGGTACATGACGAATTTTTATTGGAATGTCATCCAATGATCAAAGATGGAATTATTGAAGCACAAGTTTCGTACGTCTGCAAGGATGATGTTCAATTAGAGGTCGAAATTAAAGCAGTTACTTCACATGAGTTCGCATTCAAACAAGTAGGAACTAATGAAGAAATATACTCACCATGGCCAGAAGTTCCAACATTTGAAGGGCCGGGTTGGTACTGCGATGTCGTCTTCGACATATGACATGGCTAATTCACAATGTCACCATAACACTCGATTAGGTGGGTTTTGAAACCCTCATACTCAAGTACTAGATTGTTTGGACCGGTATTTATGGCACAAGGAACTGTCAAGTGGTTTAACCAAACAAAAGGATTCGGATTTATAGAAATTGAAGGTGGCAAAGACCTCTTCGTTCACATCTCTGAAGTAGAAGGAGAAATAAACGACGGAGACACCGTCACTTTCGAAGTCGGCGAAGGTCCAAAAGGACCTAACGCTGTCGGCGTTAGCAAAGTTGAGTGAGTAATTTCACATTCTAAGGTAACCCTTAGACCAACTATTTTTCAAGCATACTAGTTCGCACTTTATCGTGCGCATTTTACCGAACTCAATCAGAGTTTGATATATCATCATCTACATCTAGTGTAGTTAGAATTCCAATCAGAAGTCCGATTGGCCCCAACATCATACACACAAGTAAGATTGGCATTGAGAATTGAATAGGTTTGTCTGCAGCGATCATTCGCATCCAAACATACCTGCCAGCAAAGGTATCCATTACTAAGAAGTGTAGCCAGGCTAATATTATCATTTCATCAGTTGAGAATAAATCCAACACGATATCAGGAGTTGGCATTTTAGAACCTAGAGTAACCAAAACATCGAGTACATTGGGCGCTAAAAGAATAGCATAAGACAATATCAAAGGGATAACAGAGAACCTCAAATCTCCAACAATTTTCTTGGTAATATCACTTCGTGGCATGAACCACATCATAATCCAAAGTGGTATGATTAGAATCGAAGAAAACCAAAATGTAGCTACTGCAACTGAATCCATACAAACAACTCTGCTTGTCTGGTAGATTCTTGACTTAGTAAACTTTGTTTCGAATCATTAGTAAAAAGAAAGTGGGAATCCCAAGGGTGGACCCTCGTATCCATAGGCCAAATCCACAGGCTTCCTCCGTCCCGATACCCCACGGCACCCATGGCCCCAGGTAGGGCTGCTCCGTTCCCGGCCTGACCTGATCCCCCGGTTATTCATTTCCCGACTCCTTCCGG
>CESS01020538.1_pt1 | contig 15371 bp, 20 predicted proteins | sample 326931 | NCBI WGS metagenome assembly CESS01 (sample SAMEA2591098, study PRJEB7988) | marine metagenome | biome: marine biome (ENVO:00000447); feature: deep chlorophyll maximum layer (ENVO:xxxxxxxx); material: saline water (ENVO:00002010), including plankton (ENVO:xxxxxxxx) | depth 55 m
TTTATCAAGATTATTTACATCTAAATCATCAACATAACTATCTAATAAAGTCATAGTGTCTTGAGCATTCTCTATAATTTCATCTTTAACATTTTCTGCTTTTAAATCAGAAAAATCTTCAATGATTTTGACATCATGCGCCATTGATTCTGTTAAAACTTTATCTACAAATCTATCAAACTCGTATAAATCTTTTTTATTTACAACTATAAGCTTGACAAACTTATCTTTTAAATCTTCTATTTGGCTATAATTAAATTCTTTTCCATTTGTATCATCATAATATACTTTCTTATAAATCACATATGGATTCAATACTCTTTCTAGTTCTCTTGTTTCTGTATCAAATATGTGAAAACCTTTTGGGCATTTATCATCATTCCAATATATTTGATATGGTGTACCCAAATAAAATATGTGGCCGTCATCAGATTTTTTGTGAAAGTGACCAGAAAAGGTCATATCAAATTTATTAAATATACTTTTATCCATACCAGTTTCAGAACGCATATTATGATTCATTTCAAAACCTTTAATTTCTAAATGTCCCATAGCAAGTGTTGCTTTACTGTTTTTCATTTCTTCTAAAGTTCTTTGATAGTTTGAAGAATTAATCCAAGGTATAAAAAATATTGGTACATCATCAAAAACTACATCTTGTGCTTCAGAATATATCTTTATGTTATCATAACGACCACCAATTAACTCATCAAGTGAATTCACTTCATTTGTGTTCTTAAAGTATGTATCGTGATTACCTACTATCATATGCACATTAATATCACTCGTCACAAAAGTTTCACAAAACTTCTCTCTAAAATCTTTTGCAATCTTATATGATACAAACTTTCTTCTATCCATTACATCACCTAAATGAATACAAGTTTTAATATTATGTTCTTTTAAATATGGGAAAAATATATCTTCATAGAATCTGAAGAAATAAGAGTTAAATTGTTCGTGGTCATTTCGTGCACCGAAATGAGTGTCAGTAATCAATGCTATTTTCATAATCTAGTCTATAAAACCTTGTGCCTTTAAATATTTTCTATTTTGTAAATGATGTTCTTCAATCTGTTGTTTAGATTGTCCAGTATATTCCACACCAATATTGTGTTTTATCATATATTCAACTATACCCATTTGTCTATCTTCTTCACCATCATATATCTGAAAGTCACCAAGTATTCTACCAAACTTTCCTGACTTATCTTTATATGTTATTAGTGTTTGAGTTGAACCCACTGGCAAGAATCCTTCCACACACTTTTTTGCGTACAGACCAGCTTTCTTTTCTTCCAAATCTCTTGTTCTTGATTCTGGTGCATCAATGCCAACAAGTCTGACTCTTTCATTGTGTATCCAAGTACCGAAACCCAAATCAATGTCCACATCAATAGTGTCACCATCCACAATCTTGACGATTTTACATTTATATTCATACATATTCTTTCCTTATACCAATGAAGAAGTACCATTCTTAGAATTTATATAACTAACTAATTCTGTATATCCACCTATGTGTTCGTCATCATACCATATTTGTGGCACAGTTTTATAACCTTGTTCAGTAATAAATTCTTTAGATTTTTTATCTTCATCAATATATATTTTTTCAAAAGGTAATTTGTTTATAGACAAAAGTTGTTCTGCCCTTTGACAATATAAACAAGTTTTTGTTGCATATACCTTATACATTTACTTATTCTTTTTTAAATGAGCATGTAGTTCATCAACTAAAGTATCTTTAGCAAATCTTCTATCAAGCTCTATACCGTGTTTTCTACCAAACTTTTCTAGTTCAGATTTTGTCATCATTAATAATTTTGATTTACTAATAATGGCTTTTGGTTTTGAACCAAACAGATTTTTAATAAAACTAAACATTATTTTTTCCTTGTTTTTAATATAAGTTTAATATGTTTTCTTTCAAGTTTTTTGGCCCTTTTTAGTTTATGTTTTGCAAAAGCCTTTAACAATCTTAACCACACCTCTTTTAATTTATTTATCTTTTTCTTCATAAAAATTCTCTAAACTCTTTTTAGTTTCTTTTTTCTTTGAGGATGCAGCTTTATATACATCACCATCTTGAGGTAACATATTCTTTTGTAGATAATCTAAATATTGATTACCATAATTTGTATCATCTAAAGGATTCTGATCAAATGTAGGCATCATACTTCTTTCTATAATTTTATGTTTTGTATGTGTTTGCTTCTTTTCTTTTTGTATTCTACGAATAAAAGCATAATAAATTATTTGTGTAAAGTATGAAAATGGATTCTTAGATTTCTCTGGATTGAAGTTGTTCACATACTGTAAGCAATTTTCTATTCCATCCCCTATCATTTCCTCTTTAAATGTGTAATTAATAAAGTTAGGGCGATAAGATAAATGCTGAGCAATCTTTAAAAAACATTCACCTATATAATCTGTTACAGGTGGTATCTCTTCACCTGCTGATTCAGCCTCTTTTACTTTCTCTTTCCATGCAGAGATAGCTTCTAGAAACTGTTTATTATTTACATAATGTTTTGCTGCTGCAGCCATTTAAATATCCTTTTAGCTAAAGTATCATACTTATTACAATATGTCAATTGCAAACTAAATGTTTTTTAGCATTGACAAGTGATAAACTCGTTGGTATAATATTCTTGTATTCCATTGGAGTTAATGTTCTGTTTCTTCATAATCATATGGTGTATTTTGAAATTGTTCAATTAAATCATCTAAATCAATATCTTTCTTAGACCTTACTTTTTCTTCATCATCTTTTTTTGTTTTATAATTATAATCTTTATCTGTATATTTTGATGCATCATCAAACTCTTTATACCTTTTAATTACATATTCATAATATTTACTTAAACCTTCTGAAACTGCATAATGCACAATTACTTGGTTTTTATTTATAGCAAAAGTGTCTTCTTTGGTAAATGTTGCCCATCTTCTTAAAGCAAGATTTTCTTCGTATTTACCATCTTTATTCATAGTGTCAACTGTAACCATTTTCAAAGGTAATGACACTTTAAAATAACCTGAATCTAAATTACTTAACATACAGATAATTTCATCACCATTGATGAGTTTAAATATTCTATATGATTGTTTTATTTCAGATAGTTTATTCATTCCATTTTCTCAAAGCTTGTGCTTTAGGTATCCAATCTTCTGGTGGCTGTTCAAAATTAACATTTTTAAAGTCAACTTTTTCCCAGAAGTGATTAAATAGCTCTTCTTCATTCACTCCTGCTACTGCAAAGTTTTCATACATTTCAGCAATACTTTTTTTTACTTTTTCTTTATTGTATTCAACTAATCTTTTATAGTCGTACATCTCTTTGAACTTTTCATAATCTTTTTTTGATATTGTCATATATTAATCCTGTGTATAGTATAGTCAAACTGTTCTTCGTTATAGATATTTATTCTTTCCATAAAGTGGCGTAATGTAAAGTTTTGTTTACCTTTGTATGTTAAATCATCAGCAATATCAAATAACTTACACATTTCTTTATTATCATTTAATCTTAAACCTCTACCTATAGATTGTAACACTCTTATTTTACTTTTACTTGGACTACTGAATATTATATTATGTAGATTTTTAATATTAATACCTGTAGAAAATGTACCATAAGATGCTACAATAACAGCATTATTTGTTTTTTCTGATATCTCTCTGATCTTTTCTCTATCTAATGCATCAACAGAACCACTTACAAAAAATACATTTTTGTCTTTGTATTTTTGTTTTATTGTATCATACAAAGGTTTACCATGCTTTTCAACAAATTGATATAACACTAAAACATTTCCCTTGACATTACCTAATAAATTAGTTATAAAGGACAATCGTTTTTTGTGTGTCACAATGTAATCCATTTCATCTGCATATTTTAAATTTTTAACATCCTTACATTCATCTTCTTTATACCCTAAAATTAAACTATCAATTTTTAAATTGGCAAGTGTTTTCTTTTCAATTAATTCTTTTGTAGATATAACTTTATTTACAGTACCAAATAAACCTTCTAGTACAAGTCTATGTGTTTGTAAATCATCAAGTGTTCCTGTTAGACCAAAACGATATTTACATAAATGCAATTTTGACATTATACTTGTTAATGATTTCGCTTTAAATAAATGTGCCTCGTCACCTATTACACAACCAAACTGCTCAAAATATTTTTTCGGAAATTTGTATATTGATTGCCAAGTAGAGATGACAACATCTTTGGTAACTTTCTTATCGTGACCAGAATATATTTTTTGTATATACGCATCTAACCAACCATAATCAATAAAGTCAGTTGCCATTTGTTCTACCAAACTTGTAGTCGGAACTAGTATCAAAGTTTTAAGATTCTTTTCGTGACACCATCTTGTCAAACCATAAATGATTAACGATTTACCAGATGCAGTAGGACAAACAAGAAGACCACGACATTTTCTGGTACCAAAAAGAATACTAGAAATTTGATAATCACGAGCTTTGTATGGTATTTTAAGGTGTTTAATAAATGATTTAACTGTAGACTCATCTATATCCTCGGGTTTAGCATTGAACTCTAAACTGTATTCAATGTCATTTCTTTTACAGAAATCTCTAATATAGGGTAACAATCCCAAATAGATTTGTCCTGTAGCAATTGAGAATAGTCGTATTTTTCCATCCCATACTTTATTTCTATATGCGGGCATAAATTTTGCACCAGGGACTTCAAAGGTAAAATACTCTGAGAGCTCTCTTGCGATATGTGGTTCAGTTGTAATCTTTGCATATACTTCATTTTTTTTCTCTATCTTCATAAGGTACATCTTCCTTATCTAGTTCTGGCCACTTACCCTCTTTATCTCTTTGTCTATAATTTAATTCTGCATCAGCTTCACTAGCAGCTCTCACTTTATTCATATCTTTAAAATCGTGAGAAACACCAAGTGCTGGTCTAGAGTCAAATTTACAAAAATCAGCGTACGGGCCTTCTTGATTTACATAATGTAAGAACACTTGAGTTTGCCAAGCACCTTCAGGAACTTCAAATGCTTCTCTCCAATGTTCTATTTCACAACCTCTATATATGACACCATCACCAGGTTCCATTGGTATCATCTTTCCTTTTGTACCTCTCTCACCATTCTCGGGTCCTACATGCATACCCCAATTATAATCTTTTTTATCTTTGTAATCATAACCTAAACAACAGGTTATTGATATTTCACAAGATGGTCTATCCTTATGCCTTTTTAACATATCACCTGGTTTATATAATCTATAATAAGAATATGTCGGCCATAATTTTAAACCAGTCCACTTTTCCATATGTGGTGTACTAAACTTTAATAATGTTTCCATAAGTGGGTCGCCATAAACACTATGACTGCCTGGAATCTGAGCACTTTCCGCTTCTGGTTGAAACATTCTCACTCTATCAAAGTGTGAATACTGACTTGCAATCTTTGCAATCTCTTTAGGTATCATCTCTTTGATTAGAATATATTTCTTTTCTTTAAAAAATTTTACTGTATCAATCATTTGAACATCTTCCCTAAATTCCAAATAACTAAAGAGTATCTTGTTCCTTGAGTTACGGGTGTTACCTGATGATGAATAAAAGAAGGAAACACAATTATTGAACCTCTAGGTCTTATTTCTTTACAGAGGTGATATCTCTTTCCCCCTGCGTGTGGTCCTAAGTCAAACTTTAAATCACCACCTTTATAATGTTTTGGATTAGTCAAGTTTACTGTTACAGAAAGCTTTCTTGTTTTCCAAAACTGATTCGGATTATCAACAAAACCAGGTGCAGGTACATACCTTTTTACACCTTTAAATTTACCATCTCTATATGTTTCATCAAACTCTAATTCTTTACCTTCATCATTTTTGACTATTACATATTCACCTTTTTCATCTTTTCGTCTTTGTTCTTTTACTGTAGGGTCAAAAGGTATGTATGGTCTTGTTCCACCATCTGTATGCCATGCATAAAACATACCAGGATGATAAACAGTAAATTGACAAGTTTCAGAAAAATCCCATTCAAAGTTCCAGCCTGCTTTTTGATTTGCTTCGTGTATAAATGGGTGAATCAATTCATAAATCCATTTATCTGCTAACCATCCAACTTTAGTATCTCTTACATATATATCTTCGTCTTTGATACCTTTTTTTCTTCTACCTTCATTAGTTAAGTTATTTGCAGCTATACTTCCAGCATTAGATACCTCACCACCTTTTTGTTTAAAGTCAAAAGTTGTAGCATCTGTTGCTTTTTTCCCTGCTTTTTGTTCTGTGAGAGTCATATCAGACAACCCTCTTTCTATAATTGCATTACATTGTTCATCTGTTAAGGCCGATTGAAACCAATAGTAATTAGTATCTACTATACTCATAGCGCACCCTCCGTATATTTTATCCAAGTAGTAATATTTCTTAATTGAAAACCACGGTTATGTAAATTTTTAACAATGTGTTCTAGATATCCATTTACGACTTTTAAATAATCTAATTTAGATTGTAACCTAATTAAGTCTTCGTCTGATTCTAAATATGTTGGAATGTCTTGTCTGAGTATTTTAAGTTCAAATGGTTTTTCAGATTTACCTGAATAATATTCCCATTTCTCTTTTTTAAGAATTTTCATATCAGTTTCAGCCTTACTTAACATAAGTCTAAAATTCGTATATAATTTTAAATATTTGTTTAACAAAGCAGGACTTCTAGCTTCCTCAACATTGATGTTTGTTTCATCAATCTTTGAATCTTTGTCAAACATTTCTTGTATTGTTTTTAAATCCATAGTGTATTATATATCATAATTAATAAAAAGTCAATGCACCTATTATAAATCTTGAAATTTGTATAATTGGTATTGAAATGTTGCTTGTGCTGTCATATACTGTACATCACCAGCATCGTTAGTGTAATTTAGACCAGACAATGCAACAGGATAAACATTTGAAAACAATACATTTAATATAGGATTGTTTTTGTTTGATAGTAAAGTTAAAGTTGCATCAGAGTACATAGAAGTGTCAGGTGTTCTAGCCTTTGGAGTATCTGAACGATTTGGTGTTACAGTATTACTAAAAGGCATTCTATCTACATTTTCTTCTCTAAAACTTTTAAATTGTTGTCTATCTTCAGGAAAACCTATTGCTGTAATCCAATTATGTAACTCTCTATAGTTTTCTAGTTTTTCATCTACTATAAAAGTTATCTCTAAATTTTCATAAGTTACTTTATCAGGTAACACAGGAATATTTTTAAAAGGTGTAGGAAATACTGCTTCACCCATATTGATACCTGGAACATTACAGGCCTGTGTGAAGAACTGAACTTTAGGTAATTGAAGAATAGAAAACCTATACTGCGATGGTGCAGCATAATCAATTACATCAGGTTGTCTATTTAGTGCATTTAACTCTGTCATACTATTATTTATAACAAAAAAAAGGGGACCAAAGTCCCCTTTTCTGTGGTGTGGTAGATTGTGATTACATTAAGTTAGCGACTTTAACTCTTCTGTAATATTGGTTAGTTTCTTTTGTAAATGCAGTATTTGAAGAACCTGCATCGTTGTTGTCAGCTAGAGCACCAGCGTCTACAGCGAACGGGTTATCAATCATACCATATCTAGTTTTGAAACCGATTTTTGGTTGGAAAGTTTGCTCACCAACTGCTCTCACCATTTGTAGTGGAACATATGGGCAATAGAAAGTACCAGCATCATAAGGTGAAGTACCTTTATATCCAACAACATAGTATTGACTAGCAGCAACATTTGCAGCATATGGGTCAACAAATACTTTGTATCTGCCGTTTAATACACCAGCGAAAGTTGTTTGAGTGTCATCTACATTTAAGTTGTTGTTTAATGCAGGAGTGTAATCTAAGATTCCAGCCATTTGAAGAGCAGATGCAACATCAGCACTTGTTAGAATGATGTTACCTTTTCCTCTTCTTGTTTTTTGACCGATTGCATTTGCATCTCTTTCAATTTGGAACATTAGGCCTTTGAATTTTTCAACAGACCATCTACCATTAGAGTCTGTATCTAAGTCAAAAGTACCAGCAGTTGTTGTGTTTACAGCAGCACCTTCTACGGCAGTTCTGTAAACTCTTCTTACTACTTCTCTGTTAATTTCAGCAAGTATTTCAGAAGAAAGGATGTTTGCAAGTTCTGTTTCTGCATCAAGACCGTGAATTGCTTTTAAGTCTTGTGCAAGTTCCATAGTGTACTCAGCTTTAAGTGCTCTTGACTTAGCTGTAACAGTTGATTTCTCAATAGAGAAAGCCATTTCAGCAAAGTTGTTTTGAGAACTGTCACCTAATGCTTCAGCCTGAGCAGTAGTCATACCTTGTGTGAAAGTATAGTTACCTTCTGGTGAATCATTTAGTACACTTGGGTTAGTTCCTTGTTGTGCAGATGATAGTGAAGATGATGCGTTATCTGCAGAAAATTCTGAATCTGCTTCATCTACTAATGCTTCTGCACCAGACTGGTCATTAAATCTTGAACGCATTGCGAAAATTAAACCAGTTGGGCCAGTCATTGGTTGCACACCACAAATGTCATATGCAATCAAGTTTGGCATAGCTCTTCTAACTAGGGAAATTAAAATTGGATCCCAGTTAGCCATTGGGTTAGAACCACCAGCAGTAGCGTTGATTGGTGTACCCTCTGACAAGAAAGCGGCATCTTCTCTAAGTGCCTTTTCTTGGTTTTCTAAAATAACGGTAGTAACGGCTCTTCTATATGCATCGTTGATTTTTGGCAAATCAGGATGGTCTAGAACGGGCTGCCACTTCTCTTGTAAATGTGTTGTTTGAAACATTAGTTTCTCCTTATCTTATTTACTATATTTATCTATTAAGTGTTTTTTGCCCTTTTGTGGGTTTTTTGAATTGCAGCCATATATGCCGCCATTGCATCTGAATCTACTGGACCAGATTGCTCTGTTTCAGTTTCTTCTGATAACACCTCTTCAACTTTTTTCTCTGAAGGAAAATAAGACTCTTTCAAAGTATCAAGTTTTTGTTTAAAGGACTCTTCGCCAGAGAACTCAACATCTTTTGTCAAAGAAATAAATTTTTCTTTTTCAGTTTCAGCTAAGTCATTGGTTGCGTCAGAAATTAATGATTCTCTTACAAGTTCACCAATTCTAGATTTAGAATTTTTATCTTCTTCAATCTTTTCATTTAGTTTACCTTTAAGGTCTTCAATTTCTTTTTCCTGAGCCTCAAGAATATTATACTTCTCATCAGGAACATCAATGTAGTGGTCTTCAAACAATTGCTTTAGACCTGAAATGAAATCTTCAGCGATTTCACCTTTAAGGCCTCTTTCAATTGCAAGTTGATTTTCTTTTTTCCACTCTTCAGTAACATAGTTAAGATAAGAGTCAATTTTGTCTACCATATCTTCTTTTTGTTCTTCTAGTGTTTTCTGATTCTCTTCTTTTAATTGAGCCTCAATAGATTTGATTCTAGATGAAACAGCTGCTTCAAAAATAGTTTCAGCTTTAGATTTAAATTCATCAGAAAAATCTTCGCCTTGTAACAATGCTTCAACATCTTCTTTAACAGAATGTGTTTTTGATTCGTGTTCACCTTCCATTTTTTTGTCATACATTGCTTTGACCATTTTTTCTTTAGACCCCATATCCATTTCTTTAGCATACATAGCATGTAGGTCTTCTTTTGAATGTTTCATCATTTCTTTTTTGTAAGTTTCGTATGTTTCATCAACATCATCTTCTTCAGCTTTTACTTCTTTGTCTGCATCTTCTTTAATCTTATCAGCAGGCTCAGAAGCTACAGCTGATTTTGATGCATCAGATGTATCTTTTTTTACTTTTTTTGCTGCATCAGGCTTTCCAGCTTGATTAGCATCTTTAGTCGGTGTTGGTCCACCCACATCTTCTGGTTCCTCACCACCCTTCATTTTGGGCATTGGGTCGGCCTTACCGCCAGTAGAATCTGGTGATTTTTCTTGAAGTCCGTTAGCCTCATCTAATTCAGCAACGACTTCTTGTTCCAACTCCTCAATAGTCTTATCTAATTCTGACATTGGGGATTCTCCTATATTTTATTATCATTATTATTTATAGTTTTATAACTTTTTAAGAAACTTTGCGAACGCTAAAGCCTCCACATTAGGAAGTTTTTTACGAACGCTCTCTTCTACAGTTTCAACTATTTCTTCAAGCTCGACTTCTTTAAGAAGTCCGTTATTCCAAACCCATTCTTTTCCTTCCATTATTCCGTTAACGAATGCTTGAGGAGCAGAAGGGTCTGCCACTATGTCGGCTGCTGCAGCTAACATAAAATCGTCTTTCACATAATTGGCACCATTCTTTTGTTCTAAAGAACCCATACCTCTTGAAGATACACCTAACATGCCACCTTCATTCATTATGTTTTTAACAATCTTACCCATTGGTGTTTCCATAATCTTGGCTTCACCGATAAAATTGCTACCTTCTCTTTTCAGAGATGTTACCATATGAGATACTCTATCTAAATTTACAGTAGGACCTTCAGGATGACCAAGTTCACCATAAGCTCTATTTTTTTCTATAAATTCTTTATTGTATCTTTTGATTTCTTTTTCTAATACTTCTACAGGATATACTCTACCATTACGGTTTTTGATATCTCCTTGCATAAATATACCTTCAATCTTATAATTCTTTTCACCTTTATCGTCTTCTTCTGCAAGAAACTTTACATTCTCTAATGCCTCAGATATTAGTTTCATAGTTTTATCCTATTTTGAATTAGTATAACCTTCTACTTTTTTAAGTTTTAACATAATTGTTGTAGCTGCACTTGATGTAATTCTTATATCACCAGTGTAACCAGATGATTTAGGATTTTCAAGTGTGAACCCTGAAGTATCGGCAAATCCCCACGATGCATTACCATAAAGAGTAATCATATCATCATCTGTAGTTGCATCAAATGTAAATAATGCAGAGGTTGCAGCAGCTGCACTTGACATTTTGATTGCAGCAATATTTACTACTTCTTCACCTGTACCAGCATTACCAGACAACGAACCAGCCGTTACGGCTACTGTATTTGATTCAGCACCTGAAGCAGAACAAACGATTAATGTTTCGTGATCAGAATCTTTTATTATTTTTGTGCTCCAAGCCATTTTTTATTTTCCTATCGTTAACATTTCTTTTTCAAAGTATGTCATTAATTCTTTTTCTGTAACTTTATGTTTTTTTGAAACAAAAGTTATATTGCGTTCAAAACTATTTATAAAATCTGATGAGTTAGAGTCCATTTTTTTGAATATTTCGTCAACTGCCTTCTTCATTTTAGGTGATAGTTTACGATATTCTGAACTCTTTTTGTGCTCATCTTTTTCTACAATATTAGTATAGAAGCTATCAAACCTCATCAGTTTCCTCTGGTTGATCAGGTATATGTTTAGTTACCATAGCTTTTGCTTGAACTTGTCTTTCTTTTTCTAATGCTTGACCTACTTTGTCAGACATTATACTTTTAAAATCAGACTCAGCATCTATATTGTTTTGATTGTCAATATTGTCTATCATAGACTTAATTTTTTCATTACTCATTAATTATCTCCGTTATCTGAGGGTGGTGCACCGTCATATGCATCTAAATCGTCACCAGATATTGGTGAACCATCAATAGATGGATATCTAGTTACGCCATCTGTGTCTTGTGGTACACTTACTCCACCATCTGAAGTATCCATACCTGCCTCTTTATTCATTTCATCTTTCATTGATTCAATTTCAGAATCTGTCATTCTTAACACATTTTGTTGTACCCATTTTTTACTATAAAAAGTACCAACATAATTTTCAATCTGACCTAACATATCAAGTCTTTCTTTAATTAACTCAGCTTCTTTAAGTTCACTAAAGTTATTATCTTGTAAATAATCATATTGAATATGTTCTTTTATATCATGCCATTCTTCGTCTGCAATAATACCTTTAAGGACAAGTTGTGTTCTAAGAATATCAGAAAATAAATTAGAAAACTTTTTACGCAGTCTACCAATAAACTTTGTAAATTTTAATTCATCTCTTGTAATCTCTGTTGATCTACCTAATGAAAAGTTTTGTTCTGCTTCTAGTCTTGAGATAGGAACATTTAATGAACGATATAACTTTCTTTGAAAGTATGTAATATCATCTATCTCACCTAAGTTTTGTCCACCAGGTAAAGTTGTAATCTCTGTACCACGACCACCTTCTCTTCTAGGTAACCAGAAGTCTTCTAACATAGACATATGGTTTCTATCATCACGAATTTCACCAGTAGATGCATCATATACTAGTTTGTTACGATAGCGATTCATTACATCTTTTAAATATTGTTCTGCTTTAATTTTAGGTAAATTACCTACATCAATGTAGAATATTCTTCTTTCAGGTGCTCTTGATATTCTGTAAATAACAACAGAATCTTCAATCATTCTTAATTGATTAACAGGTTTGATTGCTTTATTTAAATAAGATAAAACTGTGCCCTTACTCATATCTATTAAACCAGAAGGACAATATGCAACAGAGTCTTTTGTTAACTTAACACCAGTTGAAGTATTATCAAAGTTAACACCTGCCGGACTATAAAGGTAATATTCTTTTACACCTTTTACAATTTCTATCTTTGCATTACTACCAAGTTTTTTATCAACTTCTCTAACTTTTTTAATTTTTCTAGGGTCAATATATCTTAGTTGCATTAAACCCCTTTTTGGATTTTTAGGGTCTAATATTTTATGATAGTATATTCTACCATCAACATACCATCTACGAAATATATCGTGAGCTTTTCCTTCAAAGTCTAATAATTTGAGAATGTTATCAAACTCTTCTCTAATCTTTCTTTTTATACTTTCGGAAACTTTTAAATTGTCAAGAACAAGAGAAACAGCAGCATCTCTTTCGTTAGATGCAATTGCTTCGTTTATGATATCTTCTATTGCACTATCACATTCAGGTTGTATTGCAATATCACGATATCTGCGAATCAGGTCGTCTTCTGTTCGTGAACGACCATCTAAATCCATAATGGAAGAATAGAAACCACCACTGACAGCGTCAAATGTTCCGTCATCAGTTGATGGTTCTACAACAGTTTGGATGTTCTCTTTTTTTCTTTTGATTTCAAAACCAAAGAATTCAGCCATAATCTATAACTCCTTTTATACTATTTATAGAGTTATAAATTGATGCCTGAAACTCTGAATGTATCATATCTCCAAGTGATTTCAAATTCTTCAATGGAATCATTCGTATCATAAGCCAATTCAATCGCACCAAGTGATTGAGGAAAACAACCCTCAAGTGTGTATTGGTGTAGTACAGTATCATCTCTATCTAGTTGTTGGATAATCATATCAACTCTATAATCAGCAGGATTTGTTGCACCTGTGTTATTTATTGTATCGTTGATACCATTCATCCATCTTTCAATTTCTCTACGAATTGCAAAATCTGTGTCATTGAATACAGTAGTTGTCCATACTTCAAATTCTCTTTCACCTGCAATGTATAATGTTCTTCCTCTAAAAGGTACGCCAATTTCTGTTAAGGCTTGTCCTGGTAAACTTGCAGCTTTACACATAAACGAAAATTGTTCTGTATTTATACCTGCAGTTACATTACCTAGAGGAGGTGGTAAAATTACCCTAAACTGGTTGGCACGAGCGCCACCGCCAGCAAGTCTTGATTTAAAATCGTTAATATTTGGCATCTTATCCTCCTACTTCTGTAAATGCTACACCAGTTCTCACTGCTATAAAGTTAAGAGTGATAAAGTTAATAGAACGAGTAGGTTTGATAAAGATATCAGCAACGAATTCGTTTCTATCAATGACTTCACCAGTATTATTAGTTTCGTCAGCCACTACTTTAAAATCTGTAAGACCTCTTCGTCCTTGAATTTCTCTCAAGAAAGGTTCTACTAGATTTCTAAACTGAGCTCTTGTAAATTCATCATTGAACTCAAAGAGTTGAAATTTAGCTGCAGTTGCAATTGCTTTTTCTAAAGTAATGAAAAGTCTTCTAACATTTATTCTATCAAAAGCACTTGGTTTAGCTAAACCAGTTTTGTCACCAAATAATACAGTTCCTTGTCCAGGAAATGCAACAATAGGATTGATTCTTGCTTTGTAAAGTTCATCTCTGATTGCTTGATTTGGTTGAAATGCCAATTTGACAGAACCTCTGATTTGTCCTCTAGTGAAACCACCAGGTGAGAAAAAAGGTTCAGCAACTTGTTCTGTTAGTGCTGTACAACCAGCAACATCACCGTTTAGTGGTACATAACGATAAGCGTCATTAAATCTATCGTACATATATTTGTATCCACTATCAAATACACAGTATGAGCTACTTGTAAGTACATCAAAGAAACCTTTGACATTAATTAATTGAGTGTTCGGGTCAGAAATACCGACTACATCATTTCTTTCAGGTGAAATGAAAACTATAGCATCTTTTCTTTTTTCTGCTATTGTAATTAGATTGTTTGCTAAAGCTGTAGTAGCTGTTGCAGCCATAATTAAGTTTACATCAATAGATTCTGCATCAGCAAACTTATCATATGCATCTAATTTTTCACCATCTGTTACAGCGTAATCGTCTGTACCACCAGCTAGTGTTGATGTTAATATTGCAGTAACATCTGCACCAGTTGCTAATGAATTATATGTGTTAGTTGATTGAACTGAACTATCACCTTTTAATACTTTACCCCAATCACCACTACCATCAATCATTGTTGTTGGGTGGTTAGTAACATATATAAATTGAGATTCTTCAAATATTCTATCAACATAGAATAAGTGTCTACCTTGTGGGTCTGTTGCATTTGGATTTTTAGAAAGATTTGAATATGTTTCTAAAACAGAATCTAATCTCTGTCCAGCTATATCATTATCAAATCCTGTGATATCACCAGTTGCATCATAAACAACTATATGTAATTCGTCATCTGCAATATTTCTTGCAGCTGCGTGTTCAGATGTACCAGGTTCACCGTCAAATAAATCAAAAAATCTCCATTTAACAGTAATATATGAATCGTCTGCTAAATCTGCGATTAAACCTTTACCAGCTGGGTCATCTAACTGTCTGATAGATATTGTTTCAGCTGAGTCATCTTTTGCATAAATTTCGTATCTTACACCTTCGTGACCAACAGCCCAAGTTGTTCTGCCGGCATCTGAATAAAATTCTACGATAGTTCCGACATCAAAATCAGCTGCAGCAAACGCATCTAATGTAATTGTATTTTCACCAGCTGTTGCTGAAGTATCATTTACTTGTTTGGCACTGTTTTGTGAATATGTATTTTTTGTACAAAT
>CESS01014610.1_pt1 | contig 15369 bp, 13 predicted proteins | sample 326931 | NCBI WGS metagenome assembly CESS01 (sample SAMEA2591098, study PRJEB7988) | marine metagenome | biome: marine biome (ENVO:00000447); feature: deep chlorophyll maximum layer (ENVO:xxxxxxxx); material: saline water (ENVO:00002010), including plankton (ENVO:xxxxxxxx) | depth 55 m
CTGTAGCACCGTTGCCTAATATAATAGCATCGTCACTTGTTCTTAAACTTGTTGTATCTACTGGGCCAATGATCTTAGCATCTATAGCATCTACTAGCACTGTTGAATCATCAGCAAACACACTACCTGTAATATCTGATTGTCCACTAAACGCAATGTTTAATGTTTGTGTTCCACTGTTTCCAGTAAGAACAATACCGTTTCCTTCTTCTACAACTAATGTACCTGCTATACTAGGAGCAGCCAAGAATGTTCCTTTTACATCTACAGTTCTATATGCATTACCAGCCGGAGAAGCATTTGTAATTGTTACAATACCAGTTGCTGCATCTGTAAACACTGTTAAAGCAGCACTACCAGGTTGTATTTCTAGTACACCTGCGTTTGTTATCTTTACATTATCTCCAGTACTATTATCAATATTGATACCAGCACCTGCTGCTCTACCACTAGGCAATGCTGTTGTGCTTTGTATGCTTCGTACACCAGTGTTAGTTACTGTAACATTTCCTGTTGCAGAGCTTATACCTAAACCTAGTCCTGCTGTTAATTGTGTAACACCTGTGTTTGTAATTGTAATACTTTCAGCAGCACTATCCACTGCCATTGAAATTGCTGTTCCACTTATTAAATTTAATGTATCAACAAAGTCATCTGCTACTACTTGGTTTCCGCTGTCAACTTGTACACTTTTGAAAAATGTTTGATCTGGATTAATTATTAATGAACCGTTTACAGTTGATCCTAAAGGTAAGTCTACTATTCCGCCAGGCTTACCTTTAATTTGTGCTGAGCCTAACCAAATACCATTAAATGCATTTGCATCATTGTCAGCATGTTCACCTGTATATAAAGACTTCCAAGGTTTAGTAACACTACCTAAGTTAAATGTTGCAACGCTGTTAGGCGAAACATTTGTATTTAAATTTTCAAAGTCAGTTCCTGCATATTCTGAAAAGCCTTGTATTTTACCGCCACCTGATGAATAAGCATCAAATGCTGTTCCATCAACTGCTGTTGTTAATAATTGGTCTGTATATAAAAATACTTCAGTGTCGCTTTCTTTTTTAACGTAATATTCGTTATTATCTAATTGTGATACACCTGTATTAAAGACAAACACCTGTTGGTAATCTATTAAATCATGAATCTCAGTTGTAACTATTCTTACAGGATTACTATTTACAGTTCCTGATTCAATGTGTGCAATACTTAATTCTCTTTCACGAGCAAGATTAGAACCAATAATAGTAAAGTTCTCATTTACTTTATCAAATGCTTCTTTTATTCTGCTCCACACTAGTGGTGGATTACCTGGATTTATATTATTATCGTATGCCATTATGATCTACCCACCGCAATTTCTATTGTTCCTATATGATCACTATCATAGTCTTCAATTGCTTTACCAACAATTGTTCCTACTTTTGGATCTTCATTTACTGTTGCTACACCATGTATTCCAGATGTAACTAATATATCACCTTTCTTAATTTTTCCTACAACTTTACAAGGAACTCTACCAACAAGTGCTACTAGATTTTTATGTCCAGGACATGCTGTATACATAACATATGCAGCAGTATTTGATACTACTCCAGCAATTCGCTTGTCCATATGTGTGTTTGAAGAAGTAACTTCCTTGTCACCACCAAATACTAACACTGTTCCAACTTCGTATTCCTTGTCACCTTCGTAGTATTCTGCAACGTCTGCTGAGTATGTTGCTTCAAGTCTAGATTCATTAGGTGAACTTCCTGTAAGACTCCATCTACCTGTAATTGTTCCAGCAGTGGTGTTACCACCAGTTGTTAATGCACTTACTTGAATACTCGATGCAATAACAGGAGCATTTGATAGACCGTTTTGTGTTCTAAAAGTATGCAAGTCATTATCATAAAAGGTTGATTTGTCTGCTGCAAGGCTACCGTCTTGCAAGAAAATTCCGCCGCCGCCTCCGCCTCCTGTTCCGCCAAATGTATGTAATCTAATAAAGCCACCTGACCCAGATGTTCCAGAATCAACTGCTTCAAAGCCGTCTATGTTGTACTGTGCTACGTCAATTATTCTACCACCGAAGTCACCGTTACTATCTCTAATTATAAGTTTACCTGCTTCAACAGTACTACTTGATCCTGCTGCATAGTCAACTACAGAGTAATCACTATCAGATGTTCCTGAACTTGCATTAGTTCTAGCAAGTAAACCTACACTACCAAACTGTGTTTTCTTAACAGAGCCACCTGCATCTACAATTGTTGTAAATGGAATATCTGCTACGTTTGATGTTGTTAGTGCATCATTACCTAACACACTCTGTGCAGCAACTTGTGCTAGTGCTGACTTAGGTGTACCGTTGTTTTTTAGTTGTACCCAGCCATCAGTTACAGTAAATTCTGTACTACTAAAACTTGCTAATCCGCTGCGTGCTTGTTTGACTGCTGCTGTTCCTGTTGGAGCATTTAGATCAGTGCCTGCTAACTGCATTAATAATTTACTTTGAGCAATATCAGCAGCACTATTAATGTCTGCATTTAAAATTACATCTGGTTGTATTTGTGCATCAATGCTATTAGCAGTTGAATCAATATCTAAAGCAATATCACCGACTACTGTAGCGTTTACAGCATCTCTGTCATTGCCGGTAAACACAAGTAATTGGTTTGCTTCTAAATCTGTAAATGAAAAGTTTTGTAGGTTATCAAAAGTGAAACTTCTCAAGTTCATTGCATCTTGAGGTTGTGTAGGATCACTAAGATTAACAATCTTATTCTGATTGAGATTCATATTGGCTTTCATAGCCTGTTGACCACTTAGGTCCATAAATCCACCAGTAACACTAGGTATTAGATTAGCATCAATAATCTTAGCACCACTGTGCGAGATACCTAATCTTCTTTCAATATAAAGCCTTGCAGCATTCTCTGTAGGAACAGTATCAACTGCGTTATCTGAGAATGAACTATCTGTTGAGAATTCCGAAACTGGAACACCACGTTTGAATCCAATACCATCTAAGTTACTCAAAGCAATCGCTGCTGAGAATGTCACACGTCCTGTTCCTTGGTCAACTTTAAAGAAAGGTCCTACATTAAAGTTACCAAATTGGTCAGTGGTTACATAGAACACACGTCCCACAGTACGTTCTTGTGTTTCATTATCTGCATTAAGTGCATTAACTGCTGGACCATAAATTTCATTTGGATAGTTTGTATCTGCATACGATCCACTACCAATTTCAAGTAAGTCATGTCCAGTTACACGAGTTAATGAAATTCTAATAGTTAAGTTACCATAACTGTTTAAACTTCTAGTTGGAACTGCACTTCGTATAGTATAGGATCCTTCAAACTCTATTATACTATTTTCTAATGGTCTATTAAGAGTTATTCTAGCATAGTTATCGCTAAGATCATCCTCTGATTGATATTGACTAATGACATATTCTTCACCTTTAAATACAAATCTTGAATTAGGAACACGTGAACGTTCTTGAGGAGCAACCGGAACAACACTAATCGTTGAATCACCTACTCTACCTAATACTTTTGCAAAAGTCTGTGTTCCACTTTGTGTACCTGAAGTATCAACTTCTACTGAACTTGCAAGTGCAGGTGGTGTAGTTGTTACAGTAAATTGTACAGAACTAGCACCTAAACTATCTTTATTGTTATTGGATACAAAATAGTGTAGACTTTCGTTTAAACCAGTTGGTAATGATCCTGTTGTTTTTAATCTAATTACATCACCAACTGCAAATCCATGCGGTGATGCAGTTGTGAATACTGCTGGTGCTGCAACACTAATACTGCTAAGTGTTGTAAATGCTCCAGGAACCACAGGACTTGCACCAGTTGTGCCAACACTTTCACTAGGTTGATATACAGTTAAATCAATGTAATCATAGTTTTCTCTAAGTGTAGTCTTTGTAATACCATCTGCTATTGCAGTTATATCTCCAGTACCAGCACCTGTTACTTCTAGCGCAGCACTAGTTTTACTTGTACCAATTTCAAAAGTTGTAGATGTTAAATTTGTTTCTAGTACAAAGTATGTAATACCAGCAGTAATTCCTGTTGGTAATGTTCCAGTCGAACTAAATTGTAGTCTATAGTCTGCTAACTGTTTGTGAGCAATAACATTTACTAAACTTAATCCTGATCCATTAGTTAAGCCACCGAGTAATGTACCGCCTAATGACGTAGTAAGTTGTATTGTATTATAAGTAGGAACATCAAATACATAATAAGTTGTTGATGCTGTTAATCCGTTTGCTGTAGTCTTAGGAACAAATATATCACCACGTCTTAATCCGTGGTTTCTATCTGTAGTAAGTGTATTATTACTTGTAATATCAGTTACAGTAATAGTAAATGTTAGTACTGTAGGGTTTGCTACAGTAAATTCTACATCAAGAGCACCTCTACCTGCTGTGCTATCATTAAAATCTTCAAATTGTAATACACGATAAACATCAGTTGGTGATTCAGAAAAACGTAAACCTGTTGATGGTCTTGTAGCAACGTCAGCAAGTTCACCTGTTAAAACAATTTGAGAATTACTTCTAAGTGACATCTTCGTTCCATCTGAAATAGCAGCAAACAATCCATCAAAGTTTCCTGTTGTATCACTTGTTAAATTAAGTTTTGCAACACCTGTTGGCAAGTCTGTAGTTGAAACTGACGTAACCGGGTATCTGTAAATTAAATTACCATGGTCGACTTCAAGTTCTGAATTGTTAAGAGGAGTATAATCATAATTGTTAACATATACAACTAACCCACCCGTTACGTTTTGGAAAGAAGCACTTGGGAAATAACAATCAACTCTCTGTGCAACATCATAATACAATGTTGTAGGAGTTGGAACTTCAAGTGGGTCTGAACCATCTGCAACCAATGCATAGATACCATGTGCAGAAGAACCACCAATACTTCTAATCTGCGCACCATTAAGTGACATGTAAGAAGCATAACAGTAATATGTAAACATAGATACTGCTTCTGTTAAACCACCGTTAGTAGCCAACAAGCCGTAACCCATATCTGAAATCTGTGTAAAGTCATTTGATAACATTGATCTGTTACCAGGCATCAATATTTCATATTTTCTCTGATAACTATGTGTTCCGCTGCCTGCACTAGTTGTTGCAAGTGCAACAGTTCCTAAAAAATCAGCAGTAATTCTAAATGTGTTACCTGTTAGTCCTGTTTCAGAAACATAATATTCTTTGCCTGCTACTATTCCTGTTGGCAATGTTCCTGTTGTACTAAAGACAAGTGTAGCGCCTGCTTGTAACCCGTGATCTGTTTTAGTAAACACAGCAGGATCTGCTTGTGTAATACTTGTTAACGTTTGTACACCTGCTGTTAAATTAAAAGGTGTAGTTTCGTCAAGTACAAGTGTTGCAGTACTTCCGCTTGCACCGTATACATAATCTCTAACATAGTTTACTTTGAAAATATCATCGCCAACAATAAATGATGCTGGTAGTTCTGGAAATCTATCTAGTCCTGATACATTAATACGTGTTGTGCTTGTGCTACTAGCGTGTAAAAATTGTAAGTTACCTGCGAAACCATCAACAAACATACCACCTGAAAATGTTTGTGCGTTAATTGATTTACTAAATGAAGCACATTCTTGTGCATAAGGTGACTTAGCAAGGATTTGTCCTGCTGGATCAAGCACCATAGCAAAACCACCATGCCCTTGCATGGTCATTGCTCTAAGTATTACAGCATCGTTACATAAGAATACGTCAAGTTTATCGTTGTCTTTAGGAAAGTTAATACCTCCTGAACTTTGAAGTACGTCTTCAAGTGCATCAAATAACTCTTCTAGTACACCTTCAGTTCCAGTTTCCTTAACAAATGCTCCATCAGTTATTTGACTGAATGAAGTATTATAAACTGTTGTTATAGGATCGTTAGCAATAATTTTATCTAGTATAGTTTCTAAATATTGTAAAGATGCAACTGTTTCAGAAAGTTGAGTTGTAATTGTAACTCTTCCACTTGCATTTTGATAATATTTTAAACCTGCTGATATTGTTCTGTTGTATTCACCATACTTCAAATCAAAAATCATTGAATCTAGTATCAGTCCAACATCTCGTTTACATAATGTTTCACTATAAGTGTATGAAGATGTATACGGTGCTATGTTGTTTGTGATTTGATAATTTATCCAAGCAGTAATTTCATTTTGTAAGAATTGTCTATTTAATTTTATAAGTGCTGCTGATGATTTGTAGCCGCCACCGTTATCTATTCTAGGGTATACAGGTTGTGTAGTATCTTCTAAGTAATGATATCCATACAAGTCGCTTGCAGTTGTAAGTCCATCAATAGTTGTATCTCTTCTAAATCTTTGAAATGCCCAAGGAGAACTAGAAGTTCCAGATCTTGGTTTTATAATACAACGTCTAAATTCATTACCTACGATAGCAACGTTTTGCGGAACTTTAATTGGATAGTTTTCTTCGTACACTCCGCTTTCAAGTAAGATAGTAATTTGTGTTTGGTTAGTAATATCACCATATGATAATTCTTCACCAATCTGGAAATTACCAAACTTAATATCAACATCAAAAATTTCATTTCCACTACTATCTAACGCACCTTCATGAGCAAGTATCTGTGCTTGTGCACCAGAAGTTAAACCTTTTATGAATAAACCTTCTCTAATATCTCTTGTTCTAAATGCAACTTCAGTATCTGTTAACACATCACCTGTATAGTCTGTTCTTTGTCCTTCTGTCTTTAAAAGGAATCTAGGCAAATCAGCCTCAACAGTTGGAAGGCTAGTAAATCCGCTTCCACTATCGGTAATTTCAATAGCAGTAATAACACCACTTACTACTGATGCAGTACCAAACGCACCTGCTCCGCCGCCACCAGTAATACGTACTGAAACTAAACTGTGTCCTGAGCCGCCATTACTAATTGTAACGTTGTTTACTTTGTAAGTAACATCAAATGTTGCACCTGAACCAAATGCACTATCTGTAGTTGTTGTAATTCCAGTAGCACCTGGTAATACAGTATAGTTACCTGAACTAATTTGTTTAAATGTTACAACAGCACCTGGTGAAGATGCAGTTGTTAAAACTTCATATTTTGCAGCATCGCCTGTTCCGCCTGCAAGAGAAATAATATCTCCTGCTTGATAGTTTGTTCCTATAGAATTTATTGTAATTGTGTCAACACTCAGTCTTGGAGATCCAACAAACCCTGTACCTGATGTAGGTGATGTACTAATAGTTGATAGTTCAACTGATTTTGTTCCGTTAGCATAAGTTAATTTCTTTTCGTATGGACCAATATCGTCGTTAGATTCAAGTAAAATTTCTTCTGCTTTTTTACATGCTGCTTCAATTGTTCTGTAGGCATAAGCAAGTGCTCTACCTTGTAAGGCATCTGAAACACCTTGTCTAACATCAGAACCAGATGTTGCAACATATAAGTTTACACTTGATCCAAAAGATGATCCGTCAACATATGATTTAGTTGCAGCAATTAATCCATCGTATCTAGCATCGTCATCCGGTTCAGGAGAACGTGAAAGAATTAACGGACCACTCATAGTTCCAAAAGAACTTTGCGTTGCACCTGTAGCAGGATCTATTGCGTCAACACCAGCTCTTGAAATCTTTGTATCTACATATGCTTTGTTTGCTGCTTCTGTATCTTCTGTTGGAGTATTGAGATCTTTTATTTTAAATGTTTGACCACCACTTTTTACTGATAGATTACCACCTAGTTGTGGAGTAGGATCTCCTGATATTTCAGAAAACTCTGTGCTTACAATAATTTGGTTTTGATTACTAGTAGTATCAACTGATACACCAGTTCCACCTGTAACCTGTTTAAATTGTAATCCGTCTGTAGTATTATTAACAGAAATAACTGCTGCTTCTTGTCCAACAAAGTTGGATGGTGTATCATCAAGTCCTAAGAAAGTTAATCTTTCTCCTAAACCTAATGAACTGTATAATTCTCTAAAGTTATCATTTACTTTACTAAACGAATCGCGGATACTATCGCCAGTTCCGTCGTTACCTACTACACCGGTATCTATTACTTTTCTTGCCATCTTATCCCCTAGAAGTCCTTTGTTCCAATAATATTTATCAATTTATTCTATAAGCCTAATGTAAAATAGTAAATATAACTATGTTTATAGGCACCAAAAAAGTTATAACAGAACACAAAAGGAAGAGCAAGTTAGGTAAACAACACGTTTATAATCGTGTTAAAACTATCGTTGAACTCCGATGTGATAACTGTGACAGTGTATTTACCAGGGATCTAAAAAAGATAAGCAAAGCCCGGCTGAGTAACAATTATTTTCACGTTTGCGGTAATTGCGATGCCAAGAGATTTGCACAACGTAAAGGTGTTGAGCAAAAACAAATGTGGGATATGCCTGCTGATGCAGACTTAGAAATTTCTAAATATTAAAATGAAACACTTTCACCGCAACCACAACTATTTGTTGCGTTGGGATTTTTGATAGTTAAAGAAGATCCAAATATTTCTTCTACGTAATCTATAGTTGTACCTATTACGTATAACATACTCATAGAATCTATTGCAAATTCTCCATTCTTTAACTTAATAACTTCATCGTCAAATTCTTTTTTGTCGGTCATAAGCCATTCGTATTGAAAGCCGGCACACCCACCGCCTTTGACTCTAAGTCTAACGATAGGTTTGCCTTGCTTTTCAATAAGACCGTTTAGGTGTGTTTTAGCAGAATCTGTTATGTTAACTGCGTCTGACATTATTCACTTTTCCAAATAGTCCAAGCACCATATGCAATAGCAGCATATGCTAATAAGCCGGCTAAAGGTTTTGCAATTAATACTATAATACCAAATGCAATTAAGACTGCTCCATCCCAAGATGTTCTTTCTTGAAATGCTTTGCTTACTCTACTTTTAATTATATCTAACATGTTATTGTCTCCTTATTTTATTTTTTAGGTTTAACTATTTTCCATAGTTGATCAACTAGTTTTGCTTTAGTTAATCTACGGTCTAACTCAACATCATAAGCACGACCTAGTTCTTCTAGTTGTACTTTTGACATCTTTGTTAGTTCCGATTTCTTTCCGATTACTTGCTTTTTTAACACTAGAACTTCTTCTTTAGTGTCTACAGCAGGTACGAAAATCTTTTTAAGCCACTTTAGCATAAATTATTCTCCTTGTATTCTATCGTTCACGATTGGCCAGTTTATGATACGCCAAATGTTCTCAAGATATTTGTCTTTAGTTGAGTCGAGCAAATAAGAGTGTTCCCACATATCAATAAGAAAAGCAATCTGTGTTCCTTTCTTAAAATCTTGATTAGCAATTAATCCTAACTTGCCTTTGACATCCATATAACACCATCCACTGCCCTGAAGGCTCTTGGCTTTTTCTATGAATTCATTTTTAAATTTTTCGTAAGATCCAAACTTAGTGTTAATAAGTTCTTCAGATGCTCCTAAGGGCCTATTCCCTGAACTTGGTGATTGTAACATAGGCCAAAACAAATTATGTAAATGAGCACCACCAAAGTTAAAAGTGTCATCACCTTCTTTGTTGTTGTATCGATCTACATATCCTTTAGACAACTTAGCATAGTGTAAATCTATACTTTCTTTGCTCATCACAGGTTCTAATTCATCACGCGAATACGGTAATGGATTTAAAACCAATGTAGGACGTTGCTTTTCAGCCTCTATTATGATATCTTTAAGTTCTTTTAGCATCTAACATATTTATGCTAGACTTCCTCGAATAGAACAGAATGCTGGTGTAATGCAATACTTGCCAAATTCTTAGCCTTGCTTTCTACCATAATGTCTGCAGAGTCGTTAAACTGTAGAGCCCAGTCATTAACAGCATGATTCCACATCATATCGCTATGAGCTCGTAGTTTTTGTTTCTTAAAGCCTTGTTCAAGTAGTTCGCCCATGTTAGGTAATACGTTAGGATCATGTCCTACAAGTAAGTCTTCACGTGAAACAGAATAATGTATCACAGGACGGACACCACGCCAACTATCTACTATGCGTAGAAATCTATCGTCGGTTGGTTGAATGTATTCACCACTAGCGACCCAGTGATGGTGTATGTCAAGAACGAGGGCAAGGTCGTTTGCAAGTTCGAGGCTTGCATCAATACCCCACGACATTTCGTCGTTCTCGATCGTAATAATATTTCGCGCCTCTTGAGATAATCTTGGGAGAGCTCGTTGGATACCGGCTGGACCTTGCCTACCGGATATGTGTACATTGCACTTCGCATCTTGGAAGGACTTGCCGTATCCCATCCAGCGGAAGACATCGGTGTGATATTCAAATTCTTCTATGCTCCTTTCTACAATATTAGGATTATCTGACGCAAGTACAGTAAACTGACCAGGATGCATAGACACCCTAACATCAAGTTCACGAGCCTTTGCGCCGACGTGAGCAAAGTTACTCTCACAATATTGTCGTACATCAGGCTTACGCCAGAAGTAAGACCAAGTAGGCTCAGTATAAACAGGTAAGACGTCACTTCCCAACCTAACCATTCGTAATTCATTTGGTAGTCCTCCTACATAACAAATAAGATTCATATACGATTGTATGTTATGGACCATAATATCCCACAATCGTTCTTCTGCAACTTCTTTAGTCTGTCTGTTTAGCCACGCAACAGTTGTTGAACGTGTATTAAAGGGACGCTGTATCTCCTCTAGAAGTTTTTTCTTCTGAGTCTGATCAGTGTACATATATTTGCAGGCAAAGCCTATGCGTTTATATTGAGAATTCGTCACGTAATATTTTCCAAGTTTCTTTATAATCTTTTACATTGTAGCAGAAACCTAAGTCATTGTCAATGATTTCTTTTTTCAAAGGATAGTCATTTCCTTCAGTATGCATATCATCTCCAAAGAAATGTAAAATATCATCTGGATTAAAATCTCTTAGTATTTGGCTTTTGTCGCTGCCTTTTGGAAATATATCGATACCTGTTTCACCACCTACTTTGGCATCTATATCTGGGAATAAAGTACAAAATGCTTTTGCTATTGTGTTTCTTTCGTTTATTTTTTCATCATGACCAACATATAACCTACGCTCTCCTAGTGTAGCATTTCTACCTACAATGCTAAAGTTACACATGCCTGGACGATGTTCAAAGTGTAATCCTGTTCTTAGTACAAATTCACTTTCTTCCATACACTGTGTTAGGAATTTTTCTGCTAGTTCTGGAAGTTTCCAAGAACTTGTGTGAATATTTTTCTTGCCTTGGTAGACATCACATCCACTGCAATTATATACACGTTCAGCCATACCGTACAGCGTGTCGCCTACTTGTTCTATAGTTTTATCTCTATCACTACCTGTAACAAAGTAAACGTAATTAGTTTTACAAAAATGAAAAAAGAACTTTGCAAACTCTTTGTCCATTTCTTTCCTACTAGGGGTAAGTGTTCCGTCAACATCAAATATAAATCTATTACTCACTGTCATACCCAATTCTCCACAACAAATTTATCTTGTACAATACCAGGGTTTGGATCCCCATGAAATACTGCTATACAGCATTCTAGTGGTATTTCTACGTTATCTTTCCGTTCTACAAATTGTCTAACTCCATTTATAACTTGTAATTCATTTCTATTTCTAATTTCCCATTTGTAACTTTGTATCCAATCCTCTGGCCAAAACCTAATAACAGGTTTAGCACACTTCCACGTCCAATCTTGGTCACCGTGTAACCTCATTGCAACTTGTGGATTTTGTTTAAATTTTGTATAGATATACGCTTGGCTTCCATGAATCCAACTCATAACACTACTGTTTAGGTATTTCCAATCTCTATGAAACTTTCTGTTAAAGTCTCTTATTCCCATAAAGACATTGCCTTGTAAGTTTATCAGTTTATCTATATTATTACAAATTACAACATCTAGATCCATGTATAATATTCTGCCAGACAAAGGTAAATCAGTATTAAACATATGTACTTTGTGCCACCATCCTTTTACATATCCTTCATTTGGTCGAACAATAAGAACAACTCCTTTTATAGGAGTAGGATCATCTGTAAGGCAATACAAGTTATAAGGAACAGTAGTATGCCTATCAATCATATTTCTTAGTTTTTCTACATAAGAAATAGAATACTTGTTACCAAAACGTACACATAGTATATTTGCTATTGAACTAGGTTGGGGCACTCCTCCTGTTCTTTTAAGAGCTCGCGATTGTTCTTTTTCAAATTTTCTACGTAATTTATATGCTTTACGCTGTTCTTTAGACAGTTTTTCCGAGTCCATTAAACCTCGTTCTCCTAATTTGTGTAAGAATATTTAACTATATCCGCAACAACTTTTTTAAAGTCTTTCAGGTATAATGCATTAGGACCATCACTAGGTGCATTATCTGGATCTTGATGAACTTCTAAAAAGAAGTTTGTTATACCCATTGCAGATGCAGCACGAGCCAAGCCAGGCACATACTCACGATTACCGCCACTACTAGTGCCCATACCTCCGGGTTTTTGAACTGAGTGAGTAATATCATAAACAATGGGAACGTTATAATTAGACAACATAAACTGAAGCCCAGTGAAATCAGTAACCAAAGTATTATATCCAAAACTTGTTCCCCTTTCTGTTATCCAAACTTCTTTAGCACCTTCTGTTTTAGATAAAATATTTTCAACATCCCAAGGTGCAAGGAACTGTCCTTTTTTAATGTTTACAATCTTGTTTGTTTTACAGGCTGCACGTACCAAGTCAGTTTGTCTACATAAGAATGCAGGTATCTGTAATACATCAATAGTATCATTATAGTATGCTCCAATTTTTAGAATCTCATTAATGTTATGTACATCAGTAGTGATAGGCATACCAACTTTTTGTTTTAAAAATTTAAAGTCTTCTAATGTGCTTACAAGTCCTTGACCTCGTATACCTTTAAGATTAGATCTGTTTGCTTTATCAAAACTTGCTTTAAATATGTATTCAACATCGTGCTTCTCACATACACGTTGACATTCTATAGCAATTCGTAAACTTTGCTCAAGTGTTTCGTGTTGACATGGTCCTGCAATAATTCTAATATTATGCTTCATAGATTGCACTATTTGCTCCGTGTTCTGCACACTCTACTCTTACGCAGTAGCAACGGTTGTCACTCATTTCACGTACTAGTTTGTCTGCAAAGTTAAATGCATGTTCTGCAAATTTTTCTGCACCAACACCATCCATTACAACAATTTCTGCTAGGTCAAGTTCTTGTAGTTCCATAAACTTGTCCATATGCGGATCGTTTTTATCAATTGCTGTTTTGTGATCAAAGTGATCTTCTAGCCACTTCTTTAAAGGCTTTAGTCCACCAAAGTCAACTGCCCAGTTTTTATTATCTAGTTCGTCACACCCGAATGTAAACGTAAATGCTAAACTATAACCGTGTAGCAAATGACAATGTGAATGATCAGCATTTGGTTGTCTGAACACTGCTGATAGTCCGATATTGTGTCCGTAATGTTTTGTACTTAAATGTTTTCCCATAATGTTCTCCTACTATAATGTTTTATGGGCGGCAGAATTAGAAGGGATGACGCCAAGTCCTTTGTTAAACATACTAGTAATTATATGCTCTATTTAGGCAATAGTCAAGAACCTGAATGTAAAAACTTTACCGAAACGTTATTTTGATTCCATGTTGTTGGTAATTTCCAATCAGGCTTGTTATAAATTACAAACTGCTTGTCAGGAAAATATTCAAAAACTTTTGCAATTTGATATTGCCAAAATGAATAATCAATAGGTTTTGATTTTTTAGAAGAATAATTGTTTGTACCTTTGTAGATATTATTGACGGTATTAGATTGACTAGGATATAAGTCAAACCCTAATAAAACAATTTCTTGTACTGGTAAATTTGCAGCCACAAGAACTGCATAAGGACCACTACCCCAATGTATAGGAGTATCTGCTTTTGTTTTACCCTTGTATGGTAGTTGAGGTACAAGATTTACTCTTGGATCTTGCTTGGAATAAAAATTAATATAGTCTTGCCTAACATAAATTTTTGTGTTTTTTGTGTTATCACTATCCAAAGATTCATCAACCATCCTTCTGTCGCAACATACAAGATGATCAACATGTGTATCTCTGTGCAGAGCATTGCAACCGACTATTAATCGTTCACCAAAACTCGAGAGATCTATTCCTTGTCTACTTTCGCCATTTCCTATTACTAGTGCCATGGCAGTTATTTAAATGGTTGTTTAAGTGATAGGTCCGAATGTGGTCCAGAGACCAGGTCCGCCTGCTTTAACACATACCCAACCTATAAATCTTCCTGATGTTGGATTGCTGTTCCACACAATGTCACCTTGATTGAATTGTCCGCCTGTTGGAGGAGTAGTTCCTGATAAATGCTTTTTATTGTTAAACTTGATAGCACCTCTTACGTGTAAGTCCACATCGCTATCTGGATTATTAACTCCAACAGCAAGTTTACCGTTGACTGAGACCTTTACTGGTGATGCATTTGGATTGCCTAATTCAATATCACCGCCTGCTCTAATTGCTACTCTAGTAGTACTGTCTGTTTTTAATTCTAAATCGTGACTAGCAAATGTACCAACAAAACCTTTTACAAAGTCTTCTGTACCAACCATTACTTCAATGCCGTCTTCTGCAACACTTAAAGCAGCATTTGGTTCTTCTGTTCCAATACCTAGTCTATCACTGTTAGCATCAAATATCAAATAGTTATTGATAGACATTCCGCCATCAACAATAAGTCCTTTTAGTCTTCCAACTTCTTTTAAATTACTTTTTGTAACACTATTACCTAATGTGTCGTTACTTAGAACAACTTGATCGTCAATCTTTACATTTTTACCTTTAGCAATATTAATGTTTTCTGATGAGAATAAGTTATCATCTTGAAAGACAAATTGTTTTGTGTAGTCTTTGCCAGTCCATAGTAATCCTTTTCCTGCTATAGGATTTGCAAATTTGATATGCTGAATACTATCTAATGCGGGATCTTCTTCACTTATAACATCTACAAGTGCAGTTGCTAATGCTTTTAATTTTTCTGTATCTGTTGACATTATTGTTGTCCTATTTTACCTTTGTTCATGATACTGTATTTATATAAAATAGTAACAATACTAATAAACGGCTATTAATAATGTTTCGGGATTAAGTCTACCATTCATCTTAATAGGGGTAGTAGTAAGTTTCTCCATCCAATTCTCGAACTTCTTACGAGTATTTAGGCCCTTGACATCCTTTAGTTGTTCTAAAGGCTTTCTAAGCGTGTAAGAAACGCTGGTTTTTTCATTAAATCTTTGTAA
>CESS01077966.1_pt1 | contig 15188 bp, 12 predicted proteins | sample 326931 | NCBI WGS metagenome assembly CESS01 (sample SAMEA2591098, study PRJEB7988) | marine metagenome | biome: marine biome (ENVO:00000447); feature: deep chlorophyll maximum layer (ENVO:xxxxxxxx); material: saline water (ENVO:00002010), including plankton (ENVO:xxxxxxxx) | depth 55 m
TTCCTAGACAAGTGCAAACTGTCGCTGCTACTAATGATCCGGTAGATCGCGCCAGACTAAGAATCGATTGAGCCAAAGTTTTCAACAGCCCGGTTCTCTCCATGATCCCCCCGAAGCTAAGAGCGCACAGGACTAATGAAATAGTATTCATCATGCTATTTAACCCGCCATGTGAAAGTAGCGCGTCTACAGCTTCATTGCCTGTCTTCGAAACATAACCATAATGTGCTATGGAAAAAACGCTTCCGATACTTTCACCTTGAATTCCCATTGCAAGTACACCACCAAGCAGGCCCGCCAACAGAAGTGCGGGTAATGCCTGCCAACGAAAAAATACCATTCCAATGACAAACAATGGAGGAAGAATCAAAAGAAAACTCAGGTCGAACTGGGTTTTTAAGGCCTTGGTAATTTCGGTGACTTGGCTTGTTTGAATACTACCTTCAAATCCACGCATCCCCAATAAACCATACAGGATCAAAGCGATGAACAACGCTGGTAAGGTCGTGTACAACATGTGCCGGATATGTTCGAATAATTCGGAGCCTGCGACAGCAGGAGCTAAATTGGTCGAGTCGGATAAAGGCGACATCTTGTCTCCAAAATAGGCGCCAGAAATCACAGCTCCTGCTGCCATTGGAGCAGGAATATTCAAACCTGTCGCCACTCCCATCAGAGCGATCCCAACTGTGCTGGCTGTGGTCCAAGAGCTCCCTGTCGCCAGGGAAACAACCGCACAAATCAAACAGGCTGCTACAAGAAAAATTCCTGGTGATAAAATTTGTAGCCCATAATAGATCATAAAAGGCACAACCCCAGCTGCGATCCATGTTCCAATCATCACACCAATGACGCAGAGAATCAAAATCGCTTTCATGCCAATGAGGATGCCATCAAGGATGCCTTTTTCGATCGATTTCCAAGAATGCCCCAGACTTAATCCCACTAGTGCGGCAACGCCCGAAGCGAGAATGAGTGGGATATGTGCTTCTCCTTCAAATTTAAGAAGATTGATGGCAATCAATCCAATCAGTGCCACGACAGGGATTAGGGCCTGCCAAAGGTGCACTGTCTTGAATTCTGATTTGTCAGGCGAGCTCATGAAGATGTTCTTTCAGTCGTTGTTCTTTAGGCATCAATGAAGCCTGGTTAACATAGGTTTGCCAAGGATTCCGAAAACCTGATGAACATGTTTTTTTTTGGAACGTCAGACAAATGGGAGTGAGTCTGCCTCCAAACCACTTTTTTATTCTTACACCCGAATCCAAAGTTTTCCCAACTTCTTGCGTAAAGAAATGAAACCACCGAAAGAGGGCGCACATAACCATTCCACTGAAGTCAATTAATGCCTATGCTCTGCTTGGGCGCAAATACAGGCGTACTCATGGAGGTTACACTCAGTGCATGTTTCCCTATTCAAATGAAACCTCTCAAAAAAAGTTTCTTTCATTGTTTCCCCATCAATCTGAAGTACCACGGCCATGTTATTGTCTTGGGGAATAGGGACTGATGAGACAAGAGTATCCTCTTTTTTCTCGAAGCTAACTTCAATTGGATTAGATCTGTCTCCGCCTGTAAGTCTGATTTGAACATCCACAGGAGCGATGGGTTTGTTATCGTCGCCGACAAAAGTAATTTGCGCGTGATTGTTTGTTAGAACAAGGAATTCAAAATGCGGACTCACACCTACAACCAAACGACCTCCGTTGGGTCCTGGGATTTTGGTCTGGTGGTGATCATTGCCGTCTTCATGAGTATGTTCTTTAGATTCACTTGAACCTTGATTCGTAGCAACATGAGTTTTTTCCGAGGATGTTTGAGGTGAATTTTCGGCGGGGCGACAGCCTGACAGCAGGCACATGCCAGCAATCAAGGGGACTACAATAGAAAAAGATGAATTGGTTTTCATGTTGAGTAATAGCTAACATTTTACCGCGTGCAACGCTAGGCAGAAGCAGGGACTTTCTTTTCAACAACTTTCCGCGCATGCTTCCCGCCAAATGCATAAAATATGGCAGGAGTCACCCCCAGACCCAGCAATGTTGAGGTGATTAATCCACCCACGATCACAATGGCGATCGGGCGCAGGATTTCTTTTCCGGGTTCCCCCGCCGCAAGAGCTAAAGGGACGAGAGCTATACCCGCAGATAAGGCAGTCATCAGCACAGGTACGAGTCTTTCCAAAGTGCCACGTTCGATCATGGAACGGCCGAAAGTTTCATCCTCATGACGCATCAGGTGCAGGTAGTGTGAAATAAGCATCACACTATTTCTTACCGCAATTCCAGCGACAGCAATGAACCCGACCAGTGTTGCAATGCTTACATTCTGAGTCATCACAAAGGTTAGTAATAGTCCACCGATCAGCGCCATGGGTATATCCACGATAACCTGAATAACAAAGACGGGAGAGCCAAAGTAGGAGTAAAGTAGCCCAGCCATGATGACAAAAACGATGATACTTAAAAAAATGATGCGCCTAGTAGCGGCTTGCTGGGCTTTGAATTCCCCCTCAAAACTTACGAAATACCCCTCAGGTATTTTTACCTCTCCAGCCACTCTTTTCTGAAGAGTCTCGATTTTTGAATCCAGACCCCGTTCCGTTGGGTTAATACTGACCACAAATCGTCTTTGGGTGTTTTCCCGTTGAATGACATTGGGGCCTTTGGCTGCTCTGACGTCAGCGACGAGGTGCAATGGAACTCGCAGGTTACTTTCTGTGTCGATATACATGTTGCGAAGACGGTCTGGGGACTCACGCCAGGAATCTGGTAATCGTACCATCAGATCGACGGTGCGAGGTCCTTCGAACAACTGTTCTACTTGTTGACCGCCGATCAGCGCCGACAATTGACTGTTAACAGCCCCGGGAGTTACTCCGTAAGCCATTGCACGGTCTCGGTTCACTTCGATACGCAACTGGGGGATCGGGGCTTGTTGCTCCACTCGAGCGTCTTCAAATCCCGGGACTTCCTTTGCGATTTTCTGGATTGATTCACCAATTCTTCTGATCTCATCGAGATCCGGTCCAAAAATTTTGATAGCTACTTTAGCTGAAACGCCACTGAGCATGTGACCAATCCGATCGGCAAGCGGTCCACTCAAAGCACTGAAAGTTCCGGGGATGCTGCGCATGGTCTGCCGGATGTTATCCAATACTTCGGCGCGCCCACGCCTGCTTGTGGTGAAATCGATATCAAATTCCACTGTGGAAACCGGCACAACATGATCTCCTCTCTCGGCACGACCGTGACGTCTTCCAACTTTTCTTATCTCAGGGATGTTCAAGAGAAGCCTGTCTGCAATATCTGCTATCTCAGCGGTCTGCTTCAAGGACGTTCCCGGGGCAGTGGTGAGAGCGACCAGAACGGTTTCCTCCTCAAAGGCCGGAAGAAAATCTTTACCCATCATCGGATATATCGTCATTGCGCCTGCGACCAAGGCACCTGCTATGCTGAGAACTACAAAAGGTTTGTCCAGTGCCCATTTCAACCAGGTCTTTTTTAACGCCCATTTGAGACTTCTTACGAATGTGCCATCCTGTTGTTGTTGGTCTTCCTTCGGATACAGCAGGAAGGAACAAAGCACTGGAATAACCGTGAGCGAAATAAAAAATGATGCGGTCATACTGACCATTGTTGCAAGCGCTATGGGGGCAAATAATCGGCCTTCAACTCCTGATAACCCCAATAGGGGAAGGAAAACAAGTATGATGAATAACGTTGCGTATAGTATCGAATTTCGCACTTCAGCAGAAGCGGATGCAATGATTGATATCCTGGGTTTTGGTTTGCTGGACGCAGCATTTATCTTGAGTCTGCGTAATACGTTTTCAACATCCACGATGGCATCATCAACAACCATCCCTATCGCAACTGCAAGGCCTCCAAGAGTCATGGAATTGACACTTAGTCCACATATATCGAAGACCAACAAGGTGGTCGCAAATGATAGAGGGATTGCCATCAGGGTGATGACAGTGGTTCGAACGTTGAAGAGGAACAAAAAAAGAACGATGGAGACCATGATTGCGCCGTCGCGTATGGCTTCTTTCAAATTGCCAACAGCATGATCAATGAAATCAGATTGACGAAACAAGGGTTCAACTAAGATTCCGTCAGGCATGGATTCGTGAAGATCTGCCAGGGTATCTTCAATGATTTCTGTCAATGCAAGTGTATCAAAACCAGGGGCTTTCGTGATGCTAAGAATGACGCCTGGAATGCCGTTGACAGCTGCGTCGCCTCGCATGGGTTCGACGTCCCACTTTACCTCGGCAACATCACCCACAGTGATGGGGCGATCATGAATCTGTTTTATGATAGTTGATGCGATGGCATCAAGATCCGTGGTCATCGCCAGATGACGTACCATGATTTCCTTAGAGGAACCTGTGAGGAAGCCGCCAGTAGTATTTCCCGCAGCTTCATGTGCTGCATGCAAGAGCTCATCAAAACGAACATTCATCGCTCGCATGCGGTCAGGGTTTGGTTGAATATGGATCTGCTTGATTCCTCCCCCCATTGCCAGGACTTCAGCAATTCCAGGTATGCTTTGAAGTCGGCGTCGCACTGTCCAATCCGCAAGCGTGCGCAGATCGCGGGGGTTTGTGTCATTCTCAGGATCGTAGATGCCCACCAGCATGATTTCACCCATCAAGGAGGCAACAGGTGTCATGTAGGGAAAGATTCCTTCGGGCAGGTTTTGAACTGCAGATTGTAGACGTTCCTGAACAAATTGACGGGCTTGAATCAGGTCGGTTCCCCAATCAAATTCGATGTAGACCAAAGAAAGAGAAACATCTGAGGTCGTGCGGAGGCGTGTCACTCCGGAAACTCCCATCAAGGCATTTTCAAGTGGAAACGTAACACGTGCTTCCACTTCCTCAGGTGCAAGTCCCGGAGCTTCAGTCAGGATCGTGACCGTTGGCTTGGTCAGGTCCGGGAGGACCTCCACGGGCAAGGTTCTGCCAATCTGAATGCCCAGAGCAAGAAGGATGCATGCAGCCAAAAGGATAATCACCCTGTGGCGAAGTGAGAATTGGATGAGCAAACTCAGCATAATCGAATTTCTATTCCTCAACGGCTTTCTTCTTTACGGCCAGCAAGGCCAGAAGGAGCCATTGAATCACGCAAAGCACTATCAAAAACCAGGTAAGAGGCCCGTCTCCGAGACCAGAGAGATTTTTGCCTGTTCCTGAAGCTTTGGTCGCTTTTTGAGCTACCGTCATTTCTGAACCGTCCTCGTTGTGTTCGTGACCGTGAGCCGCGTCCAGAGCTTCTTTGAGCGAAATACCCCCGTTGCCTGCGAATGCCAATGGATAAGCCCCTCTGGTGACAACCTCATCTCCGGGGAAAAGCCCCTTTAGTATTTCAACGTGAGAATCATTTTGGGTGCCTGTAACGACTGGGGCTTTCAAAAAGGCATTGGGCAGTTCAAAATCCTTAACGAAAACAAAGGGTTGAAAACTGTCCCCTTGTAATGCCTCCTTGGGCACGGCCATCACATCCTTTTTCGTATTGATGTGTAATGTGAATTCTGTACGCATGTTTGGGCGAATGTTTTCCCCTGGATCGTGGATACGGAAATAGGCGTCCAAAGTGGCGTTACTTACGTCGGCCATCGTACCAAATCTTTCCCAGGTTCCCTTCATGATTCGGTCAGGATAAGCCGCGACTTTGATGTCCGATGGGGTATTAGATTTGATCCATGATACTTTGTCTTCTGGTATTTTAGCGACGGCATATGCCTCAGACAAATCAACGATCTCGAGAATAGGGATTTCCGGAACAACGGGCTCCCCCAAATGCTGGAGGCTTCTGACTACCAGCCCTGAAATAGGGGCATGGAGTGTTAGGCGAGGCGGCGGATTGCCCGGTTGCCTGCTCTCCACAACTGCCACCGGATCTCCTGCTTTGATAAAATCACCCTCATGAGCAGGGACATCAACCAATCGCCCGGCAACACGGCTGCTCACAAAGGCATGACCTCCGGGTTTTGCCTGAATGCGACCAAGGGCAAATAGGGTCTCCCGGAAATCGCGTCTTTCCACTACCTCAGTTTCGATCCCCAGGTTTCCTGCGCTGACAGTATCCAGAATGACGAGATCCGCCTCACGGTCTGCTCTCATGTCATGCATGAGAGCGCTCGTGATGAGCAGTGCCAAAGTGAAGGCTTTAGTTGATTGTCTGAAGGGGAAATGAATCATAGGAAATGGGCAATTTGCCGGTTTCTGATTGGTATTGAATGCGATTGATATGAAACAAAGTGAGAGATTCTGACGCTTTCAGTTTCAGTTTCAGAATCTGATTTCTTGCCTGAATCAGGCGTTCGAATGAACTGAGACCCTCGTTGTATGCGCCTTCCAGCGATTGTTGGTATTTGACTCGTTTGGGCAGAGTTTGATTTTTGATTTGTTTGTAAACAGCGAGTTGATCAATCATGCCGGTGAATGCGGCATCAGCGTGATTGCTGATGGTAATTTCAAGGGCTTGTATCGAACCCATGAGCCGTTCGAGTTTGTTGTTCAGTTCGGCGATTCGGCCTTGATTGCGGTTCCAGAGGGGCAGGGGAATTGAAAGTTGAATCAGTGCCCTGTTTTCTTTTTCGATACCTATCGGCATGTCTTCCACCCTGCTCCATTGGTGCATCAATTGAAGATTGATATCTGAGATACGGTTGGCTCTGCTCAATTGGATCGATTCCCTTGTCGTTTGGACTTGGTTTTTCAAAAGTAAATAATCAGGGCGCGATTCCATGAGGATACTTTCAGCTGATGGGATTTTTGCCTCGGGTAGCTTTCCTTCAATGTGGATTGCTGTGGAAGGCTTCAGTCCCAGGGAAATCCTTAATTCAGATTCCAGTTGTTTGCGCTTCAAACTCAAAGGTCGCAAGCCAAGAGCCAATTCACCTGCTTCCAAGTTGGCCTGCTCGGCATCCAATGACGAAATCTCTCCTTTGGCCGATTGGCTTGAAAGAAATGTTGCCAGCTCCTTTGCCAGCCGTATCTGATCCGCAATGATGAATTGTTTCTCTTGATTGCCAAACCACTGTGTTGCGGTTTGAAGTGCCGATTCGACAATCGATTGTGCGACCATCATGACTTCCGCTCGTGCCTCGTTTACTTTGAGTCGTGAGATATTTTTTTCCAGGCGCAGACGGGAAGTGATCGGAAAAGATTGTTGAAATCCAAGCCCTGTGGAACGTTCAGGAGTTTGTTGATTGTTATTGAATGAGGTGATCAGGTTTGGGTTTTTCAAACGTCCAGATTGAGTCAGTCGACTTGCCGCCTCCTGGATGGTCCACAGAGCTGCTCGAAGTTCTGGGTTGTGTTCCATGATCTTTCCCGGAAGCGCATCATAAGTGAATGATACTGCATGAGGGTGCTCATCTGGGTGTGTCTGGGCATTGACTGCCAGCATGCAAAAGCCAGAGATAAATACGATAATCCAACCGCTTTTCACCATATTAAAGTTCATTTTCATCGATCAAGGTTATGTCCGCAGCACACTCAGGCAGGATGTGATACGACATGGGAGACTGTGTTCATTTTTTACTCCAGCAAAATCCAAGTCAGGAGTTTGCATGTTCAGCTGGGTTGAAGAACCGTAATCGGTTCCTCAGGCGGTATGGAGCTCAAATGATAAGTCGGTTGCAGAGCCTCAGGGTATACCTGCCATTGCGGATACAAGAGTGGCAGGTGGAAAAAGGCTGAAATTTATTTTTCGAGTGACATTCGTCAGAACTGTGAAGGCTCCTGGAACCGAATGGATCCAGAGGGAAGGGTAAATCCACCTGTCTTTTGGAAATGATTGAATCTACGTATTGTTCCTCTGAATGCGGACAGCAATGTTCATGCTCCTGTGCATCACAATAATAAGACAAATTGGGGTCGTCCTGATGTGATCCGGGTTCTTCATGCTCCTCGCCATGACAAAAAAAATCGCACAAACACCCGGGAAAGGTGAGAAGCAACATCAGAGTCCATGTCATCCAAATCTGCATTATCGGCAAAATAGGCCACAAGGTTCATCAGATCAACGCTAAACGCACCTGATCCAGTCCTCACATTTATTTTGCAACTTTTGATTATTGGATGTTTGAGGGAATATTTACAATCTTGTCTCTGGCATTGTCAGCCGCTTGAATTCTCTTCGGTACTATGGATTCCAACTGCGAGACTTTGCCAAATTTGGTGATGTCGATTCAATTTACATCCAGCACACGACAACATTTTTGCCTGATTGTCAGCTCCAGCATTCTCCCTTCATATGCTTTTTGACAGGATCGGATAGCTTTTTTCAAGCGGCTTGGTTTTTAGTCCAGCTTCCTTATCAATTCATCGAAAAAGATAATGTTGGGTTGTGTCAGGTTCCAGCTTCGGATCCATTCATGTCAGAGATTCCTTGTTCTTGAAAGTAATTCTGATTTCGAAAGATCCAACCCTACTAAATCAGGTGTTATTTTACCTTCGCTGCCGGAAGCGATTATTGCCCTGATTCGCTTTTTGCAGCATGCCTGCGAAAAGTCTGCTTGATGGTTTCAGGTTGATCAGGGAAATCTGCAATTATGCTGACTCATCTGGCCACGGCATGCCATTTGAGTTTCTGGTTCAGAACTTTAATGATGGGGGTGTTACAGGAGGCACAGCGTCCTTTCAGAACCCGGCGGCCATTTTTCATGACCTCCTCTTCGCTATTGTTGATATCACGCTTGGTGCGACATTCCGGGCAATAAACTTCTTGCATAATGACGCCCGCCGGGTCGTTCAGGTTTTTTGAATATCGATGACGATACTTGCTTTGGCATAATCCGGAAACTACCGATATTATTTCCGGTAGACCGTTTGAGATTTTGCATTGGAAACCTTGTCCCCGGTCAGGACAGAGGGGATTTAAGCAGGGAAAAAATGCAGGTCAATCCTCTTTTTGAGGGATTTCGATGTGATATTTTGATGTCATTGTGGGTTCTCCATGCCTTCACAGATGGTGTTTTTCCATCCAAATTCGGCCTTATTGATATGTTTTTGACAAGATATCTATACGCTCACGCAAAGGTGAGTCAGGGCCATTGCGTTCTGCTATCTCTGAAAATACTTTTTGAGCTTCAGGGGGATTTATCCTGCCTGCTTTGACGACGTAGTCGAGTTCGATTTCTGACAATTTAGGTTCCTTGATATAAGGTCGATACTGTTTCAGCCAGGCCTTGAAAGACTCTGCATCCTTTCCCATAATGACATCAAGGGAAGGTTGCAGACTGGGCGGTAAGCCCTCGAGCTCTACCGGGATATATTCTTGCTCCTCACCTCCGTTGTCCGGCATTTGATAGAATCCATCCTCATAGGCCTGCTTGTTGATTTGCTGGTCTGCCTCCTGCATGAAAATAACCACGCGGGTGCCCAGGAATCCTACGATGACGAATATTCCGACTGCTGCAACTTTCGCATTCATGATTCTTTACCCCTCTTAACGCGTGCACCGAGAGAACGCAATTTTTTATCCATGACTTCATAGCCACGGTCCAGATGGTAGATTCGATTCACCTGAGTGCGACCTTCGCACATCAGGCCGGCAATCACGAGAGCGGCGGATGCTCTCAAATCACTGGCCATGACCTTTGCGCCACTGAGCGGCATTCCGCCGCGCACGATGGCACTGGGTCCTTCGATAGCAATATCCGCGCCTAAACGGGCCAATTCGTTGGCGTGCATAAACCGCGATTCGAAGATACGTTCGGTGATGATACTCAATCCCGGTGCCTTTAGCATCAATGCCATGAGTTGAGCTTGTGCGTCTGTTGGAAATCCAGTGTAGGGTTGAGTGCTGACATCGACCGGCTGAATATTACCACCGGACAAAATTTTCAGGGAGGTTCCTTTGGCTTCAAATTGCACTCCCGCCTCTTTTAATTTATCCAGAACTGCCGCCAGATGATCGCAGCGCATGTCTTTTAATGTAACTTCACCATTGGTGGCCGCCGCTGCGATGGCGTAAGTGGCCGCTTCAATGCGATCAGGAATGACATCGTGCTCTGCACCATGCAGTTTGTTTACGCCTGTGATGGTCATGCGAGGCGTGCCAGCGCCCTGGATTTTGGCCCCCATTGCGATCAGGAAGTGGGCCAGATCCACTATCTCAGGTTCACATGCGGCACTTTCGATGATGGTGACCCCCTCAGCGAGGGTTGCCGCCATCATGATGTTTGCGGTCCCCAGCACCGTTGGTCCCACCCTTCCTCCAAGAAAGACTTCCGTTCCTTTTAACTGCTTGGCTTCAACCTGAACGTATCCCTCTCTTACCTTCACCTCAGCAGACAAGGCTTTGAGTCCCTTTAAATGCAAGTCAATAGGGCGAGTGCCTATGATGCATCCACCAGGCATGGAGACATTTGCTTTTCCCTTGCGTGCAAGCAGAGGGCCCAATATACAAATCGATCCACGCATCTTACGGATCAGATCATAGTCGCCTCTTGCCTTGATACGGTTTGCATGCACAGCCACCATACCGTTTTCATAGGAAAATGAAGCGCCAAGGGATCGAAGGATCCTGCCCATGAAATGCACATCACTGAGGTTGGGGACGCGCCTTATCACACATGGTTCAGAAGTTAATAAAGTTGCGGCAAGGATGGGTAAAACGGCATTTTTTGCGCCACTGATGGCGACTTCTCCGTAAAGAGGCACGCCGCCTTTGATGATGAAGGTGTCCATTTAGTTCTGTTGCAAGTTGGCTTTATTGTACCGGATCTCCGGGATTGGGGGTGGTGGCCCGCCGGAAAACCAGAATTCGTTGGACATTATTGTAATCTCGAACCACTTGATCCGCAAACCACGATGCGCTTTTAAACAATATTTGTATGGCCTGTGCCTGATCTTTGCCGCATTCAAGAAAGATAAAGCCACGCTGAGTGGTCCAGCGGCCGGCTTGATGGGCCAGTATGCGGTAAATGTCCAAGCCGTCCTGTCCGCCGTCCAGAGCCAGTTTCGGATCGTGATCACGGACCTCCGGTTCCAGTTCTCTGATTTCATGACTAGGGATGTAGGGAGGATTTGAAATGATGTAATCCCACTGTTGTTGGGGATCTTTGATCCCGCTCCACATATCGGAATGAATCCACGTCACGCGCTTTTCAAGGCCACTGTTGGAAGCATTGTTGCGAGCCAGAGTCAGCGCAGCTTCGGAGATGTCCAATCCCCAGACTTGCGCCATGGGAAGTTCCTTTGCCAAAGCCAGCGCGATACAGCCTGTTCCCGTGGCCATATCCAGCAACTTGACCGGTTCGTTCTGCTTCTGCTGTGAGTGGATGGTCTTGATCACTGTTTCCACAAGTAACTCTGTCTCCGGACGTGGAATCAATGCGCTTGGGGAAACCTGAACATCCAATCCATAGAACCCGACGCTGCCCACCAGATGTTGAAGAGGGATTCGTTGACTGCGTTTTTGAATCAGTCCACCAAGTTGGTTTGCTTGTTGCTCGGAAATTTTTTTACGGTAGACGCCCAGTTGCCATTCTTCAACACCCAGCACATGAGCGAGCAGTAATCGGGCGTTGAGTTCGGCAGAGTCCACACCACTCTTGGAGAGTGTTCGGGTAGCCTCATGGATGAGCGATCTGATGGTTCGTTGTTCGGGCATGCTTTTATTCACGACTCTTCGGAAGGTGGATCGTTATCAAGTTGCTCAACGGCATTGAAAAACCCCTCCCAATCCCCTCCATATTGTTGTTGTAATGCCTCAAACATGGGCACCCATTGATAATAAGTGTCGATGGAGGTCAATCTGGCGTTATTGAGAGGCCGTGACATCCAGCCATCATACACGCTCAGGGAAGGATGGGTTAATTTTGCCACATCAAAACGATGACGAAGCGACTCGAAAACGGACTTTTTCAGCTGGGCCTTGTTGCTAGCTTCAGGTCTGTATGTTCCTGGTTTTGAACGCGCTGAATTATCCCTTTCGAAGGAGCCATAAAGTTTTTCCAGTTCATGTTTTGTTTCCAGAACCAGTCGAATGAATACTTCCTCCAATGCGATCTCGGATTCGTACGTTTCTAATTCTTCGAAATGTGATTGGGAATCGAGCCATTGTCTGACGGCGGCACGGGCGGTGACCACGGCAAAGGCTTCGTTCCATTCTGTTTTTCCTGAGAGAAAGACTTTTTGATGTGCCAATTCGTGAAACAGCAGCTCTGCAATGGCCCTGTCGCTCCAACTCATGAATGTGTCGAACACAGGATCCCGAAACCATCCCAGAGTGGAGTATGCGACGACGCCTTCGACTGCGACGTCGTAACCACGGGTGGTGAACGCTCGGGCATATTGATCGGCATCGTCTTTGTCGAAATAGCCTCTGTATTTCAACCGGCCCAAAAACGGGTACCACCAGCGGTGAGGTTCCATGGAGAACTCAGGGCAGGCGGTCACATTCCACACAACATAATCGCGCTCAAGTTCCACATAGGTGTCGTAGGCATCCTCGGCCGGGAGTCCAAGATGCCAGAATGCATATCGACGTATTTCCTCAATGCGTTCGAATTTTTCTTTGAGCGCGGCATTGATCTCCTTGGACTGCTTCAGGTCCCGGATGGATCGTTTGCTGCGTTCGATCTGCCATTGTCCGGCTGCCGCCTGACGGTAATAGCTGATCGTTCCGCATCCTGATCCTTGAATCGCCAAAAGAGCCACCAAGGCCGTCTTCCAATCAAATGGCAACGTGGTTTTCAGAATGTTTCTAAGATGCTTTCTCAATTGTTGCATGTAATGCTTCTGGGTTCTGCGCTTGACAAGCGATGGTCATATGAGGAAGAAAGGAACCTTAACGTTTAAAAAAGTTGATTTCATATGGCGATTTATGTTTACGAAACCATCCCGCAAAAGAAAGGCCAAAAGGCCAGGCGGTTTGAGGTAGAGCAAAAAATGAGCGATGACGCTCTTACTCACGATCCCAAAACAGGGCAGCCCTGCAAACGCATCATTGTCGGCGGAAGCGGCTTGGTCACTCATGGAGCGAGCATCATGTCCATGAATGTCAAGTCTGGTAGGAAATAACCTCCCGATTCTGTCAGGGATCTTTGGTTTGATTCTGTGATTCCAGTCTCGGAAATGTGGCAATTTGCCGTTTGCAGCCAAGAAGTAAACAGCAAGTACCTGCATCTTTCATACACGTCACTCGTAGTCATAAGGTCTTGTCTGGCAAAAATGCGCCGGGAAATTTGTGGAAAGCTGTCCCAATCCTTCCGACAAAACGGTGCCAGCTGGATTCTATGAATCTTCTCATACAGACAATACGCAGAAACCCAAAAGCTTCTGCCGCCAGTGAACAAACAACACGCTCCTCGGACTGAACCTTTTTCTTCAAAGACGAGCCCAAGGAATCAAAGTACCAATCCTGCCCAATGACCGGAGATTGTCCTTGTAGTGTTTTTCTTCGATCATCCTCGGCGAGCATCCGCACAGTTGCTTTTCTCAGCCTCTATTCGGTCACAAGATTCAAGCGATAGAATCTGGTTTGATCCTTTGGATTCTGATCGGTGACTGAGATGATTGCGCTCTCAGCAGAGGCTGGAATGAGTCTCAAAGTTTGCCAATCCGCCCCTGCGAGTGCGGTGGTGTATTCCATTATGTAGGTGATGCCGGCTTCGGATTGGAATGCAATCGAAACGGAGTCATCCACTATCTGTATCGATTCCAAACTTACTGAAATGTGACCTGCATCTTTGGTTCCTGGTGTGCCATGTAGCACCGAGCCCTGTCGCCAGGCTTCCTGAGTGGCGCCATCGGCTCCTGATCCATCCGCGTTGGCCACCACGAGTGAAAATCCATCTCCATCCGTGGCTGGATACCAATTGTCTTCGTAGCGGAACTCCGTCAAGGTGCTCCCTGTGCTGTTCTGAATGGACAATGTCTCTCCTCCATTGGAAAGATTACCATTGAAGGGTCCGGCCAGATACCCTTCATATGACGGGTATCGCGCGCTGAAAGCATCCAGATTTTTCGCAATGGTGATATACGTACCTGCTGGAAGGGCCCATGATTCATTGATGGGGAATCGGAATCGGATGCCGCTGGAGAACTCGGTGCCTGCCAATTCAAGTGTCGAATTGCTGACGTTTTTCAATTCGATGAACTCAAAATCCTCATTGCGGAACGAGGGGTTCAGGAGTAATTCCTCTTTGTTCGCAGACTGTGGATTGTAGTGAATCTCGCTGACGATCAATTCGCCCGCTCTTGGGGGAACGCTCAACGAAATCAATCGTGTGGATGGCCCCGACCACAAGCTTGACAAAGGAGGGTTATTGGATCCAGTACGACTCTGGTGATTCTCATTGAAAACGCGTGCGGTAATGGTTGTTGAAGTGCTGAATTCGATCTTACTCTTGTAGATGGAAGCTTTCCTTGAGGGGTTTCCGCCTGGCAGTCGTGGATCGGTGCCATCGGTTGTGTAATAAATCACGCCGCCATCTCGGGAGGTCAGGGAGACAACTTTGCTCTCACCCAGTGAAGAAACACCCACGAGAGGAGCGTCAACGAACTCACCGTCCATGAACTCCATTCGATCCTCAAGCCAATCTTTCATATAATCTATTTCACCCTGATAGGTTCCACCATTGGAACCTCGGGGACGTTGGTTCCATCGTGACAAATTGCGCTTTTGAGCCTCGCGAAGTTCATCGGCCATGGAATCAATGATGGCATTTATATTTCGAGTGCTGAATTCAGAGCGTCGGAACATTTGATAGCGGTCAATGTAGAGTTGAAAGAAATCCAAATCCCTGAACATGTCCCTCCACCAGGGGTAGTTGAAAAAATCCGTGCCTCGATCTCCGCTGGTACTTCGCCAAGTACGTGGGTTGCGGTCCCGACCATCGGTGGAACCCAATGCGCGGTCAAAATCCCAGATGGGACCAAAAGTAAGTTTGCCGCCTCGTGGTTTGTGGAAATAACCGCTCAGCCGCAGTGCATCCACATTAAAGGCGAGTACGTTCAAAAGATGATGATCAATCGCAGCATCAACGTCTATCAGTCCGGCATAACCTTCTTCTCCGTCAGTCAAGGAAGACCCTCTGAGTCTACGATTCATTTCCTGAAAGAAACTACGAATATAGCTCTCCTGATCATTACGCTCAGGGCGTTCGATGTCTACTTCCTTGGGGTAAACGTAGCGGATGCTTTGACCTGCTCCACCGAACCC
>CESS01008084.1_pt1 | contig 15139 bp, 12 predicted proteins | sample 326931 | NCBI WGS metagenome assembly CESS01 (sample SAMEA2591098, study PRJEB7988) | marine metagenome | biome: marine biome (ENVO:00000447); feature: deep chlorophyll maximum layer (ENVO:xxxxxxxx); material: saline water (ENVO:00002010), including plankton (ENVO:xxxxxxxx) | depth 55 m
AATTTTAAATTTCATTGCTCTTACAGGATCTATTTCAACGGCTCTAAAACCTAAGAAACCCTGTAACTCATTTCCTATTTCAAAATCTTGTCCGTATTTATCAAACTTTCCTTTTGTAATAACATCTATAGGTTCAAAAGCACGGTCTAGTCTTTTAAATTGTTCTATAGATCCAGGCATTTGTGTTTTAATAACATGAGCTAGGGCTCTACTAAATTTTTCTCCTATAGGAGTTTGGTCTGTATATAGTCTATTACCTTCACGAGTACGACCACCTCTCATAACAATATCAGAAATAGCTGTCGTCCAAATTGATTCACTAACAAATGGAGATAAAGCTTCCTTAGTACCTTCTATCATCGATTTTAATACTTCTTGGCCCATGTCTCCTTCATTGGCTCCTCTTTGTATACCTGTATACAAAGCAGTAAGAGGTCTAATCATAGTGTCGTATGCATTAGCGTGAGAAAAATCTATATATTTTAATCCACCATCGTCATCTCTCATTGGAATTAAAGTAGAGTTTTTTGACCAGTCAGGAACAAACCTTCTCATCGCTGCCATCTCATCTTCTGTTACATCGTGTAACGCTTTGAAAGCTTCTACAGTTCCATATGGTATAGCTAAAGTAGTTGTACCCATACCAAAAGCTCTTTTTAAACCTATAGCTCTAAGAGGATAAACAATACGACCATCATCTAAAGTGTGTTTATAATTTATTTCTTTCATCGCTCTAGAAATAATATTTCCCGAAGTTCTATATATTTCTGCAGGGAAAGATACAAAGTTACCAAGAGGCAATCTTCTTGTAGCTTTAATAAAATCGTTAACCATATCGTAGTTAGGTATATTGTTTCTAATTATATCAGCAGCTTCTTCATCTAGTTCATCAGCTGTTCTTGTTATTTTATATTTCTCATACGCCTTGCCTAGTCTTTGTCTTTCTAGTGCAAACGAAGTTATCTTCCAAAAGTCATCTTCTGCTGTATAAAAATCTTCTGTGGTCTTTTTTAATTTTGATAAAGGTCTAAACATTTCTCGTAAAGCTTTTCTAGAATTTACAGACTCACCAAAGTTTGTATCTTTTAACAATCTTTGTAAGTCTCCTAGTCTTACGTTACTGTTAACAACACCAAGTCTTAATAAATCCCTATACCTATCGTTAGCCATACGAGCCCCTGGAACCTGTAGTGCTTGAAACGCTTCTTTGAATGCAGCGGCACTATCACCAACACTAACAGTTAAACCTGGTATCAAACCATTTGCTGAAGCAAAAGCACCTGCAGATATAAAGTTACGGGCATGTGTGACAGGACTTAAAACTGTTTTTGCAAGTTGTGAGGTTGCTTTTGGATACAATAAAAAACTTTCGTACAGTTGCGTAAGAGTTGATTTATCTCTAGCTACCATAGCTGATTCTTCAATTGCTTCTGCAACACCTTTCTCTGCATACTTACCATGTAAAGGATTTGTACTTCCTGCTTCTATCGTCCTACTAGGGTCAATCTCAATCTGTTTAATATTTCTACCAAAGTCAGACACAGCTTCTTTTTCTGTTTCTCTAAACAAACCTTTCATTGTAGCTGGCGTAAGACTGCCTGGATTGTCTTTTATAAAATCAGCTCTTTCTAAAGCTAGTTCTTTATCTTTACTCAATAGTGTATTGTAAAACTGATTACGTCTTCCAACTAAAGACAATCTATTTGTTCCAGTAAGCATAGTTTGCATAGGGTCTTCAACTTTACCAAACAACTCTTCAATAATTTTTCTTTGATCACCTACAACATCTTCTAATGCTAACGTGCCTCTAGCTGATTCTATTTCACTAAGAGTAGTTCTGTTTACAAAGAAGTCAGGAACATCAAAATATATACCAGATGTTTTTTCTCTTGTTGTTGCTAAATCTCTAGGTGGTCTAGCTGTTTCCAATAACCTATCAACAAAAACTTCTGCTTCTCCTCTTGTTATAGGTTTACCTGCATCCTCAGCAGAATCCATAAACATTTTAATTGTTTTTTCTACAGTTTCTTCCGTAGGCTTGTAATTAAACAAAGGTATAACGCTTTTGTTTTGGAACATCTCATAAGTTGAACCAAGATAACTTCTAAACTTTTCTCCAAATATAGGAGAGAAAGCATTTCTAACTTCATCGTCCATAGAATAACCAAGACGACTAAATATATGACCCCAACCTAAACGCATTTTTCCAAAAGAATCAAAAACACCTGCGATATCTTCTTCTTTGGCACCACGATCTCTCATAGTTTTTGTAACTTTAGATATTAAACCTTTGTCCATATCACCAAAAGTTACTTTACCTATAGAATCCATAGACACGTCACCGGATAAAAGAGTGTCATTTAATTCTCTCATGAAACTTTGTCTTCCTTTGTTATCCATTTTTTTAAAAGGGTTTAAAACAAAAGGAAAGATAGCATCAATGTGTTTATCTAGTTTACGTGCTTGTTCACCGGCATAGTTAACATCCCCGGCCCGCGCTCCTATATTTCTTCGTTCTATATCAAAGTATAGTTGAGACTTCTGTCCTCTAGGTCTAAAGGCTCCAAAGAACTTATCTAATTTATCGTTGTTTGCTGATAGATCGTTTCTTCTTTTTACCAATGATTTTATAGCTGACCCTGCACCACCGACTAAACCAACCATTAATGATCCATCTAAACCAAACTTCATTCTATTTACAATTTCTTTAGACGCTTGGTTCTCATCGTTTGGATCGAGCTCCGTTGGTCCCATGCCTATCATATCTCCAAACGTACCAACACCTTCTGGATCACCTACAAAAATAGCATCACTTACTCCAGCACCGCCTGCAGCACCTAGCGTAGCTAGCAACCTACCTTTTGCATTTAGTGCTTCTTGAAACTTACCAGGTAGTTCAGGATCACTTAATTTAAAATAGTTACCATTTCTTTTATTTAATAAAGCACGTCTTGCTAATTTTTCTCCTGCTCTCCAACCATATGCACCAGGCACACCTAAATTTACAGCTATTCTAGAGAACGTTCCAAGCCAATGTTGTTCTGCTTTGTCGTCCCAATCATTTAAATTATCAAACCAGTCTTCTACTTTAGCTGCATTGTTTGTACCAACACCTAAATCCATAAGAGACGCGCCAAGTGTAAAAGCACCTTTTGGTATATCTAATAAACCAGCACCTATACCTGCTAGTAAACTTTCCATGCCACCTATTTTATTTGTAGCATCTAACATACTAGCTGTGCCAGGAGCATCTCTAGGATCTCCAACAATACCACCTATCTTATAATTTTCTCTTGTACCACCAGCTGCATTGTCTTTCATAACTTCTAGTACAGAATCACCTAGGTCTAATCCTGTTGCATTCATCATGTTTTTAACTTGTGTATCAAAATCTGTTGTGGGGTTTTGTACTGGAGGTAAACTACCATCAGCTAGTTTAACTCGACCACCATCTTTTAAACCAAAACCAGGCCTAGTTATTCCAGGGGCATCATCTGATATCAAAGAGTCCATAAACCTGTTTGTAACTTTTTGTTTTATGTCTTGTCTAACAGCTTCCCAATTGTTAGTTGTATTATAAAGAAGCTCTGCTGGATCTAACTCACCTAATCTGTCTTGTTGAGCTTTAAAATAATAATTTCTTCCTGTCTTTGGACTATTAACAAACTTATTCATAGATTGTTCTATATAATCATCAAGTAAGTTAGGTGTTACCATGTCTGCTGTTAAAGGGGCATCTATGTCTCTTTTTGCTTTGTACAAAATTTCACCATCAGGTCCAAATTTTCTCATGTTTCTTGATACATCTAATAAAACAGTGTCTTCTAAAGTAAAATCTTGAAGAAACTTGTCTCCAAATAAAGTTCCTCCTGGATCAAGACTTCCTTTAGGCTCACCTAAAAAATCAATTTTATTTTTGTTAGCATCAAATTTTTTAACAACAAGAACATCACCAAACTCAGAATAAATTTTATCTTGTAGTTTGTTTATTTCTTCCATTTCGTTCATTAAACGATTTTGGTCAACGGGGTCTGTTGTTTTTTTGTATTTTGCAAAAAGTTTTTCTAACAATATATTATTAGCGTCTCTTTGTTGTTCAACAGCATCATCTATTCTAGAAGCACCGCCTGTTAAAGCCTTATCTACATTTAGTTCTGCGTCTAAGTACGCAAGATCTTTTGCTCTGTATTTTGTTTTTAACCCTGCTGCATGGTGCAAATGTTTTGCTGTATCGCCTGACAACGCCGCAAGAATAGAAGTGCTACCTGCTGCTTTTTCTCTTAATGTTCTTTGTTGTTTTTTTGTACCAACAACTACATTGGCTGTTTGTGGATAACCATTGTAATGGTTTCTACCAAGCATGTTTAACATACCAGCAGACACATCTTTTCTAGCTTTTTGCATTTGATCTAAAGTTTTAAAACCAAAGTAAGGACTCATAAATAGATCATCCATGGCTTTTACTTTTTCTCTGTCAGGAAAATTTTGATAAGGAACGTTTTCTTGAAACTGTTTTACTAGTTTTTTAAAGTCATCTTCTATTTGATCACTTTTAAAAACAACACGTGCTCCTTCCTCACCTCTATTAAAATTATAAGAAACAGGTTTGTCTGAAACAAAAACATTAGTCGTTCCATATTTTTTTAATTTAGTTTCTTTTGCTTTTGCACCTCTTTTTTTAAAAGCATCTTCTTTTGCTTTTGCAAATTTTGGTTCTATTTCAGTTTTAAATTTTTTTGCTTCTTCTAAAGTGTCAAAAACTTTATCAACATTTAAGGATGCTGACTCACGTTTATATCTAAATTTATCACCGCGGCTTTTAAATATAAATCTAGCTATTTTAGTTGCTGGCATACTACCTCCTAACTAGAGGCCCATTCCTGTGCCTCTGCTAAGTCGTCAGTAAATTTCAAACCGCCTTCACTGTTAACCGCACAGTAAAAACCTTGTCTACCAGAAGTTCCAGGATCAGGATTTAAGAATACAGAGTTTGTAGATGCTCGTGCTGTGTCTTCGTTAAACTCGCCTTTTCTATCTACAGGCAGTGTAGAAGTAACTCCTGCGTCAATTGCTTCTTGCATTTTTCTAATTTGACCAGGAGCTGTATAGTTACCAGCTGTTATGTTTTCTATATCTGCTGCTTGCATAAGTTGATCGTTGCTAAACATTTCTGTCATAGCTTGTGTAGCAGCTGCTGTATTTATATCAGATGTTCTTTGTCTTCTTGTTGCCATTTCTGCTGATAAAGGAGCGTTGAATGCAGTTAATGCACCTCCAACGCCTTCTCCAGAACTTAATGCACTACCACCAGCGACTAGTGCGTCACCAATAGTTGTTAAATTATTGTTCTGTTCTCCTTCTCCTAACAGTTCTTTATATAAATTTAATTTTTCAAAATACTCTTCTCTAATTCTATCCTCTTGTGTCATTTCTTCTACTTGATCCATAACGTCGCCTTGAGTTTCGTTGTCAGTTTCTTCTACAATATCAGAACCTGTTTTACCCATAGCGCTTCTAATTGCTCCAGCAGGAGTAAGTGAGAAGTCACCTTCTCCATAAGGTTTGCTAGCTTCGTATATATTTTTTGCTATGTTACCTGTTTGTAATAAAGGATTAATGGCTGTAGCTAGTTCTAATCCTTGTCTTCCCATTTGAAAAGCTGATCCCAATGGAGTGTCAGATGCACTTGGGTCTGGTGCGTCAAACATAGAAGATACAACACCAGCACCACCTCCAACAGAACTTAAAGCTCTAAGGGCCATCATTTTTTTAGTAGGGTCTTTTATTTCTGATATAGTTTTCATAATATCATCACCACTACCACCGGCTAGTTTTCTCATATCCATAGCGTCTTCGTCTAAAACTTGTTTTGTTACTTTTGATCCTTTAGTTATATTCATAGGATTTATAAAATTCATAATACCTTCTATAATTTTACCTCCTTTGGAATAACCTGCTCTGCCTCCAGATAGTCCAGACGTAATACCAACACCGTGTGATTTATCTACATCACCACCCATACTAAACATTTTTCTTCTAAGAGTGTGTACCAAGTTATCCTCCTAATCCAAACATACCACCAAGGTTAGATAAGATACCTGCACCTTGCATAAAGTTACCAAAAGCACTTTCACCAGGACTTGCTTGAGGTCCTGCTGTTGTACCAATACTAGTTCCTGTTCCATAACCACCCATCAATCCTGAAATTTGTTGACCAACAAAACCAAGTTGTTCGTAAGGAGCGTACTGCTGTAGTTTATTAGTTTGTGCAAGAGCGTCTAATCCTGCTTGTGCATATTTCTGGTTTTGATCACCAAACGCTTGAAGCACACCAAACTGTTGAGCACCTAACTGAGGCACTAATTGTGCCATTTGTGTTTGTGCTGCTAATGCTTGTGTAAATGGTGACGTCTGTGACTGTGCTAGTTGACCTTGTGTTTGACCAGCTTGTCCTAATGCTGAAATATCTTGACCAGCTAAACCTGCTGCACTTTCACCAAGAGCTGCTGTCTGTGAACTAATACCCATTCTGTTTGCAACGTCTTGCTGTCTAGCGCCTTGTGCTTGTTGGAATCCTTGGTTTAACATATTAGCTTGCAACATTGCTCTATCCATACCTCTACTAGAACCAAGTTCTTGAGCCGCTGCTGCAGATCTACTACCTGTCATAGTTCCGCTCATAGCTTGTTGCATACCTAATTGTTGTTGTTGTCTTGATGTATCTAAATCAAAGTCAGCCATTGCAGCATCAATAACTTGTTGTTGATAAGGAGACATGTAAGAAGCAATTGAACCAGCCCCGGTTCCCGCTCCAGGACCCTGTAGTCCTCTTGCGCCTGCAAGGTCAGTAGCAGCTTGTTGCTGGAACGGGGTTGCAGCCCCCGAGATAGCTCTTCCTGCTGCTAATCCTTGCATTTGATTTGTTGCTCCTGCTGCATTTTGTAACGCAGCGGTTCCGGCACCTTGAATTTGATTTGCGGCTGTTGTAGCCTGATCTATAAATGGTTGAAAAGCCCCGATCCCCGATCCACCGACCGCGCCTGATGCTGGGTCATATGTAAATCCTTGTTGACCAAGTGCTGTTTGCATTGCTTGTTGTTGTGCTTGGTTTTGCGCTGCAATAGCTGGAGCAAAAGCAGATGTATTTATACTACCGCCTAATATACCAGCAAGCTTGGGACCAAAAGTACCTAGTAATGTTTCAACTGCCGGTGATGATAATTCTGTTTGTGTATGTCTAGTATCGTATTGTGACGCCATTATACTTTTGCCTCCATATTATTCATTAGGTCATACATTTTTTGTGCGCCTACATTAACATCTCCACCACCCATACCACGTACAGCATCAGCAGTCATTACAAATTCATTTTTAGAAAGCATCGCTGGCACATCGTCAGCCCTTTCTGGTCCACCCATAGGTATAAAACCTCCTGAGTTTCTATAATCTAGTTCCATGCCGCCTGGTACACCAGGAGCTTGCATGATGCCTCCGTTTGCTCTGCCTACAGGATTAGGAACTTTTTCTAATTGCATTGCTTTAGCTTTTTCCATCTCGCTAATATATTCTATGTAGTCTCTTATACCTTGCAAAGTTTCCCTGTCTGGCTCGTTGTCAGACAATGGATCAACTGCTGATCCAGACAAATCTATTCCTCCATCTGCATAACCTGCACGGCCACCATCAGCAAAAGTGCTAAAGATAGGATAGTTTGTTCCTGCAAATTGTCTTTTAGTAAATTGCATTGGGTTTACAGTCTCGTTATAGTTTCCGCCATACATAGCTCCATAAGGACCATAGATTGTATTTATTTCATCTTGTGTATATCCAGCGTTTTGACCATATAGATTCATTAGATCATAATTTTTTTGAGCTAACGCATCTTGACTAAGTGCTCCATCTGTTCCTGCTCCACCAGCTGCTCTTTGTTGTTCAAAATCATCCATAGCATTCATTCCAGCCATGATACCCATAGGTGCTGATAGTTTCATCGCTTGACTAAATCTTCCTTTATTTAAAAGTTGTGGTGCAATGTCTTCACTAAAGTCAATTGGGTTGTACATTGATCTACCTGTACTTGTAATAGCATCAGAGAAACGTTGTCCTATACCCGCGATCCCCGGTTCGTATTTAAAACCTTCAGCAAAAGTTTTAAAAGCATCTGGGTTATCGGCTGCGAATTGCATTGCATTACCGGCTGTTCCTCCTGCTCCTGGTAAAAGATTAGGGTTAGCAGCATTCGCTACAGAGTCACTCATAAACGCTTTTTCAGCAGCTGTACCTTTACCTGCTTGAGCTCCCTTTGCCATACCTGTCATAGCAGCTTGTAATGCTAATTTTTTATAATTTAATTTTCCGTAGTTTTTTGCATCGGCTAATGCTTGTGCTGGTAAGGTTGCTAACATTCCAACAGGTCCCAAGAAAGGAGCAGCCATAGCTATATAAGGCATGACTTTCGCTAATTCTTTTGGCATGATCTTGTCAGCCACTTTATTCATGACCTTATCGACTTTTTTCTTGACCGATCCCATTACAGCATATGCTCCTTAGTTGTTATAGACATACGACTTCTTATCAAACCATTTGGTGCAAGCCTCAACCATTGTACAGGTTTCCCCGGTCCCAATAAGTGTGTGAAAAAAGTTTTATAAAAAATCATAGCGTCGTTATGTTTTCTTTTAAAGATTGTATCAATGACCCAAGTTCTATCTCCACTATTCCAATCCTCAAAATTTAGCTCCCTAGTTTCTAAATATTTTGTTTCAGCTTCTTTACTTAAAAAAGCCCAGTTTCGAAACCCATAAAGCCCATTATCGTCTGCGTGTACTTTATATTGTCCCAAAGTTAGTGATGGATAAATGTGATAGAAAATTTCTTTTAGACTGTTTTCAAACCATAAAGGGTAATGAAACTTATATAATTCAAGGGTGTCTAAAAGCTCATCCATAATTTACCGCAAGATGGTTAGTCTTGTTATTCGCCTGATCCAGCGCCCATTGGCAACTGAACTACTTTAACCTGTATATCTTTAGCCTTGTGTACTGCCCAAGGCTGACCGCAGTTGCTACAAACACCTGTGGCTTGTTCATCAGAATCTACCTCATTATCGCAATTTTTACAATATATTCTCTCATAAACTTCAGGCTGTACAACTGGAACCTCTACCCCTTCTACCCATGTTGTGCCAATCACCTTAGAATCTTGAACTTTTTTCATTAAGTTATCTGCAATATTGATAAAACTACGTGTAAGGCATTGCCTGAAGATGCTTGTACTTTTAATTGATCTCCATCTTCTAAAACTAAAGGTTGGGTAATTAACTCTGTGGTTGTGTTCGCAGCTATAGACTTTGCCTCAAATAATTTAATGGTTGCTGGTCCTAAGCTTTTATCTAATACTGATATTGTAATTGTTACAGCACCACCAGAATCATTACAAACTAAAATATTTTTTATAAGAGAGGTTACAGGGTCTTGAGCAGGTTGAGTAATCTGTGCTGTAGGCACAGTGTAAATTGTCTGTTCATTTGTATTCGTTAAATCTAAACTTTTATTTATATATTGGTCAGCCATTATAATCCAAACCATGTTCTTGCTAAAACTGAATCTTTTAAATCTGTTTGATAACTAAAATTTAATTGATTAATCACAGCTTCTAGTTCTCTAATTAAAAGGTCTTGTTGTTCTCTTGTAAACTCATCTTTAGGTAAAGGAAACCTAGTTACTTTTATTCTTGCCATTATCTTGCTCCATCCGGAGTTATATCATATCTAAAAGTACCAAAACGCCAGTTAGAATCTGTAGCACTACTACTTAATACAATATTAGATTGTCTTCCACGACCCCTAACAGAAAAATGTTTAGTGGTAGGGGTTATGTTAGAATTAAAATTACGTGGTGTAGTCGATGTAGGGTAGTTTAAAAAATTTAAAGCTACATTAACAGTGCCAGACAAATTTTTAAAATCAGGTATAACTCTGCTAATGTGATAAACTTGATCCCCATCTTCAATATCAATATCACCAGAAGTTAAAGAACACGTCATAGCCCCGCCATCATCATTTAATCCGTCTTCGTGTCTGTAAATTTGTGATGACCCAGCTGTCACACCTCTTATTGTTTCATTTGTAGGTAAATCGTTTGGATAATACCTAGAAGCAAACGGGTTAGAATAAACACCTCTATCAGACCATGCAGTTCTTGCAAAACCTGTGTTAGTATACCAAACATCTTCTAAGTAATTATAAGTTACACTTCTATTAATAGCACTAGAACCTTTTGAAGGATAAAACCAAGTTACTTCGTTAAAGTCTACGTTAATACCTGCGTATACTTGAACTTGTGCTGTCGTATCAAGATCATCAAAAACATAACTTTGAACAGTACAATCTAATTTTTTAACAGAACCATCAAAAATGTAAAAAGCTGTTTGTGACATCCAATAACTTACACCGTTAACTTCTGCCCAACAAAAAGGAGAGATAGCCCCACAACTTGATCCAACTTGTTGTAAACTAAAAACAGCATCCCCACCAATAAGTGTAAGAATGTTTAAAGAAGAATCTGTCCATACTAAAACACTACCACGAGATCTAGTAGCAGCCATTATTTTAGAACCTTCTTGAACCTGATCAGAACCTGATGCGTTTTCTCTTAAACTAGTAAATGTCCAAGATGTGTAGTCTCGTTGTGCTGACCAACGAATCAACATGTTGTTCTGTGTTCCTGGGGTTCCTATTGTTTCTTCTGTTCCTAAACATAAAACAAACTGACCATTTGTAACTAATAAAAATCTACTTGTACTTGGAGCTTGTGTTATTACTTGTGCTGGAGTTGCAACACCACCTGATAAATCCCATCTGTATAAAGCGCCGTTGTTCCTTATTGCAAATAAATCTTCTCCTAAAATATCAAAAGACCAAGACGTAGCTTCTACAAAAATAGCAGAAGAAGTTCTAGGCGTGTTCCACGATCCGGCGTTCCATGTAGCAGTACCCCAACCAAAACCAAAACTACTAGTAGCTGATCCTACGTTTATTTGATACTTAGCTGTTACTGTACCTCCACCTGTACCTGCACTTACGTTTCCTGTATGTGTAATAGTGTAAGAGTTAGCATCTACAATACTTGTAATTTCATACTCTGCGTTAAAGTCAGCTCCGTTTAAAGTAGAAGCTCCACTGTAGGTTACAAAACTTCCTTCTGTTGCTCCGTGGTTTGTATGCGCTACTGTTATCGTAGCTGTACCGTTTGCAGTAAAAGGACCAGATAAAGTTGCGCTTAATCTTTCAGGTGTAATATTACTTACAACACCTTCTGAATACACATACAGTTTTCTATCTGTACCAATTGCCATGAATCTAACACCGGCCGTTGAGTACCAAGTTTTTTGTGCACGAACCACACCACATATTTTAGGAGCAACTAGTTTAGTCCACCCTCCAATTTTTTCAGGTAGTTTTGCTCTAAATCTAACATTGACACAATCTATCCATCTACCTTCTGCTCCGTAGTTTGTAGTTTCTTTATCAATACCTGGTGCTATATTAACTTTACTCAGCATCTACTATCTCCTGAAATTTTTTATGTTCTTCTATACATTCAGCTGTTGTTTCGTCTTTTGATAAAAGAAAAGCTAATTTTGCTTTTTCAACAAGTTCTTCTGCTGTACTTTCATTTGTAATATCTGCCATGTTATCCTCCGTCTGTACCTAAATTCTTTGTACCATAATAATGAGATAATTTCATGTTTTGTTTATTAATTTTAACAAAGGCGTTATCTTCTAAATTCGATGTTCCTGAACTATATGAAGCAGTAGCCGTTTCATTTGAACCGCCTAAAGCAGAATCCCAACCAGGTGTAATATCACTAACACTAAAAACCCCTAAAGCATTACTTGTTGCTTTGTAGGTGCCTCCTATAGAAGCTCTAGATCTAAACCTCATGGTCCCTGTACTTGGATAATTATTATATATATAAGGAAAGACTGTATTGGATGCATATAAAGATCCTGTGCCACTTCCTGCACTGCCTCCTGGTGGGGTTTGAGAACTAAAACCAGGATTTCCAGCAGTATTAATTAGATTAGAATAAGTTGACGTAACTGTAGATCTATTCGCACTAGCAGGCATGTAAATTGTAAAACTATAATCACTAGTAGCTGATCCGGAAGTAAGGTCTCTTGCAAACCTAATACTTGGTCTTGTATTTTGTCCAAATCTTTGAGTTGACGCTGTACCTCCCCAGTTAGTCTGGAGAGTAAATTGATTATTACTACCCGAGTCAAAATAATTTGTATAAAAAGTTTGGTATCTAGCTCCACCATTTCCTTGATAAAAAGGAGTAAAATAATACCAATCAGAAGAGTTATTAGTCACTGTACAACTTACAGTAGATCCACTACCTCCCCAACTAACACTAAAAGTACCAGTAGAAGGGATACCGTTATAGACATTAGCTATTGTTCCGCTATTACCGCTACGTAAATACTGGCCAACTCCAGACGCAGTATTAGGTATATTACCTCCACTAGTAGGACCACCGTTTATGTATCCATTACCTGAACCTGTGTATGGATACACTCTAAAATAACCTGCTGAACCAGTAGTATTCCAACCTCCGCCTAATTGACCTGCAGTACCACCCCAAGTTACCGCGTAAAAATAACCAACATATACACTAGGTGCCATTCCTCCTGCGGTTACACTAGGGTAAGCAGAAACAGTCATTTGACTTGTTATGCTTTGTCCCGGAGGAATCATACCAGGTACACGTTGTGGACTTACACTTGTTGTAAATAAAGATCCACCTGATACTTTACCTGATTCAGAACCACCTGAATAACTAGAATTTAAAGTAACATCACAATAAGGTCTGTTCATTGTAACTAATCTATTAGTATCAGGAAAAGAACTTATTACAGGAGTATAATTAGTTCCACTCACTGTTTGTTGTGTATTGGTATTTAGATAAACTATGTTTGTACCTATGCTTTCACTTGTGCCTCCAGCTGCAGTGGATAAATCACATACAACATGAGTATAGCCACCTCCATGGTAAGAGCTGCTAGCATCGTAAACAGCCCCATTATTAGAAACCCCTGAAGCTAAATTACTTCCTGATGTATTGTCTGTAGTAGACACATAAAAAGGAACGTTAACAGTTGATTGCAATAAAAATCTTATTCTTAATTTCCCTGGAAAAGAAAAATAAGTATATGGAAAAAAAGCTCCACTAACTCCTTGAATTGTAAAATGTTGGCCTGTCCAAGCTACATAAATAATGTCTTCTTGTATACCACCAAAATTATCTGGATATCTTGCTATGTAGTCGCCAAGTTTAATATTAGACTGACCCCCGCTAGAATTAAACTCATTCATAAGATTAGAAAAAGTTATTGCGCCGGATGCTGTAACTGTCATTTTTTTACCTTGGCGGACAACTCATTAATTGCTTGCACGAGCAGTCCAATTAATTTTTCATACTTTACACCAAGAGTACCATCTTCTCTTTTAGCTACAACTTCTGGCAAAACTTTTTCTACGTCTTGTGCTACAATTCCTACATCATGCTTTCTAACAAAATACCCATCTTCACCACCACGATTTTTTATGTGGTCGTCTTTCCAATCAAATTTAACACCACGGATAGCGTTAACTTTATCTAATGCATTTTCTATTGTTGTTATGTTTTCTTTTAATCTTTCATCAGAAGAATAATAAGCTGTAATTTCATTTATTGCTCGTATCTCGCCGGTAGTTGAACCAACACTAGTTGTGCCTACAGCTAAACCTCCATCAACTCGACAACCCCCTGCTTCTGTCATAAGACGACCAACATTATTGTGAAACAATTGAACACTACCATCTGGAATTGCATAAAGTATATTTTCTGATGCATCATTGTTTGTAACATAAAGACCATTTAAAACTGAAATTACACCATTCGTGCCATTGGAATATATTTTCATGTCTGTTCCAGCGCCCATTTGTATTTTAGATGGAGCTGGGCCGCTGTCATCAGGGAAGACAACACTACCTGTCATTGTACCACCTGCTGTTTGTAATCTGCCTGTAATTTGTGTTTGTGCGTTAGAAGATAAACTGTTTATAAATTGATACTCTGTATTATCAACAGATCCATCTGCAATATTGGTAGCACCAATACCTGATAAATTTGCTCCACTAAATGCATATTTTTTTGATTCGTATGTTGCCATAATTAAGCAGTCCTCTTCCACATATAAACAGCAATGTATGGTGGCATGTTATCGTGTGAATTTCCACCACCAGTTTCACTCATAGTAAATGTACCACTTGCTGATCCTTGATCACCTCTTTGAGGTATGTAATCTGTTCCATCTTCGTGTCTAATACCTTGACCCATAGACCAACCACCTTTTGTGTGGGTATGGGCTGGTATTTGAGATGTAGTTAATGTAATTGTTTCTGACCCACCAGTTTCTTCTGCGCTATTCCATCTTGAGTTACCGCCATCTTCACTAATCATCATTCTACCTTGTCCAAATCTAACCCAAGTACCAAAACCTAAAAGAGTAGCAGGGTTAGTACCACTAGTAGCATTTATATAAATAGAGCCAACAGGATATGCAGATGCAGCTGTACTAGTTAAACCAGATCCATCCCCTGTAATAGCAGTTGCCGCTAACGTTCCCGAGACGGTCACCCCCGTTGCACTAGTAGCGAGCTTCTCCACGTTATTATGCCGTAGTCCTACAGCGCCATCCGCGGTAGCAGTTATATGAGTTTCGTTTTCTGCTTGGTTCATTAATTTAATAGTATCTCCAGCAATACGAAGTTCACCAGTTGTATTATTAATTTTAGAATTATTAGTATCGTGTGAAATAACTAAATCAGTTCCACTTCCTATTAACAAATTTTGCGAATCATTAACTCTAACAGCACCTGTAAACGTGGCACCTGCTAAAGCTGCTTTTGTTCCTAGTTGTGTATTTATAGAAGAACTTGTATCTACTGTTTGAAACTCTGCGTTAGAAACTGAACCATCAGCTATCTGAGTAGCAGCAATCGGAATGGTTGCATATTTTTTAGCTTCATATGTTGCCATCTTACTTCTCCGTTATTTTCCAGCCGTAAGTCGCTCCTGTGTAGACCAATGA
>CESS01006251.1_pt1 | contig 15032 bp, 14 predicted proteins | sample 326931 | NCBI WGS metagenome assembly CESS01 (sample SAMEA2591098, study PRJEB7988) | marine metagenome | biome: marine biome (ENVO:00000447); feature: deep chlorophyll maximum layer (ENVO:xxxxxxxx); material: saline water (ENVO:00002010), including plankton (ENVO:xxxxxxxx) | depth 55 m
CAGGGGCATACATAGATAAATGATTTGGCAATACTTCAACACTAGCGACATCTTTGTTCTGTCTGAGATAATCCATTTCTTGGGCAGTTGTAATATGAAGAACATGGACAGGTCTATTATATTTTTTTGCTATTGATACAACTCTTTTTGTGGCATTAAAGCAGCTTTCTTCACTACGCCAGATGTTATGCATTTTTACATCATTGCTATCTTTTAAAATAGTCATTTTATTTTCATTCATCATAGCTTCATCTTCTGCATGAACAGCAATAACCCTTTTTCCGTTAGCAAAAATTTTGTCAATTTCTTCATCGGTGGCTGATAGCAAACTTCCTGTACTTGATCCCATGAAGATTTTTATACCGCAAACTCCTTTTAAATTTTCCCACTCAGATAAATTCGATGAGTTCTCAGCAGTACCTCCAAAATAAAAGGCATAATCAACATACGCTGTCTCAGAAGCTCTTTTGAGTTTAAATTCCATTGCCTCAGGTGTAACAGTGAGAGGATTAGTATTTGGCATTTCAAAAATACCTACTATTCCACCTAGAGCTGCTGATTTAGTCCCTGTTTCAAGTGTTTCTTTGTGCTCACCACCAGGCTCTCTAAAATGACACTGAGTATCAATAAGACCAGGAAAGACAAAAAGATTTTTACAGTCAATAACTTCTTCGGCATTATCTAAACTGCCAAATGAAACAATTTTTCCATTTTTTACACCTACATCAGTTTCAATTCTTTTGTTTCTTAAAAATACTGTTCCTGATTTGAGTATTAGGTCTAAGTCAGACATTAATCAATTATATAGCTTCTTTTGTTTTTCTTTTATTTAAAAAGAATTTTTTTAATAGTTCTGACGATTGTTCTGCTAAGCAATGTGAAATTATTTCGGGACTTCTATAATTAGGTAAACTAAATATCTTTGGACCATTTATAACACCTCCGCCCTTCTCATCTTCTGCCCCAAAATAAATTTTACTTAAGTGGACTTTTGAAATTGCGACTGCACACATTGGGCATGGTTCTAAGTTGACATACATCTCACACCCATCCAGCCTATTTGTATTTAATTTTTTTAGTGCTTTTTTTATTGCTTTTAACTCTGCATGACCAATAGGACTATTATCATTGGTTGCTTTAGCTATAATTTCGTTTGTTTGCCCGTCTACAATGATTGCTGCAACTGGAATTTTATTTTTAGCTAGATTCTTTTTTGCTAAATCAATTGTTAATTGCATTAAATTTACTGATTCAATATTAAGCATTTGTAAGAAAGGTATTAGTTAAACGCTCATGACCTATTGTTGTATTTGGTCCATGTCCACAATAAACATCATAGTCATCATCTAAAGTTAAAAAATGTTCTTTTATTGATTTGATTAAATCTTGATGATTGCCCATAGGCAGGTCTGTTCTTCCAATTGAACCATTAAATAGAATATCACCACCAATAATTTGTTTAGATTCATGATTAATAGCAACTATATGCCCTGGAGAATGACCAGGACAATGCAATATTTGTAATTTAAAGTCTGCAAATTCTATGGAGTCATTATGTATTAACCAACGGTCAGGAATAAAATTTTTAGCTTTTACACCATACATCTGGCCCTGAACCTCTAAAGTATCAAGTAAGAATTTATCATCCTTATGTGGGCCAATAATTTCAAGATTATACTTCTGAGCTAACTCAACAGCCGCACCTGCATGATCAATGTGGCCATGTGTTATTAAAATAAATTCTGGTTTGAGATTATGTTCTTCACTAACACTAATTAATTTTTCAACCTCATCTCCAGGATCTACAAAAATAGATTTTTTCGTTTTATCACAGTACACAATTGGAGCATTTTGTAGATAAGGTGAGACTGGTGTGTTAATTACTATCATTAAGATCTAAATATAACCTTTTCATCATCAAACATAATGTAGGTTATATAAACAGCAATCAAACAATAAATAACAGTTGATCCCAAGGAACATGCATATAAAAACCAATCAACGCTCCCTGAAATTAAGGCATTTGTATGTAGTGCTAAATTAAAACATGGAATAAGTGATCCTACTAAATCTAAATCCATACCAGGATTAATTAAAGGCACATAAGCAGGTGCAAAGAAAATAAGAACAATATTTCCCATCAATAAAGATGCTTCTTTAGTATTTTTTGCATAAATTGAAATTGCTAGCAGTAAAGAGCCCATAAAAATACTTAAAGGTATAATTAAAACGAAAATTCCCAGTATAGCAACAGGATTCACAATAGCCGCTATTACATCAAAAGCGTATTGAGGAATTGAGTCGGCATAAAATAAATAAATTAGTATGAGCGGAATGATAAATCCTAGCGTTGAAAATATCGCAGTAATTACAGCTGAAAGAGTAATCGAAAACATTTTTCCAATAATGATTTCTACAGTTGATATATTTGTTGAAATAAGTGTTTCCATAGTACCGCGTTCTTTCTCACCAGCACCTAGATCAATTGCTGGATACATTGAACCAGTCAAAATATATGCAATGAACATAAATGCGACGAAGGCTCCAACAAAAGTACCGGCAAACTCTTCTTCAGTAGTAAGGTCTTCCTCAATAACTTTTATAGGATCAATGAAATCTTCATCTAAATTTAGCTCTGTTAGTCTATCTTCTCTTATTTGATTCTCATAAGTCCTTATAGAAGATTCGATTACATTTTTTGCTTGGGAAAAAGTATCTAAGTTTTTAGAATATATTGTGATTTCGCCACTTAATTTATTATTCAAATTGCCATCAAAATTATTACTTATAGAAAGTCCTACATCAGTTACTTCAGTTTCAACATCATTAATGACGTCTGTAACACTACTTTTTGTAAAAATATTTAAACGTTCAGATTCTTCTAAGGTATTAATTAGTTCAGAATCACCAAAAATTGAGACTTTATAAGTTTTTATACTCTCTTCTTGGGCAATTGATGAAATATACCAAAATATCGCTCCGATAAGCAAAGGCGTGATAAAGGTTGGAATAATAACAGTTTGTAATATTGTTTTTGTATCACGAAATAAATGCAGAATCTCTTTATTTAACAATACTCGCCATTTACTCATCGACTAACTCCGAAAATATTTCATTAAAGTTTTTATTAGGATTAATTTTTTGAAAGGAATCGTTATCGCCATCAAATACTTTTTTTCCTGATTTGATCACAACAATTTTGTCTGCAATGTCTTTAACCTCGCCCAATTGATGTGTTGAGAATATAAGTGTTTTTCCTTTGGCTTTTATATTTTTTATAAGATCTAAAATTATTGATTGACCTGTAACATCTACTCCAGTTGTTGGTTCATCTAAAACAATTAAATCTGGATCATGAATTAGTGTCCTTACAATTGAGGTTTTTTGCTTCATGCCTGTACTTAAATCAGAAACTCGCTTTAAAAGATATTTTTTCATATCTAGTTGATTGAATAAGTCTTCAGCTCTAGGTTTGTATATATTCTCTGGAATTTGATTTAACTCAGCAAAAAATTTTATCGTTTCAACAACATTTAAACGATCATATAGAGATGTATTGTTTGTCATAAAACCAATTTTTGATTTAATTTTTTGCTTATCTTCTCTAACATCAATTTCATCTATAAAAGCTGTTCCTTTTGAGGGCTCCAACATACCAGCTAGCATTCTTAGAGTAGTAGTTTTACCACATCCATTGGGACCTAATAAACTTAATATTTCTCCCTTTTTCAATGAAAAACTTAGATCATCTACTGCTGCACTATCAATTTTTTTTGCTCCAAAGATAGACTTTTCTTCAGTAGGTACTTTAAAGATTTTTGTTAGATTTTTTGCTTCGATCATTAAGTTGTAATTTTAATCAAAATTAAATAAATATTGAAATTTCATATATATCTGAGAGCTTTCAATCTCCCATGTTTCTTTAATATCTTCTTGATTAAATGTTCCACCGAAATAGAAAATTGTTGCGGAATTTGGCTGCCATTGAAATAAAAGTTGTGTGTAACCATTATCATTGAAATCGTTATATTCTTGGACCACTCTGATAAATGAGTTTTTATCAAACTGATAAAGACCTCTAATTGTTGTTAAATACCCAGCAAAATAATTTTCATTTGTTAATGTATTTTCAAGCTTGTTATATCGGTAATTGTATCTAACACGTATTCTGTCATTAACTTGATAGAATCCACCGATTGTATAGTTTGTTCTTTTGCCTAATTCTGGCGTTGATATATTTCTTGCAATAGCATCTCCATAGTCATAATTAAATCTAATAAAGAATTTACCACTTGGATTGTACCTAACTCCTGTTCTAAAACTATCTATGTTATGAAAAGCAAAACCTTCAAATGTTGCCTTATTCGATCTCTCTATACCCATATCAAAATTAATTTGATTTGAAAAATCTGCATTAAAAAAAAGCTCTGCTTCCTGATCTAAGATGTTGTTATCATAATTTGTTAAAAGGCTTATTGAGCCACCCATGTTAGCCTTACGAATAAAATTATTTGATCGATATTGATAACTTTGGCTTAATTCGTGCGCTAACCAATTATTTTCTGTTGTAAAACCTAAATCCGTTCTAAATTCAGGTGACTTAGTTTCAAATCTATATTTAGTTTCCCATTTCTCAGTATTTCTATTTAAATTAAACTGAGCAGCAGTTCCATCAAAACTTTCTCCATCTAAAAGATAGTTATATTTATCTGATTCTTTTGTGGTAGTAATTAAATCACTTATCGGCTCTTCTGTTGAGCTTTGAGCAATTTCAAAATAGGTAGAATATTTATCTGATAATAAAAACTTTCCTTTAGCTGAATATAGGCGTCCAAAACCACCCTCTTCATAAGTTCTGTTTGTTGCAAGAAAGCCTAAATTTTGACCTTTTCCGAGGTTGTAGTTGTAACTAAAAATATTTGAATTACTTTCTCCCAGCAATGCACTATAAGATCTTTGCTCACCTGGTACTATTAGCGGAGTATTTCTATCTTTTGCATCAAGAAAAAAATAGCTGTGCTTCTCTCCTCTATTAAAAAATTTAATTGCATACTCTGGATCATTAATAGCTCTTGTATAAACTGCGTCAAGTCTTGAACTTAAATAATCTTTACCCTCATTAAAGAAAATTCTTCTTTCTTCAAACTGTAAAGCTGTAGTTTGATTAATATCTATTTTTGTCTCATCTGCTTCAATTTGTGAAAAGTCTGGATTCAATGTAAATTCAAAATTACTTCCAAAAATCTCAAAGTCACCGCCAAGAGAAACTTCAGAATTTATAGGTTCAGACTTTAAATTTCCCTCACTATCTCGATTTGATAAGGAATTTGCTGTGAAAGATGGTATTAAACGTCTTTTTTGCTTTTTCTCTATATTAAATAAATTATAAGTAATATTAGACTGGCAAATTGAACAACCAGCGCCTGCAATTACAGGATGTGACAAATATCTAGATTCTTGAGCACGATTATATAGTTTTCTAAAAAACATTAATTTCCATTCCTGCTTCTCTACTTCTGGAAATATCAGTGATGAAAAAGGTATTTTCATTTCAACTTCGTAACCAAAGTCTGTCACTCTACCCTCACCTTCAAATTCAACATTATATGAACTATCAGGTTCACCATTTCCTATTCTTTTAAAATCATGGATGCTTCCTAGAGGGTTTACTCCAAATCCAATGTAATATCTGCCGTCTCCATAAGTATCTATACCTATAATTGTTATATCATTTGACCATCTAACGCTATCTCTTGATCTCACCTGGGCCCTAATATAATCCTTATTTCCATAAGCCTTAAATGCAACGTATAAGTAAGAATCGTCATGCTTTACAAAAGCTTCTGTCTTGTGTTCCGCTGGACCGTTATAACTAGGTTCTATTTCGTAATCTAAGGTGTATTTTTCAGAATTTTGCCACTCTGCTGCATCAACTTTTCCATCAAGTTTTATTTGTGAATACAAATTTAATGAAAATAGTATAAGAACAATAAATCTGGCCATTTTCAAACTGTGAAATTTAATGAAAATAAGTATATAAGAAAAAAGTTAATTAATACGATTTTTGTTTATTTGATTAATTGATGCATTAACAAGCTTTTTATCTTCATCACTTGATATATCTTCCAACAATTTATTAGCATCACCCAAATATTTATCTGCATCTGGCCAAGGGCCTTTTTCGTTAAATCGCTCTACAACTAAATTTCTACAATGAATTAAATAATCCTGAGGTGCAGTATCTGGAAATTCTTGTGCACATATACGTTTTGCAAATTGTATATATCTATCGTCATCAAGTGAGTTAATAATCTTAATTTTTTCATCTAAATTAGATTCATTATGAAATTTGTTAAAAATATCAATATCTTTTTTTGTTAAAAAGCCCCCACCATAAAGACTTTGTTCAGGAATATCCGTAGGTTTACTTTCATATGTTTTATTATTGAAAATATCTAGAACCTTATCTAAGAAATTTTTATTTTCTTTAATTATGTCTCTGTTTTTTTTATACAAATCAAGATTTTCTATTTTCACATTGTCTTTATTCAAAGTTTCTAATGATATTAAAGAGTTAGACCTTGAAACATTTATTTTTTTAAATGGCGATGTTTTTTTTAAATTAATTAAGTGTTCAAGCTCTGAATAAGATAAGTCAAAATAACCAATAGGATCAAAATTTAAATTGAAGCTTACTAGCAATTGATTAGATATATTTGCAGAATTGAAAACATAAACAGGATTATTATTACCATATCTAGTGCAGTCAAAATGAATTTCATTACTTATTAGATGTTCAATTTTCTTTATTTTGTTTGTTGTTAAGATTATTTCTTCAAAATAATTTGGCACATTTTTTTTTATTTGTTTAATCAATTCATATAAGAATATACAATCAGCATAAGCATCATGCGCATCTGTAGTGTCGATGCCATAGCTTTTTGCAATATTCTCAAGCTTAAAACTGACCTTTTTATCTATATAGGGTAAGTCGAAATCATTCTTATAAAATATTGCTAAGGGGAAAAGTTTTGGCAGCACATCAAGTCGTGATCTTGGCTCTCTGCTTGTAAAATATGGATCAATTAAATTCCAAAAAAATTGTCGACGCATTACTTCCTCGTCAAACATATCGCCATTGTATGAGATGAATATACTATCTGAAAAGTCTGTCCATGATTTCCATTTTTCCCATGTAGATTTTATTAATTGATAATGGGTAGTTTCATTATCGAATGCATCAATTTTTTTATTTGTAAGTAATGCACCAGGTGAAAATAATGACCATGGTAAAGGAGAGCATGAAAAGTTAAATGAATCTTTTTTATTTAAATCTTGATCGTAAACTATTGAAGCAATTTGAATGACCTGATTAAAGTCTTTTTCAGGACCACTCATGTTAGTAGTTGTTTCAGTGTCGTAAACGACTAAATTAGGCATCTACTTTTTCTTTAAGCTCGTAAAAACCTCCCACAAGCAATCCATTCAGGGTAATTACAGGAACAGTCTTCATGTTTGGCGCAACATTTTTCATTTCATCAAAATTCTCAGCTGATTCATCAACATATACTTCTTCAAATGGAAGGTTATTTGCTGCAAGTAAAGATTTTGCTCTTACACAATATCCACAAGATTTGGTCGAATAAATCTTATACATTAGAAATCTCCAGGCTTTTCAATAATTTCTTTTTCATTGATAATTTCGACATTTGGATCAGGAACTGGATTTTTCTTTGGCATTCTTGAAGCAGATCTATGACAGATGAACAGCTCTTCACCTTGATAAATGTCGATAGTTACATAATCGCACATCTGTTCAAGCTCATTTAACTTTTTATCTCTCTGCACTTCTCTCTCTGATTTCTCTTTATTTAATTCTGTAGTAGCGCAACTTGAAGTAATGATTAGTGTAATGATTAAAGTTAGAATGTTATTTTTACTCATATATGAATTATAAAATACTTACAATCGACCAGGGAACAACTAGTTCAAGATCAATTACTTATGATATTAATGGGGGCACAATTGAATCTAGTCAATATGAATATCCATTAATTTACCCTGAAGATGGTTGGGTAGAGATAGATCCACAAGTATTAATGGATTCGGTTATAAAGTCCTTAAATGATATTGATAAAGATGATATTGAATTGATATCAATTACAAATCAAAGAGAGACTACTATTGTATGGGAAAAACAATCTGGTAATCCGATTTATAACGCGATTGTATGGCAGGACAGGAGATCATCACAATATTGCGAAAGCATCAGAGCAGATGATCTTGAAAAAAACATACAAGACAAAACTGGACTTATCTTGGATCCGTATTTTTCAGCAACAAAGGTTAAATGGATTCTTGAAAACGTTAATGGAGCAAAAGAAAAGGCTGCTAATGGTGAGCTATGTTTTGGGACTGTCGATACATATTTGATGTACAAACTATCTGAGGGGAAAATTTTTAAAACAGATATTACTAATGCGTCAAGAACAATGCTACTTAATATAAATACCCTTTCTTGGGATGAAGAGTTATTAGGTATTTTTGGAATAGATAAATCACTTCTTCCAGAAGTTGTCATGTCAGATTCTTCTTTTGGCCGTATTGAGAAAATTAATAATGCTGAAATTCATGGTGTACTTGGAGATCAGCAGGCTGCATTATTTGGTCAAGGATGTTTTGAAGAAGGAGACTCAAAAAGTACTTATGGAACAGGGTGTTTCTTAATGTCTAATATCGGCAATAAACCCGTTCTATCACAAGAGAAATTGCTTACTACAGTAGGTTTTAGTTTTGGTGGAGATGTATATTATGCAATGGAAGGAAGTATTTACTCTGCAGGTACAGTAGTTCAATACTTAAGAGATAACCTTGGTTTTTTTAACAAAAGTCCTGAATCAGAAAAATTTCTAAGAACAAATGGTAATAGTAATGGAGTTATATTTATACCAGCTTTTACTGGACTTGGTGCACCATACTGGAATTCAGAAATAAGAGCCTCTTTTTATGGAATAACTAGAGACAGCAGCAAGGAAGATTTAATTAATGCAGCTTTTAAATCAATTTCATTTCAATCAAAAGAAATACTTAATTGTTTTGAAAAGTCTGGAATTAAGATAAATATCTTAAATGTTGATGGAGGAATGGTGGAAAATAAGAAATTTGTTCAGCAATTAGCTACTCTTCTCAATAAAAATGTAAATGTTCCTCATAATAAGGAGTCTACTGCATTTGGCGTCGCTGCATTAGCTGGTATTTCTAAAGATGTTATGGATAAAAATGTAATTCTTGAACAAAAAAGAGATTTAGTAAAACCCATAAACAGTGAAAATGATGATTTAGAGAATAGTTACGCAGAATGGAAAAAATATCTCGATAAAATTTTAACCTAACCAGCGGCTAGTTGATGCAGCATATTTTTCCCAGTGTTTACCAAATTTCTCTTTTAATTTGACTTCTTCATGAGGAATCCAAGTTTTATGTATGATTAATACAAATATTACTGGTATTACTAATGCTGATAATGACTGCATAAAACAAGCTGATGAAATTAATATTCCAGCCATTCCAAGATAAATAGGATTTCTTGAGAATGAAAAAGGACCAGTAGTAACTAATTTTTCAGGCTGACCATCAGGAATTATTGTTGTTTCGTTTTTGAAAAGCTCTCTTGCTGCTAAAGCGATACAACCAATTGATCCAACTAGTAAAAGAAAACCAAATAGAAGGCTCAGATCAACAGTTAATGGTAACAAATTGAATAATAAAACTTGAATGAACAAACATCCAAGAGTTATTACAGGCGGAAAAGTTAATTTCATAAATGAAGTCTACAATTTTTTTAAAGAAAAAAAACCCCTCAGGTTACCGAGGGGCGAAGTAGTGAAAGCTCTTTCAGGAATGTAATATAAGGGATCAGAAAGCGACTTTCACTTCATGAAAGATTAATTCTGAGAGTGTAGGCAAGCATGGCTGGCACATTGTATTGATCATATTATGCAAGGGTGGAATATGATTTATTGTGTCCACTGACCTCAGCTTTCCATCCACTATCAAACTCTAAAAAGTATACCTAAGTGATAGTCTCGCATTCTGTGGCTCTCCAACAGACGCTTGATGAGAACTGTGTGAGTGTGGGAAATAAAGTTCATCTCTCACATTTTCAACATTCACTTGTAAAGTTAAATCTGATGAAACATCATAATAGGCACCAAAATCAACTCTTGTATACTCTGGTAAGTATCTGCTGGTGTTATTGTTACTTATGTATGATTTACCTTGATCAGTGAATCCAAGTGCCCAACCAAACTTATCATTAACCCTGTATTGAGCAAATACTGATAAAGTATTTTTTGGAATTTCTCTTGGTTCACCACCGGTACTTGTTTCACCATCCATTTGTGCGTAGGCTACTGCAATATTTAGGTTGTCATTTACCTGTCCCTTAAGCTCAAGTTCAACTCCATCAACTTGTAGACCAACTATCTCAGCAGATTCACCGTCAGATGTTCTTGTTGCAATTGTTTGCTCACTATCAAACATACTTACTGTAAAACTTAAATCTTTTGAAATTGCCCATTTCATACCAAATTCAGTATTTTCAAAAACATCTGGATCTAAAGCAGCTGCACTTGCTGTAAGTTTTTTATATTGCTCGCCCGATCTTGGTAAGAAACTTTGACTTATGCCGTAGTAAATAGATACTTCGTCTCTTGGCTTAAATACAATACCAGCTCTTGGAGAAAACTCTTCGTCTTCTCTTGATTGAGATGAGCCTGCTTTTAGATCATCAACAGTAATATCAAAAGTATCCATACGTCCACCCAGCAGTAAAAGCACTTTGTCACTTACTTCTATTTGGTCTTGTACATAAAAAGATGAAACAGCAATATCTGACTCTGTTCTACTCTTTAACTTTGTTGCAAAATCAAATGCTGTAGCAACACCTAAATTAGTTACTGAGAAATCAAGAGGTCTAGTCACAATAAAACTCTCTTTATCTGTCCCGCTAGTTATCCAGTAACTGTCGTATCTGGTATTTTTATTTTGTGTATCAATTACTTCTGTGCCTAATAAAAGTGTATGTTTCATTCCACCAAAATCTAATTCACTTACTAGATTTGTCGACATCATGAAGTTTTCTCTTTCAGTTGGATCGTGGTAACCATCCATAGTTACAACATTTGTTGCAGCATTATATGCAGCAGCATAAAGGTTTTGATACATCTTTTCATAATCACTGGACAATACAGAGATATTTATTTTGCTAGTGTCAGAGAGCATGTGGCTTACATTTGCTCTCATAACATTTGCTGTTAATGTTTGTAAATTTTGAACTTCATCACCAAAAACAATTTTTTCAAAGCTCTCAACAGGTTTACCATCAGCAGTAGGTATTCCTCTATCAATAAACCTTTCATGATCTGCATATTCATAAGATAGATCTAATGTTGTTGAATCACTTAATAGGACTTTAAGGGTTGGGTTAAAACCAACTCTTTCGCCATAGTAAAAATCTCTATGATTAGCTAAATCATCGGTGTGAAAATTAATTCTCAGTGCAGAATTATTGCCTGTTGCCATGTTGTAGTCACCAGCAACATCAAATGACCCAAATGAATCAAAGCCTGCATCTACTGAACCGAAAACTTCTCCAACAGTTGCTTTTTTTGTTACTCTGTTGATAATTCCACCTGTTCCACCTCTACCGAATAAAAGTGCATTAGGACCTCTAAGTATTTCTACTTGTTCAAGGTTATATAGAGAACGATAATATTGAACATCATCTCTCATACCGTCTAAATAAAAGTCAGCAGTAGATCTTACCCCACGAAAAACAATGGCATCTCTATGCCCTTCTCCTTGTGAAGTATTCACTCCTGGAGTGTATCTAACTATATCTCCAATTTGTCTAAACCCTTGTTTACGAATGTCTTCGTCTGTAACAATTGTTACTGTTTGAGGAACATTAATAACAGGTACAGGTGTTTTTAATGCATTTACCTGATCAGAATAAAGTACCTTACCTTTAACAACAATTTCTTCTAGTTCTTCAGCAGAATCGGATTGCGCTCCTATTGATGCAGCAAGCAATAAAAATATAATTTTGCATAGATCTTTCATAATATTTCTATTCGTGAATGCTTCTCGAAATGTAAATGAGAATGATTCTCGTTTAGTATATGGTTTGTAAAATAGATAGCAAGGATTAATTTTATAAATATCTGATATAGTTATTTCATGAAATCTAATATAGATTTTGATCCCTCAGATGTAAGTAGTTTTATATCTGATATTGAACCACTTAAAGAAATAGTTACTAATTGTGAAAAAATAAAATTAGTTCATAACATTTCATCAAATCTTCCTAAATTAATGCTAACTAATCAGATTCGTCCTGCCATTGATAGACTGTCTGATGAGTCACTTTTGATAAACTTTAATGAATTAAATGAGAGAGAATTAAGACTTCTTAATGTTCAATTTTCTTTTATTGGCCATGCTTATATATACGGAGGCTCATCTCCCCTTTCTAAACTTCCAGCATCATTGTCTATACCTTGGGTTGAGATTTCTCATAAATTAGGTCGTCCAGCTGTACTAAGTTATGCAAGTTATTGTCTAGATAATTGGTTTAAAATTAATAAAGACGATCCAATTTCTTTGGATAATGTTGCTCTTATACATAATTTTCTAGGTGGAATTGATGAAGATTGGTTTGTAACTATTCATGTTTGCATTGAACATACTGCAAGAGCTGCAATTAAATCAGCAGCTCATATTTCAAAATTATTTCAAGAAGATAACGTTTCCAAAAAAGAGATTTATGAAAATCTTAAACAACTAAAAAATTCTTTCATTGAAATAAATCATATCTTTAGAAAAATGCCTGAAAAATGTGATCCCTATATCTATTATCACAGAGTAAGGCCTTATATTTTTGGCTGGAAAAATAATCCTGATTTAAAGAATGGATTGATATACGAAGGATGTTTTAAAAACAAACCACAATTTTATAGAGGTGAGACTGGAGCACAAAGCTCAATAGTTCCAACTATGGATGCGTTATTTAATGTCTCTCATGAAAAGGATGAATTGCGTGATTATCTTGATGAGATGCGTGGATACATGCCTCCAGCACACAGACAACTAATTGAGTACGTTGAGAAATACAGCAATTTAAAAAGTTTTATTAAAGACGATAAACAGCTCGAAGATCTCTATAATGAATCACTAGTTGAAATAAGCGCATTTAGAGCACAACATTTGCAGTATGCAGCTGACTATATACACAAGCAAAATACTAAAGAAACACTATTCGGTTCAGGTGGTTCAGTTGTAAGAGGAACAGGCGGAACTCCATTTATGAAATATCTGAAAAAGCACAAAGATGAGACTGATAAAACTAAGTTAGATTCTAAAAAGTAACAATAAAGAAACAAATAAATATTAATTTATTGATTAATGTAAATTTGTGTTTATATCTAGTAGATGTCTAAACTAATAAAAAATACATTAACTGCGTTATCTATTGTACTCCTTGCTGCTTGCGGCGGCGGCGGAGGCGGCGGAGGCGGCGGAATGGGTGATGGCGGCGGCTATGGTCCTTCTCCTACACCTGCACCAACACCTGCACCAACACCTGCACCAACACCGGCACCAACACCGGCACCGGCACCGGCACCAGATGTTGCAGTAACAAGCATAAATGCAAACTTAACAACTGGTGGCAATACAGAGATTATTCAAATGTCTGGCAATACCACGGAATCTGCTTCTGCTGATACTCGTACTGTTTATGTGTATTTCTTTGACTCTCCAGGCATAAAAAACAGTACCACTTGGACTGACGGTTATGAATTTTCTACAACAAAAGATGCAAGCTCTTTTAATATTGCTTCTGGAATTTCAGCTACATTCGGCAAAAATAATAACCATGTTACTTCTAACGATCACCAACTGTATCAATACAATATGGATATGACCTCCTCTGATTATTTAGCTCATGATGCATCAAACCTGGTATCTGCTGTTGGTTTAGATGGAAAGCCTATAAAGGAAACAACCTTTAAAGTTACATCTACAAGCTCGCCAGATAAATATTATATAGATGGCATGTTGGCGCCAAGCTTAACATTAGAGAGAGGGAAAACTTATAGGTTTGACCTAGGTGATTCTACAAATAGCACCCATCCGTTTAGGATATCTACTACCAAAGATGGCACACATGGTGGTGGAACTACTTACACAAGAGATAACTACGTAACAAGAGAAGCTGGCAGAACTTATGATACTAATATGGGACCAAATACCATTCTAGAATTAATAATAGACTCTGAAACACCAGACACACTTTATTATTACTGTACAGTTCATCCAAATATGGCTAATGATGCAGTAATTAATATTGTTGATGCCGGTCAGGGCGGAAGTACTTATAACTAATTCTTAACGATAATAGTTATTTCTTTTGATATTAAAGGTTTTTCATGGGGAATGTGTAGATAGTTCCCCATTAAGAGCCTTAACTTATGTTCTCCAGGACTTAATGTAAGTAAAGCTTCAGTTTGCCCTCCTCCAAAATGAAGATGATTCGCATCAGCTGGAATGGGTTTATTAAGATCAGGTAGCTCTACATCAATAAGAAGATGATGATGGCCCGTATTGTTAATATCATATCCTGCCGGAGCAACGCCAAAATCCTTTAAACCAAACTTAACTACAAAGGTTTTTTCAACAACTTGGCCATCTTTAGGCTCAATGAAATAAAGTTCAGAGCTCAAAACTATATTAGCCAGTAAATAAACAAATAATATAACTTTTTTCAAAATGACTCCTTCAGTAAATGCTCACCTATTAAAAATCTCTCAATACCGTAATCAAGGTATTTATTTATATCATCATTTGATGAAAAACCTGATTCTGCAATTATATTATAGTCCTTTAAAAGACTTTTGTTTTTTTCATATACATCTAAACAATGCAAAACATTTGTTTCCAAAGATATTAAGTTCCTATTATTAATTCCTATA
>CESS01005495.1_pt1 | contig 14664 bp, 17 predicted proteins | sample 326931 | NCBI WGS metagenome assembly CESS01 (sample SAMEA2591098, study PRJEB7988) | marine metagenome | biome: marine biome (ENVO:00000447); feature: deep chlorophyll maximum layer (ENVO:xxxxxxxx); material: saline water (ENVO:00002010), including plankton (ENVO:xxxxxxxx) | depth 55 m
TTACTCCAAAATTTAACTATATATAAATATCGAATCTCGTTGATTTGCCAGCAACTTGATAATTTATATTATTACAAAGTTTTTCAGATTTGATAGGTCTCTTTAATATTATTTTTCTTGATCTTGTTTTTTTGAAAAAATTAAATAAGTGATTGCCCTGGTCTTTAATATTTTCAAGTAATAATATTTCTTTTATGATTGAAATAGATCCTGATCTAAGTGCACTTTTTTTCTTATCAGGATACATAGGATCTAAATAAATAACTGTAAAATCTGCAAAAGTCTTAAATACTTCAGATGCCTCACCATTTATCAGCGTTAGATTCTTAAGAGTTTTAATTTTTGATCGCGCCCTTTCACAAGCATCGGTTAATAATGAATAGAGTATTTTACTTTGTTCGCATGCTACCACCTTATGTCCTAAAGATAAAAAAACTAAAGAATCTTGCAATAGCCCTGCTGTGGCATCAAATATTTTGATTTGATCTTTATTTCTTCCTAGAGCTTTTTTTAAGAGAGTTTCGTGTTCGGATCTGCTTAACCTCCAGGCCATACTTCCTTTTGTGAAATCTATATGTAAATATTTTTTGGTTTTGTTTGTATTTGAAACAAAGATCAAACCCTCTTCTGAAACTTCTATATAACTATCAACACTAGGTTTTTTACTAACGAGATCACAATCTAAAAATAGAGAGAGCTCTTTAGCTTTTTTAAAGTTTTTATTTAAAATGTTGTATACCTTAATGGTCATAATGCTAATAACATAATCCCAAGAAATATCCGATAAATTACGAAAGGATACATGCCAACTTTTTCTACAAATATAAGAAAATACTTTATGGTGTAAAAAGCAAATATTATAGAAGTAAAAAAACCAATTAATAGAGGCGTAACTGAAATAGTTACTTCAGAAGAATACAAACTTAATAACATCAATGTTAAAGCACCAAAAATTGTAGGTATTGCAAGCATAAATGAAAATTTTGATGCCTCTTTTAGACTTAATCCAAAAATTAAAGCAGCAGTTATTGCAGTTCCTGATCGCGAAGCTCCTGGTATAAGAGCAAAAGTTTGAATAAGTCCAATAAATAAAGCTCCTAGTATTGTGAGATTCGCTAGAGATTTATTTTGTTTTGCGAACCTAAAAGATAAAAATAATAAAATTGCAAAGGAAATATTTGCATAGGCAATAGTTTTTATACCAAAAACTCTAGACTCTAAAAAACCTGACATAAAAAGACCCACAATGACAATTGGAATAGTTGCAATGATAAGTAGAATTCCAAATTTTTTATCATTATCATGATTTTTAGATATGAAGCTTAAAGTTATTTTTTTTAAATCATTTTTGAAATAAAAAATAACAGCCATCAAAGTTCCAGCATGAACTGCAATATCAAATGCTAAGCCCTGGTCAGTAACGTTGAATAATAAAGATGGTAAAAGTAAGTGTGCTGAACTCGATATAGGTAAGAATTCTGTAATACCTTGAACAAATGCAAGAAAAAAAATTAATAAAATATCAATCATTTATTTTTTTAAAATTTAAATCATTTAAATATTTTGGATTTGCGTTTTCTGGCAAAAAATTAGATTTGTCCTTAGAATTTTTGAATAATTGAAGTGCTTTTTTAGCGATTGCATCAGAACTTTTATCGTCAGGATTAGGAATTTCTACTAACGCTTTATTTAAAGCAATTGTTACTCCTTTTAGATAACTTGCAACAGATCTTGTTGCTGTATAGGAATCTGTATTATTACCAAAAGCAAATATATCGATTTCTTCAATTGAAATAATTGAATTTACTCCGACATTTTCTATTAGAAAATCCCAATCAGGCCTGGATTTTCTTTGATGACTTATGCTAAAAGAAATTACGTCATCACCGAATATTAAACAACTAGAAGTAATGCTGCCTGAACTAGAAATAGCTAAAACATTCATAAGTTATAGCTGTTTTGAAATTTCATTAAAAACTTCCTGAACATTATTAGATCCATCAACTTTTATGTAGTTGAGTAGCCCCTTGTCTTTAAGAGATTTATAAAAATCTGTGAGGGGTTTTGTTTGGTCGTGGTAAACGTTTAGTCTTTTTAACACAGTATCCGGTTTATCATCCTCTCTTTGTATTAGTGGTTCTCCAGTATCGTTATCAACATTATCTATTTTAGGAGGATTGTATTTAATATGATAATTTCTGCCAGAAGCTGGATGTACCCTTCTGCCCGACATTCTCTCTACTATTATGGAATCATCAACACTAATTTCAATTACATCCGAAAAGTTTATGTTCATCTCTTTTAAAATTGATGCTTGTCCAAGTGTTCTTGGAACGCCATCAAATAATGAGCCTTTTTGGCAATCTGGCATAGATAACCTTGCGTTGATAAGAGATCCTATTATCTCGTCTGAAACTAATGCGCCTGAATCTAAAATATCACTAACTTTGGCTCCCAGTTCACTTCCTGATGCAACGGCTTCTCTTAGCATATCTCCAGTACTAATTTTTGGAATTTCTAATAAGTTACAGATCAAATCAGCTTGTGTTCCTTTACCAGCACCGGGAGGACCTAATAAAATAATATTTTTCATTTTTCTAATATAACAAAAGCTATTGCGTATTTTTTTTCGTCTGCAAGACTAACATGTGATTTAGTAATTCCCAAATTAGTTACAATTTTTTTTAGTTTGTTTTGAAGATTTATATAGGGCTTTCCTTTTAAATCTCTCATAATTTCAATATCAGAAAATTTAACATTTCCAGATATCCCATTACCTAAAGCTTTTGAAAAAGCTTCTTTTGCGGCAAATTGTTTTGCGATATAAGCCGAAGCTAATTGAGAATTCAATTTATCAAAATTATCTAATTCATCTGGAGAAAGAATTTTTTCAGCAAACTTCTTTAACGACTTTAATTGTAAAATTCTATTGGTATCTACTATGTCTGTTCCAATACCAAATATCATGACCTAATCTTTTTAAATATGTTTCTGCTATTTAGATCCCTTCCATCAAGGCAAAAATGAATTGCGCTTTGAGTTAATTCTTTTAAGTATTTTTTTGATACTTTTGAAAGTTCTCTATTCTTAATATTAGTAATATCTATGCCAGAAAAAGGGGCGCCAGATAATTCTCTAAAACCTCTCTCTGGAATAAATTTGTAATCTTTTTCTTTGCTTATTGGTTCATTGTTATCAAATTCAGAGCTGTAATCAAATCCATAACCTAAAAGGTCCAGTAAATCTAATTCAAAATGTCTTAAAGTAATTTCAACATCATCTAGTGTAAAAAATTTTTTAATAAATTCTTCATATAATAAAAATAATTCTTCATGAGTAGCATTTTTTGGTAAAAGCTTTATCAATAACTCGTTGATATATAACAGGCTATAGCTTTTTTTTGACATGCTATTAGCAATATTTGATAAATCAGTATCTATATTAGTTAACGTTTTTAATTCAGAGCGTCCACTATAGGTAACCTTTATTTTTATAAAGGGAACAAGATAACCAAAAAATTTAGATTTTGGTTTCTTCGCGCCTCTTGCAATCAAAGAAATTTTTCCATTCATCTTGCTAAATAAATCAACTATTAAGCTTGTTTCGCCATAAGTTCGTTGATGTAATAAAAAGCATTCATCCCAATCAGTTTGATTCATGATTACTACCTACTCCTAAACTTTGAATATAATTTAAGTCGGTATTCCAATTTTTTTTGACTTTAACCCACGTCTTTAAAAAAATTTTTTTTTCAAAATACTTTTCTAGATCTTTTCTAGCTTGTTCTCCAATTTTTTTTAATACAGACCCGCCACTTCCTATGACTATTTGCTTCTGGCTTTCTCTAACTACAAATATTGAGGCATGGATTTTAATAATTGAGTCTTCTTTTTCTAAAAAATCTAGTTTGACAAACGTATCATGAGGCAACTCATCACCTAGGATCCGTATAATTTTTTCTCTAATTAGTTCTGAAATCATAAAATGATCATTATTTTCTTCATTTGAAAAGTTTTTACCATACAAGTGCGGGTTTTCTGGCAAATTAACTTTTATGATATCTTCAAGCTCTTGGATTCCGTTATCGTTAATAGCAGAAATAGGTATTATTTGTAAAAAGTTATAATTATTTGAAAGTTGATCTAATAAAGGTAAAAGTTTATTTTTATCATCCACTTGATCTATTTTATTGATAACACATATTACTTTAGCCTGAGTGCTCTTAAGTTTATCTAAAATAAAGTAATCTTCTTTTGTAAACTGCAATCTTTGCATAACAAATAAAACCAGATCTGATTCTTCTATTAGCCCAGAAGCTGTTTTGTTTAATATTTTGTTCATTATTTTTGGGGATTTAGAGTGCATTCCGGGACTGTCTACAAAAATCATTTGTTTGTTTTTATCAGTCTTAACACCCAAAATATTATTTCTAGTTGTTTGAGATTTTCTTGATGTAATTGAAACTTTCTTTTTTAATAGATGGTTAATAATTGTAGATTTCCCAACATTAGGTTTTCCTAAAATAGAAATGTATCCACAATACGATTTAATCATTAGAAGCTTTAACATATTGAAGAACTGCTTCTGCAACTCTCGATTCAGAAATTTGTTTTGATCTACCCTCAGAGATAAATTCTTTATTATCAAAATTAAGAGTGCATTCGAACCCATTTTTAGTATTTTTCAAACTATATTCTGGAGGAGATACCTTCATAGATTGAAATAATTCTTGCAACTCAGACTTTGAATCTCTAAATTCCATGTCTGCAGAAATAGAATTAAATTCATCATCAAAAACATCTAATATTAAATTCTTTACTTTTTCCCATCCACCATCTAAAAAAACTGATCCTAATACGGCTTCAAATACGCCTTCAAGAATTGAATTTTTTCTTTTTTTATCTAAATTTGCAGTCCCTTTAGACATTTTTATATATTCAGTTAAACCTAATTCCTCGGCTTTATTCGTTAACATCTCTGCTTTTACAAAATAAGATCTCATCCTTGTTAGAAGGCCTTCATTTTCGGAATCAAATCTTAAATAAAGATACTCAGAGATTACTGCATTTAGTATTGCATCGCCTAAAAATTCTAATCGTTCATTATTTTCTATATTGTTAAAACTTTTATGTATAAATGCCAAGCCTAATAAACCTTTATTATTGAAAGAATAGCCTAATTTATCTTCGAGCTTGATTTCCATCAATTTATTTTTCCTACACGGCTAAAGTTAGGTATACATGTCCAACATTCCCATGACATCCAAAGATACTCTGCTTTTCCAAAAAAATGATCCCTTGGAACAAAACCCACATCTTTAGTACTATCGTTGGAATTATCTCTATTGTCACCCATCACAAAATAAAAACCATTTGGCACAGTCCATTCCTGAGGATACTGAATATTTGATCCTTTTATGTTTCTAGTCATATATGAATTATTAATATTTTTTTCAGAAAATATATCGACTTTTGCTTCTTGCTGTACTTTTTTAATTTGTCCTGTGCTGTCTAGAATTCTTTTTGTAATAAACTCATTGTTAGATGAAATTAAAGTTTTTTCTAATGGTTTATTATTTACATAAACTTGTTTATTGATAATTCTAATTGTATCGCCTGGTTTACCAATTAACCTTTTTACATAGGGAACTGGATTGTATGGCGGAACAAAAACAACAACCTCACCATAATCAGGCTCATTAAATTTGATGAATGATTTATTAGTTCTATTAATTTTGAGCCCATAAGAATACTTATTAACTAAAACAAAATCACCAACCTTAAGACCTGGCATCATCGATCCAGAAGGAATTTGATATGGTTCATATAAAAAAGTTCTTAATACAAAAATTAGGAAAATTGGAATGAAATATCCTCGACTAGAAGAAACAATTGTCTTATTTTTTAAATATATTCCGAGGAGCAATACAATTAAAGATACTATTGAGCCGATTAATAAAACAATACCAAGATCACCAGCATTTATAAAAATGCTATAAAGCATCAATAACCCAAAAGCTGTGCTTATTGTTGAAAGGTTTTTGATAATAAATGCAAAATCGTCAGATTCTTTAATTGAATTTCTTACCCAAAAGGTAAGACAAGCAAACATTCCTATTAAAGACAAAATAAACAGAGGATCATAAATCATTAATTTTCTCCTGAGCTAAAATAATTTAAGAATGCATCTTGCGGTATTGAAACTTTCCCAAGCTGTTTCATTTTCTTTTTGCCCTGTTTTTGTTTTTCTAATAATTTCATTTTTCTAGTTACATCACCACCATAAAGTTTCGCGGTAACATTTTTTCTATAAGCTTTCACGGTTTCTCTAGAAATAATTTTAGCACCAAGTGCAACCTGTATTGGAACATCAAACATTTGTCTTGGTATTAATTTCTGCAAATTTTTTGCAATTTCTCTTGCTTTTGATGTAGAAAAAGATTTATGTACAATCATAGATAATGCATCAATTTTATTATTGTTTATAAGAACATCTATTTTGGTTAAATCTGATTTTTGAAAACCAATCAAAGCGTACTCAATTGAAGCAAAACCTTTAGTTGATGATTTTATTTGATCAAAGAAATCAATAATGACAGATGATAATGGCATTTCAAACATAATTGAAACCTGATTACCGAAGTATTTCATATCTTTTTGAACGCCCCTCTTTGCAGTACATAGAGTAATAATGTTTCCTACATACTCATTTGGTGAAATAACAGTCGTGTTTACGATAGGTTCTCTTATTTCATCAATTTCATTTGGTAGTGGCAATTGCGAGGGATTGTCACACTTTATTATCTCTCCATCAGTCTTTAGAACTTCATACTCTACAGATGGTGCTGTAGATATTAGATCTAAGTCATATTCTCTTTCTAATCTTTCTCTAACTACCTCCATGTGTAACGTTCCTAGAAAGCCACATCTAAATCCAAATCCTAAAGCATCAGAAACCTCTGGTTCATATACTAAAGAGGAGTCATTGAGAACCAGTTTAGATAGCGCATCTCTAAATTTTTCATAATCATCAGAGTTAAGCGTAAAAATTGATGCAAAAACTTTTGGATTAACTTTTTTAAAACCAGATAAGGCTTCAGCTAATTCATCATTTGGTTCAACAACAGTATCTCCAACAGGAGCTCCTTTAATATCTTTAATACCTGCAACTAAATAACCAACCTCACCTGCTGCTAGTTGATGTTTTGATATTTTCTTTGGTGAAAAAATACCAACATCATCAACGGTATGTGTTTGACCATTAGAATGTATTTGAAATTTTTGACCAGTTTTTATCGTTCCATTTTTTATTCTTATTAAAGACACAACACCTAAATAAGAATCAAACCATGAGTCTATAATTAATGCTTGAAGCTTTGCATTAGGATTTCCTTTTGGGCTTGGGATATTGGAGATTAGTTGATCAAGTAAATTATTAATACCATCCCCAGTTTTTGCACTTACAAGCGGAGCTTCGTTTGCATTAATGCCTACCATTTCTTCAATTTCAAGTTTTACTCTATCTGGTTCTGCTTGTGGTAAATCAATTTTGTTAATTACAGGTAACACCTCTAACCCTTCCTCAACTGCTGTATAACAATTTGCTAGGGTTTGAGCCTCAACTCCCTGAGAGCCATCAACTACAAGCAGTGCGCCTTCACATGCAGACAATGATCTAGAAACCTCATACGAAAAATCAACATGGCCTGGTGTATCAATAAAATTTAACAGATATTCTTCATCATTTTTTTTGTAAGTAAGTGAAACAGCTTGAGCCTTTATAGTTATGCCTCTTTCTCTTTCAATATCCATTGAATCGAGAATTTGATCTGCCATTTCTCTTGAGGATAATCCACCACAATACTCAATTAATCTATCTGATAAAGTAGATTTACCATGATCAATATGAGCAATAACGGAAAAATTTCTTATGTTCTTCATCATTTGCAGCTATTTTACAGCCAATGACTATATTATTGGAATTAATGACAGATTATTTAATTGTTATCGATCTTATGAGTCTGGTGCCATTTCTAATAATATGAAAAGCTACTTTATTGCCACTTGAAAAATTCTCTATTGAGCTGACATAAGAATCTTTATCATAAACGTCATATTTCTTGCCTTTGTATTGAATCATTGTGATAACATCGCCTCTTGTTATTTTGCCAGATGCTGAAGAACCAGGATCAACGCGGGTGACAATAGCACCATCTTGAAGATTTTCCATGGATGGATTATCTCTATCTATGTCAGCTACTTTTATACCCACAGGATCTGATGAAGATTGAGCTTTTGCTGGAATGAATGATTCTTTATTAACTGGTAATTCTCCAAGGAGAAACTTAAGTTTGATTTCTTCACCATCTCTAATAACCTTTGCATAAGCATCTGTATCTGGTCTTATCTGTCCAACAACATGTGGAAGATCACTACTAAATTTTATTTCCTTTTTATCAAATTCAATTATGACGTCTCCTGGCATTAATCCTGCCCTGTCGGCTGATTCGCCTGCTTCAACATCATTAATTAGTGCGCCATATGGTTTTTTCATGCCTAAAGCATCGGCAAGATCACTATCTACCTCACTCATTCTTACCCCAAGGTAGCCTCTAGCAACTTTACCGGTATTTATTATTTGTTCAGCAACATCAACTGCAACATTTATAGGTATTGCAAAAGCCAAACCTTGATATCCACCACTGCGAGAATAAATTTGTGAATTTATACCTACAACTCCACCATCGAGATTAAAAAGTGGGCCTCCGGAGTTCCCTGGATTAATAGCAACGTCAGTTTGCAAAAAAGGAACATAGTTACCAATGTTGTTATTTTGAATGCTTCTGCCCTTAGCACTAATAATCCCAGCTGTTACTGAAAAATCAAAACTAAAAGGTGAACCTATAGCGACAACCCAATCTCCAACTAATAAATTATCGCTATTGCCTATATTAACTTTTGGTAGATCTTTTCCCTCAACTTGAAGCACTGCAAGATCAGATAATCTGTCTACTCCTATAACTTCTGCTAAATATTCTCTTCTATCAGACAAAGATACTGTTACTTCTGTAGCATTTTCAACAACATGATAATTCGTGAGAATATAGTTTTCTTTAAAAATAAAGCCAGATCCATAAGAAATAGACTCTCTTTTTTGCTCAGGCATTTGCCTATACTGTCTTGGTATGCCAAACCTTTCCAGCAATTCATCTGGAATTCCATATCCATATTGATTGCTTTGGGTAGATTCTTTTTTTGATGTAATATTTACAACTGCAGGCGCTGAATCCTTTACTAAGTCTGATATATTGCTCGGTAAGTTAGCCTCGCTGAAGCCTGTTATAACAAATAGTGCAAAAAAGAATATACAGTAATTGATTAAGTTTTTCATAGTTTTTATTTGATTGAGTTTGCAATTTTAATGGCATTATCAGCAGTAATATTACCGTATAAAGTCATAGTTTGCTCGTTATTTAAAGGTATTACAAATATAGATTTGTTTCCATGCTTCCAGTACTTAACTTTAGTAATACCAAATTTATTTTTTTCAATACGCATTAAAAAATTTTGGCTTCCGTTTGTATAAAATTTATAGCCAGATCCTTTTTGAGAAGAGAATCCAACATTTGTTAAATCAAAGTTATTTTGATTGTTCATGTATTCTGGGTTATTTATTATGTTCATTACATGGTCAACTAGAACACTATTATCTCTATCAGCAATTAATTTTGCCTCTTCGCTTTGAATAGCTAAAGCAATTTCTTTGTTAGCCGATTGATCGGTTCCATATCTTAATAAATCTGATTGATTTATAAAAAACAATGTCAATAAAACTGATGCTGCAGCTGTTGCCGCATTAGATATCCAAGGATTTATATGAAGAGTTTTTTTATTTTGTAATTTAACGATTTTACTATCGCGAGATATAGCAGCACTTATAAGTCCGTATCTAAAAATCTTATTTTGTATAGTTTTATCATCAGAAACCTTTGATAATATATCATTAATTTCATTATCGGCTATCTCACCATCGTAAAAAGCTGATAACTTTTCATCATTATTATCTATTTCATTCACCGCTGATCTCCTCAGAAATAAAATTTAATATTAATTCTCTTGCTCTAAATATTCTTGATCTTACTGTACCAATGGGTGTGTTGGTAATTGTAGATATTTCTTCATAAGATTTACCATCTTCCTCTCTAAGCAGAAATGATGTTTTCAATAACTCTGGTAAAGTTTTAATAAAGTTACTAATTAGTTCAAGAGCCTCACTATGGATTAAATCAAGTTCTGGATTTGATACTGAATTAAATTCAAGATCAAAATCATCTGAAGAAATATTTAATCTTGATTTCTTATAACCTGCACTTGAAACATAATTTTTTGCTAAATTTATTGCAATCCTATATACCCAAGTAAAAAAAGCACTTTCGCCTCTAAATTTATCAATTTGGCTCCACACTTTGATGAATGTTTGTTGAGCTAAATCCTCAGAATCTTGATGAGATTTTGTAAAGGAGTACAAAGATGAATACACCCTTGGATAATATTTGTTCATTAGATACGTTATAGCTTCCTCACTGCCTTTTTTGGCTTTTTCAATGATCAAATTATCATCCTTGTTAACAAGATTATTCATCAATCACAGATTCCTTGTTTTTAAGACAGTAAAAAATATTAAAAGTTTCCTTGTTTTGTAAATTTTTTTAAATACGTATCAATGAATTTTTCTTGCTCGCTGTTGCCTAAAGAGATATTTTTAAAAATATAATCATATAAGGACTGGTCATCTCTATCTAAAATTAAATCAAGTAATTCAATATTTTTAATATCAAGATTGCTTAAATGCTCTTTTGAAAACTCTCTTAATAGTAGATCGATTTCTCTCATGCCTCTTCTACATTTCCAAGCAATTCTGTTTATTTCTTTGTTCATTGGTTAAAATATGAATATAAAAAATTATTTTACAAGAAAAATCGATATAGAAAAAAAAATATTAGAATATGGAACAATACATCTTCCTAGTCTGTCTGTTATAAAAATTTCAGGAGATAGTAAAAAAGCTTTCGAATTTCTTCAGGGTCAGGTTACGTCTGATATAGAAAAACTTCAAGATAATGCTGTTCAATTATCAGCAATTTGTAACCAAAAAGGTTTTGTAATGTCAGATTTTTACATTGTTAAACAAAAAGATACTTTTAAAATTGTCATTTCTAAAGATCAAAAAAATATCTTTATTGAAGAACTTAAGCCTTTTATTAAATTTTATAATTGCGAATTTGTTGAATCTAGTGAGTATGTATTTGGTCACATAACATTTAAAAAAGATAAGACCAAAACCGGAATGATGAAAACGCTCGAAAATAAAGAAATTAAGCTTTATATTTCCTTGCATGCATCAAAAATTGATGAATCTAAAATTTCTAATTATAACTGGAATATTGCAAATGCAATATTGAACAACTATAGCATGCTCGCAGAGGATCTTGGAAAATTTAGACCCTTTGAGTTGAATTATGACAATTTGAGAGTATCTTTTGAAAAAGGTTGCTTCAGAGGTCAAGAAATTATTGCCAGAATGAAATATCTTGGTGTTAGTAGAAGAAAATTTATAACAGTAATTGCAGATGATAAATATATAAATGAGAAAGAAATAGGTTTAATTGGTAAACCAATTTTTATTAATAACAAAAAAGTTTTTCATGCCATGATTAAAACAAGCTTTGAAGAAGAATTAACAAAAAACAATTTAATCTTAAAAGTCACCAATTAATAGTATTAATATTGTTAGCTTTTAGATATTTGTTTGCCATTGAAAAGTGTTTGCAACCAAAAAAACTTACGTGAGCCGACAAAGGTGAAGGATGAGATGACCGAAGTACATAATTTTTCTTGCAATCAATTAAAGCTTCAATTTTTGCTGCTTCATTACCCCATAACATAAAAACAACTTTTCCCTTATCGCTTAAAGATTTTATTACAGCATTGATTAAATTTGACCAGCCAATATTTCTATGAGAATTAGGTTTTCCATGCTCAACGCTCAATGATGTATTAAGAAGAAGAACTCCTTGTTTTGCCCATGAATCTAAATTTGATTTTGTATTATGAATAAATCCAATATCATTTTTTATTTCTTTAAATATATTTTGAAGTGATGCTGGTACTTTACTTTCGATACCGCTAGAAAATGCAAGACCATCAGCAATACCAAATTGGTGATAAGGATCTTGTCCAAAAATTACAACTTTTGTTTGTTGATATCCACATTTTTTAAAGGCTCTAAAAATATTTTTGTTTGTTGGATAAATTTCAATTCCTTTAGATCTTTTTTCATTAATTATTTCTATACATTTATTGATGCAACTAATATTAATGTCTATATCAAGTATATTTTGCCAATTTTTTGGTAGTTCAGTTTCAGTCATAACCATATAAAAAACATCTCATTTTTTATCCACAGAAACTGTGGATAAAGTTATGGATAACTTTATTTATAGCACATAAAACCCTATTATATAAAGGTTTTTGTAAACTTGTACAAAATTTATACAGATATTAAAATATAACCTTATATTAGTAACTTATGTAAATACTGGTCAAAATTTACACTATCAAGGCCTTATCCTCTTTACCCTCCATTATCATTGTTTGCAACTGTTGACAAGTGTTTATTTATTCAATTTTTATATACAATCAAAATTCTATATATTTAACTATATCTTTTCTTTATCTTGAGTAGAAATATTACTGTTTACAAACTCTAATACTTATTACATTTTCTAAATTTTGAATATTATTAATCAGTAAATTATTAGGTTCGGTCTCTAAATCTATAAGACTAATACCAATTTTATCTCTTGTCTTGTGGGTCATATCGGCAATATTAATATTTAAAGCTCCAATTTCATCAGTTATCATTCCTATCATTCCTGGTTCATTTAAATTTATTACAACTAAACGATATTTAGTACTTCTACTAAGTCTAATGGTTGGAAAATTGACTGAATTATTTATGATTCCATTTTTTAAAAAGTTACTAATTTGTTCTGCAGCCATTTCTGCACAATTAATTTCAGCTTCTTGCGTACTGGCACCTATATGTGGCAACAGTATTACATCATTTTTTGTGCTTGCTCGTTCAATTAATTCTAAGGTTGGAAAATCAGTCACAAATTTTGAGAGTTTATTGTTTTTTAATCCTTCTATAACATCATCATTATTTACAATACCTCCCCGCGATAAATTTATAAGTTTTAATCCATCTTTACATGAAGAAATTGTTTTACTGCATATCAAGTTTTTGGTTTGTTTGTTCAATGGAATGTGAAGCGATGCATAGTCTGAATTTGATAACAAATCTTCAAGTGAATCTGCTTTTTGAACATCCTTTGGCAACCTCCATGCAGAATCTATGGATATATGCGGATCATACCCAATTATTTTCATACCCATAACTTCAGCTGTTCGAGCAAGAAGTGATCCAATCGCGCCTAATCCAATTATTCCTAAAGTTTTTCCTTTTAGTTCGTTACCCTTAAAATTTTTCTTTTGTGATTCTATTGAAGTGTTTATACTTTCACTTGTTTCATTAGATAAACTCTTTGTATAAGTATTGCCCTGTATAATTCCTCTTGAAGCTAATATCATCCCACAGATTACTAATTCTTTAACGGCGTTAGAATTCGCGCCAGGAGTATTAAAAACAACTATCCCATTGTTCGTTGCAAAGTCTACTGGAATATTATTAGTTCCAGCACCTGCTCGACCAATACATTTAAGCGATTTATTAAAATCTGAATTTTTTAAAATATGACTTCTTAAAAATAATGCGTCTGGCTCAAGTTCATCTATAAGAATGTTATTCTCATTAAGAATATCTATGCCCTCTTGTGCGATATTATTAAAAATTTTATATTTATACATAAAAGCCTTAACCTAAAAAAGCAGTTATTGTATATGATATTTTTAAATTTAGTTAATCCTTAAATATATAAAAATAATAGGTTATTTTATGCTTTTAATACTGCGATCTATATAGTTAACCCATTTAGAAAAATCTTCATTCTGGATTGATTTTAAAGATTTATTCGGACAATATTTTGTGCCATCTATAATTTCGTCTTTGAAATTTAAACCAGAACCTATTTTAGCTACCTTACATGCCCCTAGTGCAGTAGATTCTGAGTTTGTTGGCCTAAAAACATCTGTTTGTATTATGTCTGAAAGCATTTGACAGAAGCTTTTATTGTTTACCATACCTCCATCTATTGCTAACTGATTGATAGAAATATCATAATTTTTAAAAATTTTTACAATATCTAAGGTTTGGAAACAAATTGATTTAAATACCGCTGTTATTAAATCATTTTTTGAAGAACTTTGTGTTATTCCATAAAAACCACCTCTAATTTCTGAGTTCCAATATGGGGCACCCAAACCATTTAATGCAGGAAGAAACAAAACATTATTAGAGTTCCAATTTTTATTCATGAAATTTTCACTTTCAGAAGCATTATTAAATAATTTCATTTTATCTCTTAGCCATTTCACAAGAGTCCCACAAGAATAAATACTGCCTTCAAGTGCATAACAAACCTCATTATTTAACTCATATCCAATAGTTGTTAATAATCCTTCTTTTACATTTATTACTTCATCA
>CESS01009358.1_pt1 | contig 14653 bp, 21 predicted proteins | sample 326931 | NCBI WGS metagenome assembly CESS01 (sample SAMEA2591098, study PRJEB7988) | marine metagenome | biome: marine biome (ENVO:00000447); feature: deep chlorophyll maximum layer (ENVO:xxxxxxxx); material: saline water (ENVO:00002010), including plankton (ENVO:xxxxxxxx) | depth 55 m
GTTCCTAGCGGGGGCAGCCCAACCAGCGGGTTTCAAAATGTCACCCTTTTGAAATAATTTATCTGTTTCAGTCTTCACGATGAAACCCCAAACAGACCTATCAGAAATGATTTTGATGTATTTCTGACCTTCTTTGACCTCTAGATTAGAGGCGAATTCCGCGACTCTTTGTTCTGCCCTACCGTCTTCGGCGTAGGATAGAGACCTAGATGTCCAGTTTTCGTAGTCATTTACTATCAGTTCTTTTAGGTTTTCGATTTCTTGTTGCATATTTTCTCTCACTTCTCTAATTTATATGATCATGATCTCATATTTTGACCCAAATGTCAAGGGCCAAAGCGAAAAAAAGTGAAAATAAATATCTAGTTAAATCAACAACTTACAAAGAAGGCGTACTATATTTTCCTATCATATACCCTATAATAAAAGCAAGTGACATCTGTATAACACAACTGGTTATCATCTTGTCAAAATCTTACTCTTGGGGACGATAGAAAGGTGTTTAATCTCTGTACAGCTTCACCTTTTTGCATCCTTTTACACTCTTTAGAACCACCTATGGTCTCGCAATATATTAGAGTGTCATTCGTATTGTTCTTAAATGTGGGTCTTCCACCCTGTCCACCACTAGCGCATCCCGCTAGTGTGATTACTAATGCGAGACTAACCGCAACTTTCACTACCTTTACTCCTTATGTTGGGGGTTATTGTTTACTGAATGCCTTTCCAGCTTCTGCAATTCCGAAAGCACCCAATGTGACTACTACAAATGAAGTGTAGATTGTATCAGATATTGTGATATCCTGTCCCCAAAACCCTGTTACTAAGTCCACGATACCAAACGCGAGCATCATAATGAATGATGCAAATCCTATTATGGACTTCTCGTTAATATCATTTTCATCTCTAAACAAAGCACCAATTGAGAATTTTGTGCTTGGTTGTGCAGCTCTGGTTGTAATCTTCAGTTCTTTTGTAATTTTTTCCATCTCTCTAATTTTGTCTTGCGCTTCGTCAAGTTTCAAAATTAAATCGGTGTATCTATCTAAATCAACATCTACCTTATTAGTTCCTGTGTCAATCGTTTCCTTTGCCATTGTCAGATTTCTCCTCTATATTTTCTTCATCATCTGACATAACAGTACGGTAATACACAATCACTTCTTTGGTTTCTTTCACGAATCGTTTAATCTCTTGGAGATTATACGCCATGAGCTCATAATCTGGAACAGACATTGCCACAAAGACCATCTGTCCAGCCTCTTTTTCTATATTAGTAAGGAATTCGTCTAAATTTTTGTTTGATACGACATACCATTTAGGTTCTTTCATGTCGATCGGTCTAGGGTATACTGGATGCTGTATAGGAATACGCACCTCTACGGTTTTGATTTCTACCTCACGCGGTTGTTTTGGTATTAAAGAACAACCGTTAATTATCAGAGTCAAAATCAAAAGCGGAATCGCTTTCGAGACTGTCGAATACATCTTTTGTTGCATTATTCACCCTTGGTTCAATTAGGCCTGGTTTAGCAGCAGCAAGTTTCGCCAAGTTATGTCTGCGGAAAATGTCAAGGTATCTTGTCATCTCTGCTTCAATAACAGCATTCTTTGAAGTCAACTCACCAAGCGCTTTTGCTTGTGTTTCGTATTGTTTAGACATTTTATCAATGGTATCGTTTTGTGTAGCGACTTGTAATTCCATCGCCATATTGTATTCACGAAGCTCAATGAGTTCTGCCTGAGTATTTGTGTAATACAAGTACCCGACAAGTCCACCAGCTAAAATGACACCAAATAATACTTTACTAATCATAGCCCTTATTTATACTTTTATATCCGACAAGTTTAAACGAGAACCAAAATTTCCTCTATCAAATACTGGTTGGTCATCCTGTACCTGTCCAGAATCAACTAAATTTTGTGCGTTTTCATCCAAGTCGAAAAGTTTCATCTTTGCCCTATCAACACCAATCATAAATCTTTTGTTTCTTGTTGGGTCACTATATCTATTCTTCAACTGTTTGACCATCATGTGACCTTGTTGTTCTAGTTCCTCTGTACTTATAAGAGCAAACATCAAGTCAGCAGTAGCAGGCAACCCAAAACTTTCTGAAGTATCTGTCAAATCTACATCACTATTGTTGTACCCACCTCGCGTGGTCTGTGTAGCAGAGACAATTGGTAAGTCATACTCTACTGCCAGTCCCCTTAGTTCCTCAGCGATTGCCTTGACTATGGTGTATGAGTTTGCACCAGTATTATTCCTTAGTCGTTGACTCACACAGATATTTAAATAGTCAATAAAAATTATGTCTGGGTAGAAATTTTGTTTCAGTTTTAATTCTTCCAGAAGTGCTCTGAAATGACCAGCATGAGCAGTTGCAGTTGGATATTCTTTAACGATTAATCTACCATCAACTTTGTTTTTGATTTTCTGAATACGGTCTGTGTACATTGCCTTGGATAAATCTCTCAAATCTTGCATGGACACATCCATCATATTCGCATCGATTCTTTCTGCGATTCTTTCCTCTGCCATTTCCAATGTAATGTAGAGAACATTCTTTCCAGCAGATATCATACCAGCACCAACATGACACATGAATAAAGATTTACCAACACCTGTACCAGCGAGAGCAATGTTGAGAGTTTTGTTTATCAATCCACCCTCAGTAATCTTGTTGAAATAATCTAGGTCAAATGGCAATTTCTCTTCGTGTCTATGATAGAAATCAAATCGTGCTTCCGCGTCACCAACATAATCGTGACCAATATTGTTATCAAACCCAACACTCAAAGCATCTGACAATATAGAAGGCAGAGCATCAACTGAGTGTGTCTTATCCTGTCCATCGATAATCTGAATTGACTGCATGATAGCATTGTATACTGCTTTGTCCTTACAAAACTTTTCTGTCTGGTCAATCAACCATCGATCGTCTGCTTCTGTTTGACTAAGACTGTTGATAAGTTCCTCACATTTTCCGTAAAGGTCTTCGGTAATCTTTCTGTTATCTTGTAGTGCAATTTTAAGCGCGCTTGCTTGCGGTGGGGAATTGTATGCCGTGACATAATCACGAATACATCTGAATACCTCACGATACTCAGCATCTAGGAAATAAGATTCCTTTAAATGTGCAATTGATTGTCTGACATAATCTTCGTTATGTATCAGATTCGATAGTATTGTCTGTTCTAATCTCATTATAAAAATAACCCTTTATTATTTCGATACATTCTTCACAGAGATAAGCTTCTCCTTCATCATGTCGAAAACAAATACAAGCATCGTTCTCTATGTCGATACTCTTTTCACACCTATCACACTTCTGAGTAGGCATCCTTGATATCCTCTTCACTTACTTCTGACTTCATTATAGCATCTGCTGACATCAAATATCTATCTTCAATCCATTGGATAAATGTTTTGTCTGAGAGTATCGGTATCCAGAAATCTTTTGTGTATGTATCTTTAAGTCTGACCTTCTTTGAATCATCTTCGCCAGATTTCGCATACCATCCGTTTGATGGCTTGACCACATGCCCAGATTCAATAGCCATATCAATAAGACCAGACCACTTGCTGATACCGCCCTCCCATGTGACCTCGATGGGGATTCTTGATTTCTCGCGTACAAATCTGGACTTCTCGACATTGATAATAAAGTTGTATCCTACAACATCCTTCCCTTGTTTCTCTTGTTGTCTACCTATGATAAAGATATTGTCGGCACTATAATACACACCAGTTCCACCAGACACTACATCTTTGGGGAACAAACCGATTTCTTTATATGTGTGGTTTACAACCACCGCTGGAATATCTTTGATTGTTAGGTGAGGAGTCACCATACGAAACAGGGATTTCATTTGTTTTGCACGAGTCATATCGGCAACCGACTTACCATCTAATGCATCATCTACTTCTTTCTTAGATGCAAGGTTACCTACTGAGTCCACAACGATAATTACATGGTCACCTCTTTCGATACCTTGGAGTTGGGACATCACATCGTGTTTGAGTTGTTCTATGTCCGTGACAGGTGTATGAACAACCCTATCTGTATCTATGCCGAAACTGTCGAAATATCCTTGAGGAGCGCCAAACTCTGAATCATAAAATAACACCACTCCATCATCATATTTATCCAAATAAGATTTTGACAATAACATGGCAAAAGCAGTCTTGAAATGTTTAGATGGGCCAGCAAAAACTGTTAACCCAGAAGTCAGACCACCATCAAGTTTACCACTCAATGCCACATTCAAGGCGGGGACAGTTGTCTGAATTAAATCTTTGTTGTTCAGAAATTTACTGTTGGATAAAATTTCTGTTTCTTTTACTGTACTATTCTTTTTTAATTTATCTAATGTACTCATATTCACTCCTAAAATAATGACTCCAATGTTGCTACTGGTCTAGTCTTCCAATCCAAACTTGTGACAATAGTAGTCAATGGGTCTATAAATGCTTTCTCAAACATTGTATCATAATCAATGTAACGATGCAAGTCAAACTCTTTCGGCATTAGACCATTCATCGCTACGGTATTTTCTCTTACATGATTAGGTTCCTTCAGATAGAGAAATTTAATCTTGTCACCATCTTGGATGACTTGGTATTTTTTCTCTAGTTTCTGAGTCCTAAGCAAGTGATTGTAAACCAAGGCACCCCGAACATGCATCGGAGTTCCCTTGGTGTAAACTGTTTCTCGTGAAGAATACTTATCTATGTTATTACAACCGCGTGGGAAAGCGATTTGTTCTGGAGTCATCTTCTTAAATGACTGCCATGTATTCTCAACGAAATCCTGTAATTCTTTTTCATCCTTGTTCAAACATAACTCAACTGCCTCTCTGAGACTTGAACGAACTGGTGCTGGTGTGGAAGACCTTACAATCTCTAGACCCATAACTTTTAGATGGGGTTCGTGATATCTAACACCTTCGTTATCCCAAACATTCAATGCGTATCTTTTCTTAGCAACCCAGATACCAGTATCAGCAATCGCCTCGCGTTTGAAATCTATCTTGGGTTGGAACACATTCATGTAATCACCCAACTCTGCCATTCGCCCGTTGATTGCTGGGACTAGTTTATCTTCCGTGAACTTATCAAGGATGTCAATTATCTCTTCTTGAGACTTGTCCTTCATATGAAGTTCTACCATCTTATCAAGAGTAACATAACAACTATCAGTATCAGTATAGAAAGAATACTCCACATCCTCTGTACCAAGAAACTTGTTTAGAAATTCATCTACTGCCTTACCAGTATCACGAATAATCAACTGACCTGTCAAGGTAATTGCCTCAGCGATTCTCTCATCGAAATATCTGAACCACTTGTTACCTATCGCACCGAACAGAGAGTTCAATTGAATCTTTCTTGCCATCTGGAAGTTATTAAACTTCGCAATATCTTTTAACAATGCTTTGTTTTTAGTGTCCTCATATTCCTGTTCTGCTTTCTTCATTAGTTTCTTGTACTTCTGTCTATCATCAAAAAACTTCTGAGTAATTTCTGCCATGAATCCTTGTGTATCTCTGGCAAACAGATAACCATTGGCTGCCATCGATAGGCCTGCCTCCTTCATCTTTTTGGTTGAGTGTTTTCTCTCCAGAATACTATCAACTGTACAATCCAAAGGTTTGTGTCCTTCTGCCAGCATCTCTGGTGATAGATTGTGTTGCATAATAATAGATGGATATAGGGAAGTCGCGTCAACTGACACAACCCACTTGTATTTGCCAACTTTGGGGTCTTGTACATATCCACCAGCAAATCCCTTGGAGAATGACTCTTTCTTTTGAGGAATCATAATGTTCTTCTCGAGCAGATGATTGTATAATAAACAATCCCAAGTTCTAACAGAAGAAAAGATATCATTGTAATTACATTTACAGTCATACCCCATAGTAATAATCAGTTCAAGGAACTTCATCTTGTCTTCAAGTTCATCTACCAAAACCGTATCAATAATATTATAATCAATGAACCGATTCCAATCGTTCTCATAGAATTCTCGGAAAGTTTCAAACCCGCTCTCCAATTTCTTCTTGCCAAGTTCTACCTCGGCAATGTAGTCAAGTCTATAACTCTCTTGGAAAGTGTAAGTAAATTTTTTGTATAAGTCCATGTAGTCAAGTTGGATGACACCCTTCATGTCAATCTTCAACAATTCACGATTGTTGTGACCCTTGATAACTTTTTTGCGAGTCATCTTGTACGGACTTAGATTGTTTTTGGCGTCATTGCCAAACATCCTGTCAATCCTACCAACTAGATAGGGCATATCAAATAGTTCTAGGTTCCACCCAGTAACTACATCTGGATAATCTTGCGCCCACCATGTCATAAACTTTTCTAGTAAGTCATACTCATCGGAACAATAAGTGTATGTAACTGGTAGGTCTTTGGTCTCTTCGCCTGGCTTCCATTCACCAGACCCCCAAGTAAATATTTCTTTGGTGTAATTATCGACAACGGTTATTAGAAGAACTTCTTCGATAGGATTCTCTGTATCTGGAAACCCATGTTCTGCTGTTGTCTCGATATCAATTGAAAGTATCTTCATTTTACTGAGGTCAAACTCAATATCATGAGGATACATAGAAGACAAATACTGATAGGTCAAATCAGTTTGACCATAGATAGGATAGTTATCTACCTTAGAGTATTTGTCTAGGAATTCTTTGCAGTCACCATTGTCGCCAAACTGAATTGGTTTTAGATAGTGACCAGCGATGTTTGTAAATTCGGACTCTTCATTTGACCTAACATATAGAGTAGGCTGGAATGGGTGTTTTTCGGTAAAACGCTTCCCATTCCTCACTCCACGAGTAAGGATTGAATTTCCATATTGCCACGCATAGGTGTAGAAGTTAGACATAATAAAACCGATTTTTCATTTAAGGGATAGTATACACGATTGTGTATCAAAAGTCAAGCAATTTATCCTGTAAATTTCGGTTTTGTTTTAGTCTGAGTGCTTTGAGTGTGTGTAAATTTACCCACCCATTCTTTAACCAAATCTTCCTTCGGTTCGTAGATGTATTCTAATTGTCCATATGGTACAAAAATTATACCTTTACTAGCGGGAGACTGTGGAACAAATGCAATTTTAAATTGTCCCTGTTTTCCCTCAGTTGGAATGTATTTGATGTTTGCTGGATTAGATATAATATACCTACCCCCTTGGTCATCTTTTTGTAGATAACAAATCATCTCTTCCGCACCAGAAATCTTAATGCCACAAATCTGTTGAGGCGTATCCTCAGTTTCTTCGCGTGTTACTTCTTCTGGCGGAATGTCGATATTGACTTCCTCTACTACCTTTTTTTCACTTTTCTTTTTTGTCATAATAAATCCTCTAAATAATTATCAATTGTGCTAAACTATATATCATGGTTCCAAATGTCGCCAACGATATTAGATAGATTCCGTAAGTATTTATTTTACGGAAAACTAAATGTTCTTTCATTTCTCTCCTTCTAAGATAAGGTGTGGGGGCTTGCGCCCCCTGTTAAGTTACTTGGTGGAAATTTTAATTGTTTGTGGTTTCTTCTCTTCTGGAATTTGGTTCTCCAAAGCAATTTTAAGAATTCCATCGGTCAATTTGGCGCCTTTAACAACAACTGTGTCTGCCAGACTCCATGACTTTCTGAATTTTCTTTGAGCAATGCCTTGGTGAATGAATTCTGATTCGCCGTCACCCGACTCTTGATTGCCTTCTACCGTTAGAGTGCCATCCGTCACATCAATATCTAAATCTGAATCTGAAAAACCAGCGAGAGCCATTTGAATCTCGTAATTCTCTTCATCAATTTTCTTGATATTGAAAGGTGGAAAGTTTTCTCTAGAGACTTCAAAGTTCTGATTAAGTAAATCGAATACTCTATCAAAACCTACGAATTGTCTGCGTAGTTGTGGAAATGCTGAGACTAGATTGTCCCAATGCGCTTGGTTGCTTAATGCGTTCATATTATTTCTCCTATATTAAGCGAGTTAAAGTGTAGACCTCACCATGAGCATCTACTACTATATTTATACAATATGGGGACTCTTTTTTAAAATTCAAGTAAAAAAATTACAATTGTGCAATTAAAGCCACTTGTAATTTGGTTCCCCTATCAATAAGTGTTATAGCGCCAGTCTCTTTGTCCATTGTACATGTGACATGAGTTGCGCCATTTGAACCTCTGACCCTGTAGTTTCCTGTTATAGTACCAAGTCGATTATCGATACCGCGTAGTACTGCTCGGCCGTCTAGGTTAAGTTTGATTGCATCCTTGCAAGCCATATGTAATTTCTCATTTGGGCCTGCTAGTGCTTCTAGTGGTACAAACATAGCGAATATGACAGTCGCAACTGCCAACACCATTTTCATGAAGTTTCTCCTTTTCTTCAAGGTTATCGTTTTCGCCCGATATTATATTTCGTAACGAGCGTCCATTCATCTTTCTCTTTGAAAGACAAAATCTTTATTTGACTCATCGGAGCTGTATCTTCCTCAATCGATTCGTCAAGAAGTTTGACTAGACCCCAATCGCTCAACAATTTAGCGATTGCATTTCGTCTTTTTAAATCGTTCTCAGTCAAGTCTGCTTCTTTACCATCCAGAGCAAAGAGTTCCTTGAAATGAGTTATAAAATACCTACCTTGTTTATGGAGAATATGGCAAGACTGATATAATGTCCTGTCCTTTTTAGATGCCACTCCAATGCGAGACAAAGTTTCCCTAACCTTTAGGAAGTCATCTTCCTTTTCTAAAATAATTTCTACTGGTTTGTAGTCTGGGAAATCAATCTCAAAAAAATCATCCACCATGATAATACCTTCATAATTTTGTTAATTTATATGAAAGTATTTATGGTTTTGCTATTTTCCACCCTTCCTCAGCAATCCTTTTATCGCCTCAATGTCTGCATCACTCAAAAGTCTGAGTGCTTCTTGGGCTCTAACATTACTGTAACCAAAGTATTCTTTTACTATTTCCAGATGTTCTTCTTTCTCTGGTTTTAACCATTTGTTAAATCTTTTCTTCTTACGAACAATGCCACGCAAAAAATCATATTGCATTTTCGCATCTATGTGTGGTCTAGAATTCATTTCATTAGCTGCCACAACTGTATCCATTCCATGAGACAATGACTTGTTCACGATAAAAGCATTGTACTGTTTCTCAGACCAATCATCCACCATAATATTTTCTTTGGTGTAATTGATACTGTTCGCAAAGTCAAAGGGACTAATTGCTTTCTTCTTTACCTTGAACTCTTCAGCATCATAAGTCTTTACTGGTTCACCTAACCCCTCAATCATTTAAATTCCACACTCGCCATGATATCAGTTAGACACGCGGTCAAGTTAATCTCTTGGTCTGCCACAAATGCACTCTTGTACTGGTAGTCAGCAATCAATAGTACCAAGTGGGGTACTTGTTTCACCTTATCTATAAGAGAGTCATAGACCTTCCTGTAGACACCTTGTGGGTCATTGTCAACATTGTTGACTACCCATTGTCTCATCTTACGCCAGTCCTTACCCTTGAGACTATCAACAAGGCCCTTGGTGTTTATCTCAGCGAGATTACTTAGGATACCTTCATCGATTACACCCCCACGAGAATATCTCTGGAGTTCGTTTAGCACTCTACGATAGTCTGGAAAGTGTTTCATCAATAACTCAGCGAGAACTGGGGTTGAGTAATCTATACCCTCTTCCATAAGAATTTGTTTCATTCTGTTTAAGAATTGCCCTGCCATTTCTTGTTTCTCGTCTTTGCCGAGTTTGAATTCAATGACAGATGTTCTACTATGAAGAGGTTCGATGATTCGATTCTTGAAATTGCATGTGAAAATAAATCTGCAATTGCCAGAAAACTCCTCAATAAAAGCTCTAAGTGCTGGTTGCGTGGAGTTTGGATTTAGATAATCCGCCTCATCCATAATCACAACTTTAGGTTTACTTTCAAAACTAACCGTACTAGCAAAGTCTCTTATCTTGGTACGCAATACATCAATACCACTTTCATCCGAACCGTTGATAACAATATAGTCACACCCAAGTTCATTACAAAGTGCTTTCGCCACCGTGGTCTTACCTGTACCAGCAGTACCACACAAAAGCATGTTAGATATCTCCCCAGAGTTTACATAATCTTGGAAGATATTTTTTATCCTATCTGGTAGGACACAATCTGAAATAGTTTTGGGTCTATACTTCTCCACCCATAAAAACTCATTCATCCTTGCACCCTTTTCTGTAATACCTCAATCTGGTAATCTCGTTTTTCGTTCCAAGTATCTTGGGAACGGTCTACCATTACTGGTTGTCCTTTAGAGAACTTACCAGACTTCACTTGTTTAGGAGTGAACTTTGCTTTTAACAAAGTCTCCAAGGCAACCTGTCGCCTTGACTTAACTCCCTTTTTCCATCTTGCTCTACTCAATGTACTTCCTCCTGTCTTTCTATATCATCTTCTTCAACATATGACCCATGTTGAATCTCAATTATTCTTAAAGGTTCTTTACCCATGTTTGTCACTTGATGCCATTCGTAGGGTATTATACTAAAGTTTTGGCCAGAAGTCAAGTACTCGTATGTATAATTATTTGGAGTACCCTTACTGGTTTTAATCATTGCCTGACCATTTACGAGATGCCAGATTTCTCCACGATAAAAATGTCTTTGGTAACTAATACTCTGACCAACTTCAATGGTTAGTATCTTTACCTTAGCAGTTTCTTCCGCGTGAATAATTTTATAGTCACCCCAAGCTCTTTCTACATTGTTTACCGAACTACTAGAATAAATTTTATCTCCACCAACACCAAAGGCAAACTCTAAATGAGCAAAGGAAAACTTTTCTCGCAGTTCCATCTCTGGAATATTATCTTCTGTCCTGTCACCACCATTCACAAATACAAACTTGTGGTCTATTCCCCATGAAGCAATTGCTTTCTCTATAAAGTCTTTAGCAGTATCGTCATCATCATTGAAAGGAACTACATGGTCAACACATTCTAATTCCATCAACACATCCATTCTGTCCCATTGTGACATGAATGGCATCCCCTTCTTTCTAGTTAACCACTCATCGCTGTTGATACCTACCGTTAGATGGTCACCCATCGCCTTTGCTTCTTTCAATAGGTCAAGATGTCCCTTATGTAGTGGGTCAAACCCACCAGACACTAAAATAACTTTGCTCATAATATTCCTCTTAAAGATGCCCCACCACCAGATATATTCCTCGCGTTGTAAAGAACATCATCATATGTGAAGTGGGGTTGTTCAATTTCAAACTTGGGTCTACTAGTTTTATCGAACCATTTTAGATTGTGGTCTTTCGGATATTTTCTAGTCCATTCCATGTTTGATTTTTTCAATAGTTTTTTTGCCTTTTTGTTCAGCGGAAAGATATATCTAAACATATATCCTTCGATTTTTTTGATTCCTCTTTCTGTCATAAAATCAGAGGTCAACCAAAAAACTCTCTCTTTGCCAGAGAACCTTGCGTTCTCCTCACATAATTTTCTTGTTGCTCTTGGGTGAACTTTCTCTCCATTTATTTCGTATACTTGAGTGAAGTATTGTCCACCATATAAAAAGTTACTTGCCTGATATACATATCCACACTTACCCATGATACCATCTGCCATTGTGTAAAGGAATAATACATCTGGGCAATTATCCTTTATCCATCTTACAGCTTTCTTTAACATCTGTGATTCTGAATTGGTTGGCATTTCATCTGTCATGCACATCTTACCAATTTCCCAGTAGTGCTTTGACTCTAGACCTGTAAACATTTTATTGATTGTCTGTCTTGGTTGTGTTCCCCAACCCAGAGTCAAAACACCCACTAGTTCACCATCCAAAAAACACCCTAAGTAGTGTTTCGTGAGTTTAGGCATCATCGGTGAATAATGATGCGTTTGTATAAAATCGATTGCGAGTTCTTTTGATAAAGGTTTTAAATCGTAATCAACTCTATGCAAATGTTTCGTCTGTTCCCAATCCATCTTCAAGATTTAGTTCGTGCTGTCGGCCTACAAGACTCTCAGACACAACATACTCCATCATTGTTAGTGGGTCAGATACTTCATATGGGTCTGTTGGACAATCATCCGTACACCCACTTTCGACAAATGCAACTTCAACTACACCATCGTTAGCAAGTAAAGAATATCTCCATGACCTCGGCCCGAATCCCAAATTATCTTTCCTCACCAATGCACCCATCTGCTCAGTAAAGTAAGCACTACCATCTGGAATCAATTTAACATTATCAATGTCCAACCAATCTCCCCATTTGTTCATGACAAAACTATCATTGACAGATATGCAGTAAACTTCATCAATACCATTTGATTTGAACAATTCGTAGTTCGCGTCATAGTCTGGTAGTTGATAGGTAGAACATGTTGGAGTGAAGGCGCCAGGCAATGCAAAAAGAACCACTCTTTTATCTGCAAACAAGTCAGTTGAATTGACCATCTGCCAGATGTATGGATTCTCATCACCCTGTGCAGCCATGTTTTCGTCCCTTACCCTCATGTAAAAGGTAATGTCTTGGGGCAATTTTTGACCTACTTCTATTTCCATTTTACTTCCTTATATTTGAGAACTTGGCTCTAGTGCCAAGAAATATGTCAGTCTTGAGTTAGAAAATTTGAAAACCTTTTTCTGACTGACTGTGACTTCGTAATCATCGGGGATTACTTTAAGGTTTTCAATACCAAGTCTAGCATCGAACTGTACATTAGCTTGACCAATGTCAGTTGTGAATGAATTACTCTTCGGAGTATTGGGGTCACCAACACTAAGGACTACGCCATCCGCGTGAGCGACAACACTAAGAGTAGGTGCAGAGATTACACTCGCTGCCCTGTAGATAGTATTGAGTTGTTCCTTGGTAATGTTGAATTGATAGAAAGAATCAATTTCAATTTCTTTCTCTGGCGCTGCCACGATGATAGATGGTTCCGCGTAATAAAACTTGAACCTTCCAGCACCAGATTTGCATGTCAGATAATCATCCGAGAATTCAATCTCTGTATCTTCACTCATAGTGACCAAAGATAGAAATTGATTCAAGTCATAGATAGCGAACTCCTGTGGGAAGTTCTCTTCTATTGTGCCCTTCGCAAGAATGGACTTTGAAGCGGACACAGTTGACAAACTACTACCTTCCTTAACCAAAAGATTTGTGTTAATGGTGGCGTAATTTTTCAACAACTCCAAAGTTGTTTTAGATAGTTTCATAATATACCTCAATCAAATTAAACATCATAATATAATAACATTTGTTAAGGGCAAATGTCAAGCCCAAATTTTTTTATACTTCGCCAGTAGCAATATCTTCTGTCATACTGTTAGCAGTTAGGTAATTTTGATATGCAGTTTCAGATAAATGTCCTGTACCATTGTAAGGAGCAGCGGCAAATAATGCCGTCCTATCTACCACAAATGCATCGTAAGCTGCTTCATCAGCAAAGTCTAATTCCCATTTAAAAGAAAGATTGTCTTCTGCTATTGTTAGTGCTACGGTCACATCAGACCTCGCGTCAAGCCAGTTCCTAAAGTGAGTACCGTTAGTTTCAAATCCAGCGTCAGCACCCTCAGCGAAAAAATACCAGTTCGTTGAAGTGTCTGGTCGAGTACTTGTATAAGTTAATCTATATGCCATTGTTCATTCCTCTATTTAAAATCTTACTCTCTTATTTATAAGAAAAGTGTCGGGAACTTGATACTTCTTGTGAGAGAGTAAGAGAGAGGTGTATCAAGCCCCGACTGCCCGTTGGGGGCAAACTGGTTAGAAGGGAATATCCTCTTCAGCGAGGCTCCCATCAAATTGTTTATACTGGTTTTCACCAATATCATGTACATGCAATGCAATAATAGCATAGTGCAGTACCTTCATTAAATCTTTGCGGTTAGTACCGTCTTTTTTTCCGTATCTCTGGGCATACTTTAGGATGTTTCCTATACAGAACCCCATGCCATGGCCACCATCAATAATAAATTCGGTTGCCTGATATTTGTTCTGGGAGTAATGTTGTCCATAAGTTTCATCTATATAAGATTGGAGCTCCTTGATAAGAGCTCCTTCATTATACTTGTAGTCTAGACTAGAAGTCATAAGTATCATTTTCCTCAGTAGTAGTTTCAGTTTCAGTAGAGGTTTCCATGATTTCCTCAGCAGAGACTCCAGCATCCACCTTAGTGTAAAGGTCAATGAAGGCAGTCTTAGTGTCAGTATCGAACCTATTGACACACAACTGGATTGCCTTGAGTCTATCAGAGAACATGGCGTATGCCTTGACAATGTGTTCCAACCTTCTGGTAGAAACCAACTCATCGATTCCACCTTCATAGAAAGTCTTTCTGATTATGTCAGCCCACATGACCAACTTGTCAGCGAAGTCTTCATCGACACACTCAGCAACACCCATCTTGTTCATGACAATTTTCTTCTCTTGAACACTAGAAGGATATTCTTGTTCAACCGTGATAGCAAACCTTTCTAGGAACGCCTCATCCAGAACTTGAGCACCCATGAACTTACCATCATCGGAACCTTTACCTTTTGTGTTCGCAGTAGCAATCACATTGAAACCAGTAGCAGGCGTGATGACCTCA
>CESS01047303.1_pt1 | contig 14450 bp, 6 predicted proteins | sample 326931 | NCBI WGS metagenome assembly CESS01 (sample SAMEA2591098, study PRJEB7988) | marine metagenome | biome: marine biome (ENVO:00000447); feature: deep chlorophyll maximum layer (ENVO:xxxxxxxx); material: saline water (ENVO:00002010), including plankton (ENVO:xxxxxxxx) | depth 55 m
GCTCCTAAAGCATTTAGATCTGCTTGCTCTTGAACAATGTATAAGTTCTGTAAATCTGAATTATTTAACGCCTCCGCAGTTAAATTTGATCCATCATTCCAAGGAGACAACTGTGCATCTTTTGGTGTCTGCCTTTGAATCGTTAACTCTTCTCCAGCAGCAAGACCAGTAGTAAGAGTTATCTGCGTTGCACTTGTAAATGTATAATCTGTTCCGTCGCTTAAAGTTGAAGTCTGGGTTTCTGCTAATAGATCTCTTCCCTTATAAACCTTGACATGAGACTTCAATAAATAATTAGAACTAAAGGGCAGAGTGAAAACAGTCTGCCCAGTATTCGTAACTTGCGTATAGGTATCAGCCATCTTGCGGGACTCTTACGAGGACGTAGCCTTTATTGTAAGGCTTAATCGGAATTTGCAAAGAATCACTTTATTCCTGAAAGAATCTTTGCTGCTGCACTTGAATCGTCAGTCCTCTTCTGCTGGCGTGTTGCACTATATAAATCACGGCGTTCTCTCCATTTCACAGCAGAACCCTCTTCGCTTAGATTTAATTGATTAACAGTTAATTGACCATAATAATTTTTAAGTTCTTGCATTAAGACGTAGGGCAGCTCCTTCTGTACTTCCTTTATTTCTTTATTAACAATTTCCTGAACCGTAGTTGTTGATTTGTTTTTCTTAAGTGCAATGTATTTAGGATCATTCATCAATGATCTAAACGCTTCAATAGGAGTTTTACCCTCTACATGTTTAGCTAAAATGGTAGACATATCAATTGTCGATTTCTTCTCTTTAACTGATACTGCCTGTCCAGCTAACGGCCCTGACTTAATAATCTTAGTTTGAGTAGTATCAGGACTAATAACTATTTTCTTTTTAATATTTAAAAAAGCAGTTTCTTTGTTACCTACAGTTGAACCATAAGTCTGGTTATATAACTGCTGTAAATCATCACTCATTGGCACTCCTTCTAACGTCTTAGTCATTAACGGCCCTGGAGGATTTAACAAATTTAAATGATTTAATTCTGCATAAACTTTGTCATTAGGATGTTCTCTTGGGAAGAACCTATGTTGCATATAACGACCTAAATTTTCACCCCAAGATAATCTTATCTTTGTGCCTAACCAATCCTTCTCTTTAAACTTACCACCGAAGAAAGGACTGCCTGGAAGAAGGTTATAAGCTATTTCATTTCTTACATATCTCTCTGTCTTTTCTAAGAAGCCAGGTTCAAATAAATCTGTTTCTTCTGCGGTCATAGGTCTTTCTGTGTAGACCTGACTTTGTTTTGCATTGAATAATCTTGCTGTTTCTCTAATAGGGCCAGATCCACCCATTTGGCCTCCTATTATCCACCCTGTATATCGTGACATTTTCTCACCAAAGCCAGCAGCAGTCTCAGGGAAAATAACTTCAAACAATTGTTTTACATTTCCAAGTGATGTCTTCCTTGAAATACTTCCAAATGTAGTCATAGCAATTGCATCTAATAAATTATATTTATCACGATCAGTTATCAAAGCGTGTTGTGCAGCAAAGCGAAAATCTTCTAATAAAAAGAGTGAACTAATAACTGGAATACCACCTATTAAAGGTACGCCACCAATTGAATTTGGCTTTAATCCTTTTGCTTCTAATTCCCTTAACCACTCAGCTCTTTCTTTAAACATATATTCAGGAGGGCCATTGCCAACAATTAATTCATTGGCACTTAACATCCCATATATTGCCATTACATGACCAGTCATAATTGCATTTGATTTAGCTCTTCTTTGTTCGGCTGGATTTAATTTTTCATAATTAATAGCATCTCTTATCGCTCCAAATGGAGTCCAAGACCAGTCCATGCTTTCACCCATAAATGGTGCTTGCATGTAAGGAAAACCTAAATCAGCAACCCAGCTTTCTCTCTTTAAATTCATCATCGTGTTATACGCTTTCTTCCCAGGATTTTGATCACTAGGTTTATTTTGGAAGCGTAATTCTTCACTAAAACGAGCAGCGTCTTGAGCCTCCGCAGCTCCCATGAATGGAGCCCCGTAAGTGTTAGCTACAAACTCTTCTCTAATTGCATCTTCTATCTCTACATCACCCATCATCTCTGGTGGTAAACCATTATCTTTTCGGTACTGTTTAACCATATCTTCTGTTACTTGATTGCTATAAAAATTATTTTTCATCTCAGTATTTATCCAATCATCTATTTTCTGCTGACTTAAATTTCCATCGGCATCGGTTAAACCAAGTTGAACACCTGATTTCCTTGCTTTCATTTCAAGGTCAAATCTGACCGAGTAATTATGAAAGAAGAATCCAGCAACATTATCTACAGCAGATAAAGCATTAAGAGCTGGACGAAGAGCAGCGGGATTTCCAGACTTTTCATACATCCATATTTTTAAAGCTGCTGAACTACTGCCTGTGTAATGCAAAGGATTTAATAACTGTTTTATTCTTCCTTTCTTAGTTCTTGGTTTGTAGTCTCTTTGCTCTTTTAGTTTTATTAGCTGTAAATCTGTTGGCTCATGATATTTACCATAGTGATCCGCAGCTCCAGAAAAGTGCATTGATTTATTACTCCAAGCATCCATGAAAACTTCTTTCCATGAATCTCTTAATTGTCTTATAGCCTTACCATATCCAGCAAAATGGGCTTCAAACACATCTCGATAAGGTTTCATATCCTTAGTTCCCCAAGGAATATATGCAGCCTCTTCGTACATCTTTCGAGCTGGGCCGAAGATTGCTAAAACAGCATTAGAATTAACATTTAATAATTGAGTTCTTAAATTAAATAATTGCCAATCTTTCGCCACTAAATTCCTAGTTCTCATCCTCTTGTCTTGCCAAGTTTTTGGATCGTAATGTTTGAAATAATCAACACCTTTAATCCTTATATCTCCCAGAGCCATCTCCATTTGAATAAGAGCTTCTTTTCTATTTGACTTAAATAAATCAGCCGCAGCTAGAACTCTTGCTATTGGAGATTCTTCACTAAAGTCTTCAGGATTCATATCCCATGCAGACTGAACATTTGGAGCATCAATTGAATCGTCTATATTTTCCACAGCTCCTTTAGAAATAAGATCAAGATCTAAATCTTCGGCTCCTCTGCCTTGCATGGCTTTACCCATGTTTGACCATGTATTTCTAATCTGGTCATATTGTCTTTCCGAAGCTAAAGAAACCTTATAAAGATAAAAAGAATCTTCCTTTAACTTATTTGGAACTTCTTGAGGTATTTCATTCCTCTGCATAAAATCAAATGTCTCGCTGATTTTATTAATCAACTCTCTATGACTTACTTGATAAACAGCTCTTACTCTTAAAAGCTTTTCAACAGCTCCATTAAACGAAGCCGAATCTCTTTCTAAAATAGATAAGACATTTTCTTTAGAGATGTCATTCCCTAATGTCTCTGAAACTTCCTGAGCTGTTTCTTTAAGATCTGTATTTAAAAATTTCCATTCATTTGGCTGCAATCGTTGTCCACTCTTTAATAGAGTTTTACTCAACAGACCACGATCTTCAGCAACAGATCTTGGATTAGTTCTTAATAACTGAACATAATTAGTTGGTTGACCTTGAGGAATACTGACACCAACATCTTTTGCATTATCTATATTTCTTCCTATCTCTCCACTCTTTTCAATCTCTTGCATATCATCAGCAAATTTTCCAGAAAAATCTTCTCTAAGAACATCATCTGGAGGTAAGTTTGATTGCTGAATACCTCTAATCCTTGCTAGGTCAGCGTCATTTTGTGCCTTCTCACGAATAAGGCGTTGACGTTCTTGGAATAATTCGTCGCAACTAGACATTAGGTACAGCCTCCTTTGTAGAACTTGGAATTGTTACTGCCCAGCAAGTCGTCATAGGCAAGCTTCTTAGCTTCTAGAAACTTGAAAACTTGCATAGTTAACTCAGGCATTTCTGCATTAATAGCTGCATCAATTCGAGGGACTAATCCCTGCAATTGTTTAGGTGTTAGCTTTTTCATTAATCCTTTTCTTGCAATCGTTCCATTCGCTGCTAACTCAAAGACATCAACAAAAGAAGGATCTTTCTTTCTAATGATGTTTATTTTTCTTCTTAATGCAGATAAGAACATTTTTATTCTTTCAAATGAAGATTTGATAGGCCCAGCCTTTAATTTGATCTTGCGATTAGCAAACCAAACACCAAATGCTTCGGCTTGTATTTCAAATGGAGACATACCCTCTTTATAATTTCCACCGCCTTTCTTGATAATCTCTACCATATCTGCTAAACCTTTCTCAGAGAGAAGTGCTTCCTGATACTTAGTAGCACCTAAGAAATCCAACCATTTTTGAACAGTGTGAAATGATTCGTGTGCAGCATCAATTCCAAGCCATCTTGGCGAAACTCCGTCGAGTGCTGACAATCCTCCAAGGCGATGGCCTAGATTTGGATGAAGCGCAAGAAGGATCATCGACTTGTGAACGTTTCCAGTCTGATCTCCGTAAAACAAACCTGAGGTTTGACCAGCAGCAGTTTTCGTTAAAGGATCATCAGGATTCCTAGCCATGAAGGTTGCATGATGTGGCCTCCACTCAGCAACGGAGCCAATTGTGGCATCAAGACCAAATAATTTTATTGACTCTATTTCGTTTAAATAACCAAGTTGCTCTGGTAAAAGACCAGATATTTTGTAAGCATCCTTAAGTGCTTCCTTCGCTTCGTCTGCAAGAACTTGTGATTGTTGAATCCTTCCTATTAAAGAGTTTTCAATCTCTGCCCCATAATTCATTAAATGTTGATTCTTAGTTATTTTTTCCCCTGCCTGAATCTCCATTAATTGTTGTCTTACTAAACGCTCGTTATATTCTCCACCTGTGAAATCTGTATCACGGCCAAAGCTGCTTTGCTGTATGCCACCACCACCTTCAGCAGCTTTTCTTGCAGCAGTTTGTTGATTGAAGTATTGCCTAGTTACCCATCTTCCGTCATATCCTCTTATCTTTCTTGGATCATCTGGATGAGGTGTCCCTGGCTCTATCTTTTTCCGTCCACGTTTAGCCGCAGGGGAAGCATCCATTCTGTTTTGCTGGTCTATTATTTCTTCTTGTGTTCTTGTTTTCTTAGGTAAGATCTCACCTTCAGCTTTCTTCTGTTCATAAGTTTTACTTTCGTAATCGCTAACTCTTCTTTCTGCAATCTTTTGATCTGCTTCTCTTGCAGCGTCTAGCTTTCCATTCTCTTCAATTAATCGAACTTCATTGTCTAATGCTTCAATAACATCATCAGTAACTTTTCCATTTAATAAATCATCTACTACTTTTTCAGAATTAAAATTACCTGGCTCTGGTGTCTTGGGAAGTGTTGTTGATGGTGGTCTTGCTTCTCCATTATCTAGAGCTTTCTTTGTGATTCCATTTAATAGCTCTTGTCTATCTCTTCTTGCTTGATTTAATACAAATCTCGACCCTGGAACTTGTTCAGTTACATTTAAACGTCTACCACTTAGGCTCGTTGTTACTCTTGCAAAATCTCTTAAAGCTCTTTGAACTCCTTCTTCTACCGTAACTCTTGCAACATTTAAAACATTTAAAACATCTCCCGCTGTATCAAGACCGCCTTTCCACTCGGAACCAATAGCCTTATCAATTGAATTTACTAATCTTTGATAAGCCAACATGTCATCTTTCTCAAACCCTCTTGTATCAACTCTTTCTATAGGTGCTTCACCTTCAACTTTTTCAGCCTTTAAACTTTCATTAATTCTCCTAACATTCGACATTGCCTCTTCATAAACATCAGGAGTTCTCTGAATAACTAATCCATCATTTGCCTGTAAATCTTTTAAAGCTTTAGCAATATCTATACGATCAATTGTTACCCAAGGATCACCTTTAGCTTTACCAGTTAACTTTTTAATTCTCGCTAAAATCTTCTTATCTTCTAATAATTTACCTAATTGTTCTTTATTTAAATCATCTACCATTTCTAATTCAAATTCTAAACCTTCTTCACTTTCTTCTACTAAATTATATCTTTCAGTTGATGGAAACTCTTTTTCAGGAATAGGACGACTTAAGACCTCATCGGTAACTGTGACAACAGGCTCACCTGCCTCAACCCTTGTTTCAATTTCAATTAATTCTGCGGTACTACCTGTATCTAAAGCTTCCTCTAAAGCATCTGACTCAACAGCATTTTCAGGCTTTATATACTTATCTTTTAAAGATTGTTCTGCTCCTTCTGCTGTTGGTTTTGTTTCTTCAAAAGATAAAGTTCCTTGCTTATATCCTCCATCAGTAGTTTCTTCAATTAGACCACTCTTAACTTGATTGTTTCTTATCTCAGTTCTACGGTTAAATATATCTTTAGAACGAATAGCACGATAAGTATTTTGGAAATTACCCTCTATCCAATCGTATGCTTTATTCGTAATAATATCTGCTTTTTCATAAATATTTTTCCCCGCTGCTAATGGGCCTTCAATATCAGGTTCCCACTTTTCAAATCCTGTCTTTGCATCTTTAACACCTTGCTTTAAAGGAAGATAATTTAATAGCCCTGCAAAAGCTGTACTTGCTGCAAGGTTGGGAAGAAAAGCTCTTTCGGCAGACTCCCACTTTGTTAACCCTGGAGTAATTGCTGGATCTTTAATCCCTGCCCAAGACAAAAATGAAGCAGCACTTCCACCTTCATTTCGATCTAACCAAGTTGAAGGAACTTCGTCTAAAGCATTAACAATAGAAAGACGACTAAATGCACCCATTAAAGTTTTAGCTTTTGCAGGGTTTAAATTTGCAGCAGCTCTAGTCAGCCAAGGAGCAGAAGCAGCAAGCGTTTGGTTTGCCGCAACAGCATTACCAATTCCTAATGTTCCAACTGCCAACCAGACATTAAGCATGAGACTTGATCTTGCCTCCATACCTTGAACTTCTTCTGTTGTCCATTCCGCTGGATCTTTAAATCCATGCGTTTTATATAAATTTCTTTGTGCTTCGTCTGTCCAACTACTAAACCATTTGTCTGTATAGCTACCTTCTCCCCAGTCACCAATATTTTGCAATGCCCCTGTTATTGCATCACCTGTTCCTAAATAAGCAGTATTAGCCCAATCCTTTGGAAGTACAGCTCTTGTTGCCCAATAGGGAACTCTTGCTGCAAACTTCCCTGGACTATCAATTCTTGTTAGCTCATGCTTGAAACCTCTAGTAATTCCTTCGGTGTAATAGTTAGTTAAACCTTCTACAACATTTAATTTTTCTTTTTCTACCTTCTCAAATGTATTGAGGAGATGACCCATTTGACGCTGGTCATAATCTGGGGCAAGAATCCACCAAGCTAACTTGTCATACCAAGGAGATTTCTTTAGATAAGTATCTTCCTTTTCATTCCAAGGTTGTTTTAAATCAACGCCTGCCTCTGGGTGTAAACCAGCATTAGTAAGTTGCTCTCTTTTTTTATCGTACTTATTTGATATTTCATCTAATCTTGTCTGCTCATCATCTTTTTTCTCAATTACTTGAGGCTGAACAGCATTAGTCTCAGCTCCTATGTTCTCATCTTCATCATCCTCTTCAAGTAGATCGACGTTTAATGGTGTAGTTGTCATGGGTTAGACCTCCAAAGAAAAATAAACATAAGAATTAACCAATAGATCGGGTGTTCCCAACTTCAGGATTGAACCGTTGCCATTTATCCATTGGGGTTTCCTTCTTGTTAGGTGGCTCTCCAAAACGAATTAAGTCGAACTGAGTCCATCTAGCTCCTGGTATTGGGTTTCTGTTGTCAAAAATCCCAGGAGCAGAAGCAATTGAATTACCCGTGAAAATATTGTTCAGAACATTGCTCGCTGAAGCCAATGCCCCAGGAAGAGCAACAGCAGTTAAAGAACCATCAATCAAACCTTTAGCTTGATTACCTTCATTCAAAAGTTGTAGACGTTCTTCGGCAGATGGAGTCCAATCAAATGGCTTTCCATTTAACTTTTCCCAAAGATCTATATTTTGTAGAAGTAATTTCGCTGGATTAATACCATTTTGATTTGCTCCTCTTAATAAATTCAAAGGTAATTCAGATCCTTTCTTCACTCTTTCCCAAATCTTTTTGGTTTCATCTGCTGAATAAATTGGTACTGTCTCCCATTGCTGCAATCTTTCTTTTGAAACTGGCATTGAAGCCTTGAAATAAATTCGATCTACTGGAACATTGACTTGTTTCTTTTCCTTATTATCTCCTCCTTCGTTTACATTTATTTTCTCCTGTGGTTTTTCTTTCACAACAGGATTACCAAGATGAGCCTTAAATAAATCTGATCCTATATATGTGTCAATAGCATCATTAATTGCTTCATTTTGTTGATCAATACTTAATTCATCTAACCCTAAATCAACTGCCTTCTTCCTTATAGCAATCATTGATTTTTCATATAAAGCTTGAGCTATTTTTGCTTCTGCTGTTGTTTTATCTAGCTCTCCAAAAGCCATGAAATCAATAATATCAAATTCTTCATTTTTCATTTCAGCTCTAAATATCCCTGTACTCATATCACCAGGGAAGTTAGCTTCTAATATTGCTTCCAATCTAAGTTTTAAAGTGTTATTTAGATTTGGTTTGTCGATACTTCTTTCTGCTGAAGATAATTTCTTAGTCCTTATTTTTTGATAACGATCTATTAATTGTTGTCTTTTTTCTGTAGCTCTACTTGGAACACTTTCCATCTTCTCCCAAAACAATTTTCTTTCTTCTAATGAGTCATAGTCATTCCCAATCAACATTTCTTGTCTTGTAAAAAACTTATCCCAACTAACAGTGTCAACCGATCCTTCTATCTTTTTATCAATAGCATCATTCCAGTTATTGATATATTCTAACTTCTTAGTAAAAGCAAGCCCTTTGAAATTTTCATCATCAAGTGCTTTTTTTTCTAACTCCTTTAAAGCTTTTGGATTATCTCTATTCTGATAAAATAACTTAGCATAAGTCTCTTCAAATGAAGCACTAAAATTCTTTTGACCTTTGTTATATTCTTTATAAGCAACAGAAGCAACTGAATCAGTATCTACATATAATCTAGGGCCATAAACATCTCCAATTGATAATACTTTTCCATCATCTCCAAGTATTCCTGAAGGCATCCTATTTAATTGTTCTAATAAAGTTTGTGCCTTTGTATTTGCACCAGTAACAGATTCCCATTGTAATTTCTTTCCTAATCTAATAATTGCATCCTCAGTCATTGCAGATGCTTCACCATTCAGCCCTGAAGTCGAAGCAGCTTCAGCTAAATATCCTGCAACTTGTTTATATTTATCCTCTTCACTAGCATCACTTTCCATGATTGCTTCTAATCCATCTGCTGTTTGTATTTCTTTTACATGCTTCTTATATTTAACATTTGCACTAAATTGTTTATTTTGTAATTGCTCCCACTCTTTATTAATTTTAGGTAAAACTTTATCAATAAAACCTGGAGAATATTCATCTAATCCATAAACATTTGCAAGGTCATTTGTTACCTTTGCTTTTAATTGGTTTATAGCTGGATCACCTGGATCTAATTTAGATAATTCTGTTCCATTCTCTAACCATGCTTTGTTAAATGCTTGCGGTACTAATGTTGCTGTAATTGCACTTGCTTGATTTAACATCCCTGCCTTTCGGTAAGGATTTAATTCATCCATTAATACTCCAGCCGCTTCATTATTTCGATGAACAACTCTATTGTCTGCTGCATAGTTCTTTTCACCTTGAACCATTGCATTGTTATTTCCTCTATTAGCCTTTAATAATTCTTGCTGTCCTTTTTGATATTGATTTGAAGCATAAAGTTCTAACCCTGCATCAACAACAGGAACTAATAATTTAACTGCCTCTGATAATTCCTGAAGACTGTTATAGCCTTTTACATTAGAGACATTCCCTCTCTGAACAATTTGTACTCCAGATGCACTTGGAAGCATTGAAGGCTTCGCCGGAGCTGCGGGATTAACAGCCTGTTTTCTGAAAAAACTTGAGACAGGTTTGGCAGATGGTTGAATCTGACTTAGCGATAAACGATCATTAGCCATTAGCCATTACCTCCACCAGTACCAGAAGACGTGTACTTACTCATGGTTCCGTAGGTGTTGATGCCGGTTCCTACAGCTCCAATAGCTGAACTTAAGAATGCCGCAGTAGCACTCGGAGCCCCGCCCACCATTGATGGAGGTACAGCACCAACCATTGTTGGTAATGGTGCAAACGGACGTAATGGATCTTGGTACTCTTGCATTTGATAAAACTGCTGAGAATTGAACTTTTCTAAATATCCAGCTATCGCCCCTGCTTGTTCTCTCGAAAGTTGTCGATCTCTAAATCCCTTATTAATTGCCATAATCGTTGATTGATTTCCTAACTGCATTTGATAGTCGTTCTGTATTCGATCAACCATTCCTGTATCTCCAGCCATCGCACTAGCAGCCATCCTTAATGCTTGTGTCTTGTAATGAAACATCGACATCGCATCAGACATCGCTTGCTCTGCATTAGCAGCATTTAACGAATCGCTTTGTCGAACATAATCAACACCAGCAGAAGTCCTCGTATCTGCAACAACATCTGCTTGAGCTATTGCTTTTGATAACTCGAAATTTCTTAAACTTGCAACGTAGTTATTTTGCTGACCCCAATTAACTTGATCTTGGAAATACTTATATTTTTTATTTAAGTTAGAAGTCTTTGCTTGTAGCGAAGCATTCCAAGCAGAATATTCATCTGAAGCAGCTTTATAAGCAACCTGATTTGCATGTTCTTGTCTCTTAGCTCCATAGCCCAACATTCCTTGGAAGAACTGAAGCCCTCCTGTCAATAAAGCTCCACCCGCAGGGGTTAAAGCACCACCAGCTAAAAGAGCAACCATTTAAGCTTTCCTCCAAAAATGACAGAACATTTTTTCCGCGACCCCGTAAGGTTCTGGCTCCCCAATATTAAAGCCCAAATGTTTTAACCAACGAATTGATTCTTTATTTTCTGAATAAACATAATTTTCAATCATTCCACCAGCTCTATCAATGCAATACTCTACCCATTCTCGCCCATGAATACATAATTGCCATCTATGATTTTTTGTTGCCGTTAATTTATCAGTTCCTAGTAACCAAATGTAGTTTTGCGTCAGCCCCGTAATACCAACCGGATCTCCATCATCTCCTTCAATTGCTTGAATTACTTGACTATCTCTATAACTTCTCAGACAAGCTTCAACTGGAGACAAACCATGACTAAATAAGACTTCATTCTTATCCTGTTCTCTTAAGTTTTCTCCGATGACGTACATATCACCAGGCTCCGCTTTTATCCATCTCATCTGATTGCCGCCGCTTTTCCAGTTACCAATGCAACCCACTCACAAGTAGAAAACTTACAAGGATGAGGAGTATCGTTTTGAATCTCCACCATGCACCTTTCACCTCTACTCATAATTGGAATGTTGAATACTCCTTCAAAAAATCGTTCGTCATCTTGCGTCCATCCACTAGGTAAAGCACTTCCTAATGCTGAATTTCTAGAACCTAAAACTGTTCCATCAAACTTATAAATTCCTGTATCTCTTCCCTCTGGAAGAACATGAACTTCAAAATAATGTGATTCGTGATAACGAAGTTTTGCGTGTCTTACTTGAGTTCTTTCAACATTTGCTGCTGCTTTTCCTCCTCCTATTTCCTTATAAAGTTTAAAACGAGTAAAACGGTATCTAAAGGTATAAGACTCTCCAAAATAAATCGGAGAACTACTCCAATTACCATCAGCAACAATTGTCGTCCCAGACGTTGCTGAACCGAGCAATACACCACCGTTTGTGCTTGTGCCGAATCCACTCCACGCTTCTGTTTTTGCCGCGATTGTATAAGGCAATGTCCAAGTCGTCTTCTTTGTATTTGCGTCATAACTACCCGCTGAAACTCTCATTGAGGTTGGGGTTTCAGTGGTAGTTGAGATACGCCGATCCAATAGAAGAGGATATGGAGAGCCAGCTTGAGGCTCTTGCATCCGATCCATGACCGAAATCTTTTCTAAATAAACCTTTGTTCCATATCTCACTAAGCAATAAAGCGTTTCCCTTACTGCAAGTACCTGAAGCACTTCATCGGCTCCTGAAAGCTCCCAATGACTCCAACTAGATTGAGCCCTTTGCGTTCCTTCTCCTGAATTACGGAAAAAGAACTTATAAACATAAATACGATTTTGATGACCAGTCTTCCCACTTATTCCAAACATCACATTGCTTGTATCATTCACAGTCAGTTTGAACATCTGACTTGGGATATAAGCCGACACATAACCAGTTAAATCTGCTGCATCTGCTGTCAAAGCAGTACCAGCTCCACGAACACTAAATTCTCTAAACTGTGACCAATCCCCATTAGATTGGGTAAAGATAATACCTCCACCAGCTAATTGTGGTCTGACTTCTACATCAACTTCAAATTGAGTTAAAACTGTTATTTGTGCAGTTTTAGGAGTTAATATTGTTTCAGCAGCGTTAAATCTAAATTGATATTGTGAGCTAAATAATATTAATTCATCTTGATAAGGTACGGCATATTTAAGAATAGAAACTTTGTTATTACTTGCTACAACATCAATCGGATCAGTATCTAAAATTGTCGTGACTGTCTCAGGGAAAAACTCAAAAAACGCACGAACACGACTCAAAATGACGTTTTCATCGGACAAGAATCCAAGTCTATTTTTATAGATAAAGATGTCATTAATAGGAAAACCAATAAAGCTCGGATCTGGAGCTGTGTTGTAATCACCAGCTATTCGATTGCCCCACTTGGGCATCTCTGTACCTGATTGAGTGCTTGCATCAGCAGGCCCAAAATAAAATTGACTATTAGATAATCTCACCAAAATATGAGGCATTTTATCTTCATCGACCTCGTACTCAACACCTGGACTAACTGTTTCTACCCACGCACCTTCTCCGAAATTTCCACTCTTAGGTTGGAACTCAACGTAATAACCATCAAAATCGTTCCCTGGATCTCCAATAATCGAAATTTGATACCCAATCGGTGCAATTGTTGGAAGCTCGGTAAATGCTTGAACATCATTCAAGAAAATTGCAATATCTTGGTTTGCTTTTGCGTCAGTAGCAGACAAAGTAATTGCACTTGAAGATGTCAAATGCAAAACAGAACCACTTCGAGTAATTGTTACTCCACTTGCAGAAATATTTGTTCTTAAATTTTCAGCAATATCTTCTGAACTAATTCTATTTTCTGTAACTGATCCACCACTAGAAATAACAGCAGCAACAGGAGTGTCAACTTGAGCTGAACTTCCATTAACTGTTAATTTGTAACGGTTTCCATAAGAAGCTCCTTTGATCCATACCAATGCTTCATGTGCCGTAGGTCTTGCAGTAGCCGGAGCTGTCGCAGTTTTCATTGCTGGAATCTGCTTCGTATTCGTTATGAAGGTGTAATCAGCAATCGTTACAGCTCTTATATGCTGCCTCGCATCAGTAACACTTGATAGATAACTAACGCCACTAGGCTTATTAACAGTTATGGCGTTCCCTTCAAGGTCGTAAACCTTTACGTCATTGTTGCTTATTACTGCAAGATATTCTTCAGTATTATCCCTAAGAATACTATGGATGAAACAGTCTCCAAAACTGGTGCTAGAGACTTCTGCCAAGACTTCGCTGGAATCTCTTTTTCGTAAACCTTCGACAATTGACGACATTCCATTGATTTGTATTTCTCCTTGTGATGGATCTCTTTGAGCGTCAGGTTGCTGCGAAACACCTTGAGATAGGTTTGGTATTGAATAAGAACGTAAAGCCATTAGAGTCTGATTCCAGTAGTAATACGGCGAGTGCTAAGTCCCGAAGCAGGGGCATAAGTTGGGAACGGCAAGTGATTCCTTCCTCCTGTTAATAAATTCGCTTGCTCCTGTTCTTGTTCCATTCGCTCTAATACAACTTGAGCTGCTTTCTCGTCTTCTTGCGTATATCTAAATGATGCACTATCTCCTAAAACTCTTTGTGCAAAAACTCTTGCTGATCTAATTGTTATCCAACGATTAAATGCTTCTGGACATTCATCCCATGACATGCCAAAAATGACATCACATAAAATGTCATCAATCGTTGTCTCTAAAATATAAGTTCGATATTCCGTGTCATATAACCTTGTTCCTCGATGCTGGTAACGACCTGCATAAAGATATGGATCTAACGAAAGTTTTAAAACATTAGTTGGTATTTTCACTTCACCACTTGAATCTTTAGAGAATGGATAATCTCTTTCTGTGTTCCAGCTCCACCCTTTAATTTGCCCCTCTTTATGAAACTCAAGTAGTGTTCTTTCAGCAATCCTCGCATCAGTTATTTGTTGATTTTCTAAGGTGTTAACTGGTTGCTCACCTATATTCTCAAGCAAAATATTTACTGCATCTAGCAGTCCACTTCTACCT
>CESS01056955.1_pt1 | contig 14446 bp, 11 predicted proteins | sample 326931 | NCBI WGS metagenome assembly CESS01 (sample SAMEA2591098, study PRJEB7988) | marine metagenome | biome: marine biome (ENVO:00000447); feature: deep chlorophyll maximum layer (ENVO:xxxxxxxx); material: saline water (ENVO:00002010), including plankton (ENVO:xxxxxxxx) | depth 55 m
GTTTGTTCCTCCTTCAACAAACAACATGTTAGCATTTCCATCAGACTCAACACGAAAATCAAAATCTTGACTACCATCATTTACAGCTATCTCATTAGTATAGAAGGTCATTCTTTGTTGCATACTACCATTAGATATAGTTTGGAAATAAGCAGCACCATCTTCAGAACCTTGAGAAACGTCTACAGCTTGTCCTTGTATTCTAAAATAAGTAGTTTGACTTCCTGCATCATCGTCTGCTGAAAAATCAATTTGACCTATTTCATCGTTATCGGCAGGACTACTAGAGTCCCTAAATAAATTTAAAATAGGACCTTCATTTGCATCTGCGTTAGTTGATTTTATTGTTAAACCACTATCTGCACTAATCTCAGATATAACAGGACTTGTTAATGTTTTGTTTGTAAGAGTTTTGGTAGTACCTGACAGGTAAGTATCAAATGTATCAACAGTAGTTTGTCTCATCGTACCACCGTCATTAGTCACAATACCATCTCCACCTGCCACGGCAGTTGTACCTGCAGACGTACCACCATCTAATAAGTTTAACTCAGCAGGAGTAGAAGTAATAGCTGTGTCACTGTCTGCAGCCAATACTGGTAGCGTACCTGACTGATTTGGTAGCTTGATAGTTCTGTCGGCTGTTGGGTCTGTAATAGTTAGTGTAGTCTCGTGGTCATCGGCTGTAGCACCCTCAAAGACTATGGCATTCTGTGCATTCATGGTCACAGTGTCTACAACTGTCTGTGTTCCACCTACAGTTAAGTTACCTGTAATTGTAAAGTTTCTGATACCTGTGTAGTCTTTGTTGGAATCTAAAATAACAGCCTTAGATGCAATGGCTGTACCAACGGCTGTGCTTCCAAGGTCTAGTGCATTAAGTTCTCCAACTACTGCTGTCACTCCATCAAGAGTATTAATTTCAGCGGCAGTTGCCGTTACACCATCAAGGATATTTAACTCTGCTGCAGTTGAGGTAACATTAGTTCCACCTATATCTAGAGTACCCATAGATACTTCGCCTGTGGCTGTTACGTTACGTAGACCAGTGTAGTCCTTATTAGAGTCTAGTATTACAGCCTTACTTGCTATAGCAGTACCTACAGCCGTAGAACCAAGGTCTAATGCGTTGAGTTCTCCCACGACAGCAGTTATGCCATCAAGCACGTTTATCTCTGCTGCTGTAGCAGTAACTCCATCTAAGATGTTTAATTCTGCGGCAGTGCTAGTAACACCATCAAGTATGTTTAGCTCGGCTGCAGTCGCTGTGACTCCATCAAGTATATTCAATTCAGCAGCTGTTGATGTAACCCCATCAAGAATATTAAGTTCAGCCGCAGTGGATGTTACCCCATCTAGTATGTTAAGTTCCGCTGCAGTGGATGTTATGGCTGTACCGTTTAGGTTGATTGCATCTGTATGGAGTGTTCCATCAAAGTAACCATCTTTAAATTCTAAAGAAGATGTACCTAAGTCTACATCATTATCTGTAACAGGAGCAATAGCTCCATCTGCCATAGTAAACTGTGCTGTACCACCTGCAGTAAAAGCTAAAGTATCTGCTGCACTAAAAAATAAACCAGAATTAGTATCCCCTGTATTAGTAATAGAAGGAGCAGAAGCTGAACCATCAGGTATACTAAGAATGTCTGCTAAGGTAGTTACTCCTGTAACACCCAACGTCCCTGCTACTGTAGCATTCTCATCTACATCAAGCGTGTCTACGTGTGCAGTACCGTCAAGATACAGGTCTTTAAACTCTGTTCCTGATGCACCTAAGTCTATATCATTGTCTGTTACTGGAAGTATTGCACCGTCTTGGATTCTTACTTGCTCTACTGCTGAGGAACTAACCTCACTAAAGAACCCTACACGATTATTGCTAGTGTCTATTACGACTTTGTTTAGTGCGTCTACATCAGCAATTAGTCCTACATACGCACCTTCTGTCGATGAACCATCGTGATTGTGACCACCACTAAAAGCAAAGGCTGTAACAACAGCATTTAATTCAGCGTTAAGTGGTGCAGACTTAACAACCTGACCTGACTGAATATCGGCTGTGTTTGTTCTTGCGTAACCTGCCATTACCTTACATCTCCTAGTCCGTGTGTTATTGTAAACCCTTGAATACTGTGTGACTCGTTTGTATCATCTGTCACAAAGGTCAAGGCTATTGCTTTACCTGAGCCTGAAAATGTAACTGATTCAACTGGTGATGGATTACCATCAAATATGTCTGTTGTGTCAAATACAGCTACGTTTGTACCTCTATCAAAGAATGCTCCGGGACTTGTTGTTGATAGAGTTAAGTTGTCTGGTGTAGATATGTCTGTGTTATCGTAGTCGTAAGTTACAGACAAAGCTACCGAAAAGTTTCCCTCTGCACTCATGTATGTTGATGTACTGTAGAATGTCTTTCTTTGTTCAGGGTTGCCCATGTAGACAAACGGAGTTTTAAATATACTCAGTACGTTACTTGTATCAAAAGCGTTGCCTGACTCCTGTTGAAAAACTTTACCACTTGATGCACCGTGTAATACAAACTCTTCTTGTTCTATGTATCCACTGTCTGCACATGTACACTCTATTCCAAAAGTCTGTGCGAACTCAAATCCTATGTTACCCTTGTACTCTCTTAATGCTCCAAGTATTCCTTGTGAAGAAGAAGTAGAAAACAAATATCTAAACTGTGACTTACTTCTAATTATTACTGATGATAGTGCGTCTAAGTCTTCTGAGGTTATTACATTTCTTACAGTAGACTGTATGTTCTTAGACAGAGTTTCAAGATTAACGTCACCAATCTTATTTGTACCACCGATAGGTCTTATACCGTCAGGTGCGAGGAATAACAAATCTCCCCCTAGTTCTATCACACTATCAGTAGAAAGGCAACCTAAATTTGAAGTAACTGACTCTAATACAAAGTTAGCTGAGTTATCTCCTACAAGTCTCTTAATATTATTCTTACCAAATATAAATAATACGTTACGAAACTTCTTAATAGCTACTATCGCAAACCCTACGTTTATAACTCCACCACCATTTGCAGGACTAAAGTCTGTCTCGGCTGTTGGTGCAGAGAAAAACAAGTTACTTGGCTGTGCAGGGTCTCCTGCTAAAAACAAATGGTTCTGAAACTCTGCACCTATCTTAGGGTCTGTGGGTGCGTTTGAGTCTGTTATCTGCGTATACGTTGACCCATCGTATGTAGCTGCAGGATTTATACCATCTGTTAAAACTACTTTTGGTGTGCCAAAGTTTATCTCTGTAAATCTAACCTTGCTTACACCTGTCATTGTGGGTGAGCCACTTGTTGATACGGCTGTCCACCCTTTTACGGCAGGTACAGATGTTATTGTAGTGCTTGTACCAAAACCGTCATCTGATATAGAGTTACCATTTGTAAATGTTGCTGTTGGTATCCTGCCAAAATCAACAACAATAGTATTAGAACTCTTTGATATTAGTGTTCCAGTAACACCTGTGCTAGTTGAAGAGTCTCCTGAGCTAGTTCTTTCTGATATTGTTTCTCCAACTGTTAGGTTAGAATCAGAACTCACTGTAAACTCATAATAAAAATTCCAGTGATGTAGATAGTTGTTACCTGATGATGGTGTACGACAGGCAAGCACTCCCTGATTTACACCGTTGGCTACAGATACACCTAAAACTGAGCCTGTTCCGGGAACTGTCCCAAAGTTATTAGTAAAGCCAGTTAGTCTTCTATAGCCACCCTCTAAGTTTGGCTCATAGTTCAGTAACTGTATTGCTGAACCGGGACTCTCTTCACCAAGAGATAAAACATCTGCACCTGTATTTAAACCACCCCTGCAAACGGCTCTAAACGTGGAGACTGAATCAACCATTTAGCCGCTCAGTCTTAACATCTGTGATGTAAACTTTGGTCTGTTTATCATTGATGACCTAATAAACAGTGGGTCATCTAGTAATAATCTACGCATAGATTTTATACCTTCTTGAAACTTAGCCTGATGTATTTGTGCAGACTGTTCGTTAGACCTAAATCGCATCATGTATACCATAGCACCGTCTATGATTATGTACTTAAATCTGTCTGGTATAATCATTTCGTCATCAAATGCTGACAAATCAGCAGGAAACTTATAGTAAACATATTCTATTACATAAGCTGCGTCAGGTAAAGGTGTTACACCAAACTTTTCTTCTGATGTTTGATATATTAAATCAGGAGATGACCTACCTCCTGTTCCTGCATTTTCTTCTATTGCCTTATATATTCTAACATACTCTTCAAAGGGTATAGTAGGCAAAGAACTAGCAGTGTTACCTGCACTTGACAAAGCTTGTAAGTAAAATGTTTCCCAATCAACACTAGCCGTATCAGTAGGTAAGTCGTATGTGCCTGTACCTGCTGTTAATGTCTGTGTAGTTGTAGTTTTAAGAAAGGGAAATTGATGACCGTCTTGCAGTATTTCTCTTATAGAATTGTTAATAGCGTCCTTTGCTATTGCTTGCACATTCTTTGCAGTAGAGAAACCATCACCTGAGGTAGTAAGTGTAACTTCATTCAACCTACGCAAGAGGTCATTTACTAATGTAATGTAAGTTGTTGCCACAAAATACTCCTGTTGATGTGATTAGAGGGCAAGCCAATCCTGTTGCACCTGCCCTCTAAATGATAGTTTGTTATGCTAATAGGTCTCTATCAACCTCGTCAGCTTCCATCTCACCGATGTCACTAACGTCCTGTAGGACAGCATACACTCTGATTTCACCTGCTGTAAAGGAAGCTCCTCCACCTGCGAGTGTTAAATCCAAAGTGTCTGCAGAAGTAATAACTACTTCACCTGCAGGGGTAGCACATGGAGCATAAGCTCCATCAGATGCACCATCAATGTCAAATGCTGCAACATACTCGTTGTCATCCACAGCAGTTCCAAGAATGGCTGTTGCGTCAGTACCAGTATTTTGCGTTGCACTTGCAGTAACCTGAAAACCTGCAGCAATAATTTTAGTGTTAGCAGGTACAGTGAGACACTGCACTACATCACCGTTAGGATTAATGCTGTTAGCTGTTAGGTCAACGATTTGTTGCACATAGTATGGTTGCCTACCTCTGGCAGAAGAGCCGTGAGTATTAGCAAGAGTTGCTGTAATTGTAGCCATTTCCTAATCCTCCCTAAGCTGCGTTATATTTAGCAGTCACGATAGCTTCTGGTCGAAGTATCTTTCTGCCGTATAGGTGCATACCACGAACAATGTCAGCAAAGCTGTCAGGGTCACGGTAGGTTTCAGTTTTACTAAGTTGTTCAGCAGTCGCAACAGCAGAACCATGACCTGCAACAATAGCACCGTAGTCAGTGTTTTGGTTTGCAGTTCCAGATGTTCCCGGTCCACCACCAACTGAAGGTAGGTTGCTAGACACGTATAGTCTAAAACCTGCCAAGTTAGTTAGGGCAAGACCATTTTTAAGTTCAGCTGCATTGAAGTCAGCATTTACCAACTTAGAGTTTTCATCACCAAGTAACTCCATGAATACAGGGTCAACAACCAACCATCTATCCTGTGTATCAACTTGTTGTTGATTTAACAGTCTAGCCATTCTGTTGATGATTACCATTGGAGTAACAGCAGCTGTAGAAACAGCAGTTGCACCCGGAGCTAGGTTTGCAACAGGAATTGAGTGGTCTCCTGCTGATGAAGTTGTGATGCTCGCAAAAGAACTTTTGATTATCTTCATTGAAGAAAGAAGTTCATCTGTCCCTGCAGTAGAAACAGCCACAGACCCATTAACTGCATCATTAACAGCACCTGCATTAGCGTGTAATGCTGACTGCTTATAACCTGCCATATAGCCAAGAACTTCTTGGTCATACTGGTCAGCGAGTCTGTATGCAGCTCTATCAGTTGCGAGTTGCATAAAGTTGACATGACTATGTGCTTCCTCAATGTCATCCATTTTGAAAGCATAGTAGTTAGACTTGTCCACAGTAAGTGTAAAGTCCTCGTCATCAAGGTCCTGTGCTGTAACTTGTGTGCCACGAGCATAAGCCTTAACTGAGATTTCAGGTTCTTTGATAATCCTGACGGTATCGCCCTGATTAGCAATTTCTCCGAAATAGTCAGAGTTTGTTATATCTCCAACAACAGTTGACTTACGGAATGCAAGCTGTACCTGTTTGGAGTAGATTATTGGCGAAAAATTACCGTTAGGTAAATTGCCATAACCTGCAGCGGTTGTAAAAGCCATAGTAAATCCTCCTATAATTTGGCTTAATTAAAAGCTAAACATCGCAGGAAGAGGTTATACGTTCTAGAGTGCATATAATTACTCCGTGGCTAACTTTGTAATCTATGGGTCTATAATTATATAAGTAGTCTATACTCGTTTAAACTTTACTATTCGATTAAACATAAAGGTAGTCAAAAAGAGGCTTTATGTCTTGGTCGTAGTTATATTAATAAAATGTTGTTTGTCAACACTTTATCTTCTATTTCCTGATACATCGTAAATAAATTTACCAGAACGGATTGCTGTGTTTATTTTATCAGCATTCCTAGCATAGTCGGTATCACTCATTTTCTCTACATCAGATTCTTTTATAGTATCTGCTAATTCCTCAGCATCTACTTCCGTCTTAGATGTTTTGTTTACAAGAGAAGCAGCAGCTTTTCTTTTATTCTTTTTGTCACCTGCTGTTAACCCTTTGTCAATCTTATATAAATCAAGCACACGGATAACAGACTTGGCATCATCTGTATTCTCATAGAGAGCATTTTGTACCCATTTAGGTTGCTCCTCTACCCACTCGTGAAACTCATCAGAATCACGTAATTTATCAAAGTCTTTATGAATCTCTTTGATTTCATTCTCGGCTGTTCTACGAGTTGTTTCTTCTTTAGCTTTACTAAGTTCTTCTAGCTGAATATTAGCCTTATCGAACATTTCCTTAGCTTTTTTCTCAGCTATTGTCTCTACAATACCTGCAACATCAGGATATTCCTTTGCCCAATTACTAATATCTTCATCAGACTTAGGTGGTACAAGCTTTTTATTACTAGACAGTTGGTCTTCTAATTCTTTTATCCTAGCGTTATACTCCTTCTCCTTTGACGCAAGATGTCTTCGAACATCCCCATATCTCGTCTTGAAAGATTTTTCCTCCTTACTAAGAGTCTCGTCAGATATCTCTGCTTCCTTTCCTTCTTCAGAAGGAGATGCATCTTGGCTCTCCTCAGGGTTTTCCTGAACCCCTTCTCCTTCCCTCTGGGCAAGGAGTTCTTTGAGTTCTTGCTCGTCCCTAGCAATCTTGTCCTTGTACTTTGAACGAGACCGACTTACAAATCCTGCAGTTTTTTGTGATTCTACTGTTTCTAATTCTGGCATAATTTTCTCCTGTTATTGGGGTTGACATAATTGTCAAGTAGCCTTAGGTTTAGTGCCTAATCCTTTAGTATTTTTTTTTCGTTTTGGTTTTATTTTTGGTTTAGATGCTAATCCACCTTTTTCAAACCCTCTAGCAACTCTTTGAGCATCTGCCATCTGTTGGTCAAATGCTACATTCTGTGCTACAGTATCTAAGTCACCTGTTTGCCCACTACCTGCACGTTCCTCTGCCGCTCGTGTATCACGTAAACCTGCAAGTCTATCTGATTCTTTTTGAAAATTTTTAAGAGCATCTCTTTGAACATCCTGTCTATTTTTTTCTAATCTAGACAATGTACCTGCATCTGCTTTTTCATATTCTGCATTTCCAAGTTCATCTCTTTTACCTTTAAATATAGTACCATCTTTTCTTAAACCTAATAAAAATCTATCAGCCCTTGTTGTCCCAAGAGGAGTCTTTTCTCCTATTGCTTTATAGTATTTATCAACGTCTACTTCTTCAGTTTTATTTCCTTTAGCATCTGTCACTGTTTTCATAAAATCAGAAGCATCACCTAATGCTAATTTTTCTAAAGGATTCTTATTTGCCATTATTTCTTCTGGAGTTTGAGCTTCAAATCTTTCTGAAGAACCTTCAGCCTTACCTAATTTTAAAAGAAATGGATTTAATATCATACCAATTATTCCACCTAGAGGACCTGTACGATTTTTTAATATTTCTTGAATATCACTCTGGCTATATTTTTTACCAAAACTCATTTGAACTTTAGTCATAACTGGAAGATTATGATATTCTTGAAAGGAGATTGGGTCATCACCTTCTCCTAATTTTAATCTATCATATTCTTTTAACTGATTAATATAGTCTGTTCTTGTCATAACAAGTGGTTTAGTTTTTTCTTTATCTGAATAAAGAGCAATACCTCCAACCTCCTTAGCTAAGTCTGCTGTGGATATTCTATCTTCAATAGATTTAGAAGGAGTAGAACTTGTTGTAATATTTTTTTCTCTATTAGAGGACTCTCTTTCATCATCTTGAGAAAAGGATATTGTACCAGAGGTATCTTGTTTTTTCTGAGCAGGTGGTATAGTAGACCAATCACCTTTTGTATATTGTTCATCAGATGGATTTACTAATTTACCATCTTTATACTGAACAGGTTGTACCATACCATCAGGATGGTAGTAATTTACTATGCCATCTTTAAGACCTTTTATTATCTCATCTGTTGAAGGAGTATTCATTGCATCAAAATATGAAGCTCCTATAAAGGGTCTAAATTGTTTTAAAGGGTCTGCTTTACTTGCTGCATCTTGACTAAAATCAAATCCTTCTGCTGCCTTAATAACTCCACCTTTGTCCATCATCATTATTCTTATAGCTTGTTCATCTTCAGGATTAAGTACTTCTTCTTCTTCCTCAATAGGCTCTCCACCAATACGTCCTGATTTTTCCATCTGTGCTAAACCCATTTTAGCTTGCATACGCAGGTCTTCAAAAAACTTTACTCCAAAGAATCGAACAACATCTGCAGGAACTACATACTCTCCATCACTTAACTGTGCAGGGATATCATCACGAACTTCTTCTGCCATAGAACCAGAAGGAACTTCATTACCACTTATAGGGTCTCTATTCATACCATCATCTTTTAGTCCACCCATACCCCCAAATAATTCCATTTGTTCTTCCATAGCAATACCACCTTTGTTAAATTCTAATTCTTTTGGTCTTTTAGGTGGGATTTTTGTAGACTCAACAACTCCCACATTAGGTGCAGGATTAAGTTCATCCGAATACGGAGTAGGACCACCTAATATATTATCTTTATATCGTTTACGAATAGGCTCATCTAATAGTCCCAAAGAAAGTTTAAGTTTAAATCCATTTATTTCAGGGGATTCTTTACCCTTTCTAAGGTCTTGAACAATATTTACAACTCTATCTACAAAATCTTCTTCTGAAGGATTACCCTCAGCTATCATTTGTCTCCTTAAAGCAACACTAAATTTATTATTATTTACATCAATAATACTTTCTTCTCCTGTATTTTCAAGAGCTATTAAATTTTTTATGGAAGCTTTTATACCTGTTTCATCTTCATCTTTTTTTAGGTTCATATAATTAAAACCTAATTTTTCAAGCATATTCATCTTACCTTTTTCATCAAGTAAAAGACCATGAAATATGCCATGCCTAGCTGTGTCCTCTGCTCTTTGAAAATCATCACGATATCTTTCACCTACTTCAATACCTACTGACTCGGCTCTTTTAGCTTCATCATAAGTTCCTAATAACTTTGCTCCAATATTCCTTGCTGTTAATAAATAATTAACTTTGCCAGAATCATCTCTTTCTATAAGTTTATTTTTAGTTATATACTCAACCATTAGAACTGTTCATTTCTTCTCTAAGATATTTAAGTCTACGTAACGCACCTATTGCACCCTGTAGTCTGTGAATAACAACATGATTGTCAGACTGCTCTAAGGCTATATGATTTTTTTCAATAACATCATCAAGATACTCTATAAAATTATCCCACAAAGGTTTATCATTTACTAACTTTTTTAAGTTCATTGTATTGTACCTTGATTACCAGTAAACCCCGGTTCATCAGGTGTTGGTACTGAGCCTGTGCCTATATTAGCACCACCTGAACCTTGAGTATCTTCTACTTGACCTCCTACTGGTGCTTGTTGCTGTTCTTGGGTAGGCTGACCTTCTTGTGGTGGATTTGCAACTTGAGGATTATTTTCTTGAAATTTTTTAAGTATCTCAGCCTGTACTGCAGCCTGACTCATAGAGTTAGCCACTTTGTCAGGGTCTAAGTCCATAGACTTTGCTATCTCCCTAACAATATAATCCATTCGTGCAAACGGAGCGAGAGCAGGGTTAGATACTGTCTGCATAAACTGCATAAGTCTTTGACTACGTACCTCATTAGCCATAAGACTTTCTGTACCCTGTGCTTTAACTTCTAAGTCCCCTTTTATTTCAGGGTCAAAGTCAAACTGCATGTTAAAACTAAAAAATGATTTGCCCAAAGGTCCTAGTAGATAATCATCTACATTTTTAATTACACTACGTATAGAACCATTAGCTGCATTCATTAACATACTAATACCTGAAGCTGTCCGTCCTACACCTGATATACCTGTTTGACCATGAGCAAAAGATGGAAGACCTGTGCTTTCATCAGCTAACTGTCGTGCTTTATCAAACATCTGCATATTTTCATTTGACACATTAGGAAACTTTGTGCCAAATATAGCTTGTCCGGGAGCACCCCCCTGTCTTCTGAATATTTTTCCCGGATATACAGATAAATCCTGACCCGGAACTAAGTTAGTTTCGTCAACTTCTATCAAAAGATTACCTGATAATGCAGCGTTGTCTACAGACATACGCATAAAACCATTCATAAGTGTTTGCGTATCGTCCATATTTTCACCAATACCTACACCAAATATACTATATGGATTCATTTCGTATGGTGTTGCATAGTAAGGTAGATAGGCAGGAGTAAATGGATTCATAACAAGTCTAAGAACATTATTATTACATACCCAGATATTAACACTAATTTGTTCTAAGTCTTTTAACTCTTCAGGTATTTCTACATCATATCCTTCAATTATATCTCTATCTACAAACCCCCAAAATTCTAAAACTTCAAATCTATCAGCTCTATCCTCTTGGCTGTTATCTTCCATAACATGTTCCCACCATTCTTTGTTATACATTTCTCCTTCATTAAGAGATTTGTCAATAGCATTTTCCCTAAAAAATGGTCTTCTTTTTAATGCACGTAGTTGAGAACGAGACATCTTATGTCGTTCTATGATATACTCGGCTTCTTCCATATTACTTGCGTCAGGGTCTGGATAGAAGTTCCATATTGATACGTGAGAAGTTTGTGGTACAGTTTTAAATAAAGGACTATAATTACCTTCATCATCCCAATTAGGGTATTCTTTGTCTACAGCAAAAGGTCCTTTCATTATTCCTGTACCAAATAATGCTGTTTCAAAAGCAGCAGACCTTAGTTGTTTTTTAGCATTAGACTCTTCTAATTGGTCGTGTATTTTCTTTTCCATCTTCTTTGCTGCAACCATAGCAGGATGAAAATTAACGGCTGTAGGACTACCTGTATTTTTAAATTCTATTTTATCTTCTATGCCAGTTAAGTCATCCTCAAGAGGTCCTACTCTTTCCATAAACTCAGGAAATGTTTCTCCGGGTTTTAACGTAGGCATATCTGTTTGTTGCACTACATCTTCTTTTGCTTCTGTAATTTGTTCATTAGTTTCTAAACTAACAGTTTCTTCAACACCATCAGGTAAAACTGTAGGATTAATACTAAGAGGAAATTTATTACCACCAAAAAGAACTTCTACTATTTGACCATATGCAGCAAGAACTTTTGTTTTAGTAACCTTAACAAATACTTTTGATTTTTCTGTAGAAGTAAACTGAACTTCAGGACTATATAAACCACGATAGTTTCTATAAGCCTGTATCCATCTTTCTTCGTCACCTCGTCTATTTGTCTCAGCCTTACTAAACTTTTCTTTTACAAAACCTACTATCTCTCCAACAGGACTATCAACTAAAGAATTTTCTTCCATATCTTCTATTGCAGCAGATTGTTCGGAATCTGTCATTATTTCATCTTCTTCCATATTTTACCTCAGTATCCAAAAGTTGAGTCAGCCATCTGAAAACCAGTACGCTGCATATCAGGGTTGTAATCAAACAAACTACTTCGTGGTCGTGTCATTACACCATAACGTAGTGCATCATATAAGTGGTCTTCTGACTTTGTATCTACGTCTTCCGAATTGTTCTTGTCGAGTGGGATAGAAGGAAGTTGAGATATAATATTTGTACAAGTGTTAAAGAAGACAATGCGTGGTTCTTCGGTAAATTCATCGACTTGCAATCGCCTGTGTATTTCGTTCTTTCCTGCAATACGACTTCCTTTGCTTCTATCAGAGGGTCTCCATCGACACCCTTTTATTATCATTTGTTCAGCCAATGAAGGTCCTGTATCTCCTCTTTTGTGCCACAGTGAACTATCTAACACTCCGTATCGAATACTACCATCCTCTGCTTCAGCTTCAAGCACCATATCAGCTAAGTCTGTTGCTAATACTTTTGATGCATACAACTCTCTGTATACTACTAGTTGCTCTGATGGTGTTACAGCTATCCAAACAACTCCTGTGTGACTTCCATATCCATAGTCACAAGCTCTAAACTTTGTCCAACTGTTTGGTATAATATAAGGGTCAACAACGTGTATAGTCCTATTCCACTCTGGAAATGCTGCTCCCTCATTAACATCCCAATTACCCTCTAGTAGTTGCTTGCGTTGATACTCAGGTAAAGACAAAAGGTTTGCTTCATACATTCCATCTTCTGCTAAATATGGATTATCAAAAAGGGTAGCAGGAATAAATCGTCTTTTAAATAATGGTTTACCTTCTTGACTGTGACCCTTAGGCATTTGAAGAATCTTACCTGTCTCTAGGTCTGTTGCCCAAAAGGATGTGTTGTGTGGTGCAGGGTCAATAAACATTTTCTTTACCCAACTGTGTCCTGCTCCCCCGGGGTTTGATGTAGCTCTCTGGTATAAATCTAGTCCACTTCCTTTTGCTGTACGTAGTCTTGACCTCATGTAGTCGAATGGATAAGGACTCCCCCACTGTGTAAGTTCGTCAAACCCTATCCAACTAAAAGCCTGTCCCTGATACCGTGTAACATCATCATCTCTGTCTAGGTAAGACATCCAGAGCGTTGCTCCTGATGGTGCTACCCAAGTCTTGTCTCTTTCCATGAAGCGTATGTTAGGTATCGCCTGTGGGTAGAGTTGTTTAGAAACAGAGATAAGTTCTCTTAGTTCTTCTGTTGTACGTCTTATTAGTAGTCCTCTAAACTGAGGGTTATTAAAGTAACGCACAGGGTCGGCTAACATTGCGTAAGACTTACCACCTCCTGCTGAACCACCGTATAACACTTCACGTTCTGTAGACGAAAGAAACTCTGTTTGAGGTCCTTTATTTGGTTGAAAGATAACATTTTGTGCTTCTTCCGTTTCTATCGGCTCAGGCTTCGGTTGTGCCTGTACCTTGGTCTCTTGCACCAAATCTTGTGGTTTCGATTTTTTCTGCCTTCTCAAGGGCTTCTTTGTACCTTTGGGCAAGGTAGCGTTGGTTTGAAGCTTCTCTCTTACGCTTTTGTTCAAGTTTTACTCTCTTCATCAAACCTACATGAGATATATAGCGTCCAGACTGTTCACTCAACCAGTTCGATACATCTCTGTAGCTGTACTGTTTTAAATACTTCTTAGCCTTCTCTAACAAATTTAATTCTTCTACTATCGGTAAAAGAATATCTTTGTCTTCTGCATCTTGCTCGTAGCCAAAGGGGACAGTCCGTCCTACTCGTACAACAGGTTGCCAATCAAACCCATCTTCTGTTTCCTCTGGTACAGGCAGTTTCCAGTCTTTAGTCGTTCTCATCATTCTTCGGTGGTAGGATGAACAGAGGACTAGCTGCCGTAACCTCCACCTTATCCGTTTTAGTAAATCCACTACGGTCTAGTACATCCTTAGCGGCTATCATCTTCTCTTTATTACCTAAGTCTGTAGGACTGTGCATTACTTCATACATAGAATAGGCTGCCTTAGTAGCTGCAGAAGAGATAAATTGTTTAGTCAAGTCAGCTATTTGTTCTTTAAGAGCAGCAGTAACAGAGGAGGTAGCAACATTGTCACTGTATCCTGCAAGCTTCTTAGCCTGAAGAGGATTACCTTGTGCTTCCTCAAAGAGGACATCCAAGAACTTTTGTTGTTTTTCTGTAAGTGCCATTAGTTTAACTCAAAATGAGGACCATCAATAAATGGTCTTCTGCCTTGACTTCTTCTTACGTCTATGTAATTATTCATAGCGTCTTCCATTGGTCTTTCCCAATCCGTTATGCTGTCTATATTCCATGCTGCTCCCCAACGGATTGTAGCTCCAGTTTCTTTCGCAGCAGCTTTCATTGCATCAGCTATGTCATC
>CESS01017623.1_pt1 | contig 14413 bp, 5 predicted proteins | sample 326931 | NCBI WGS metagenome assembly CESS01 (sample SAMEA2591098, study PRJEB7988) | marine metagenome | biome: marine biome (ENVO:00000447); feature: deep chlorophyll maximum layer (ENVO:xxxxxxxx); material: saline water (ENVO:00002010), including plankton (ENVO:xxxxxxxx) | depth 55 m
TGATTGTAAAGCAGAGGACTTTCACATAGAGTATGGGATAACACAAGATGATTGTGATAAACTAGCTAAGCTGCTAATCAAAGCAATCAACCTTGTATGTCCAGGACCCCTGCATACTATGGCATACCTGCAAAGACTAGCACAGTATGAGATAGGTGAATACTTAAAGTACAATGATCAAGATGAACCTGCTGGACCAGAATACAAACAACTGGTCAAGGATCAGAAAGAATTGTACACAAAGAAAGATAAAACTGATGAGGAGATTGAACACCTCAACACACTCACAGTACTTCTTAGATCATACAAAAGTAAACTGATACATGGCAATGGTAGAAGCGACCTCTCATGGGTAACACCCTCAGGGTTTAAAGTAATCTACCAGAACTATACTACAGCTACACGAAAATGTAGAGGTACTATAAGTGGCTATAAGTCTGAGTCTAAAGGACACAAAGGAGTGAACCATGTGGCAAGAGTACCTACGAAGACCCCAGACATTCGCGGATTTATGTGTGGTGTCAGCCCTAACTACATTCACAGTCAGGATGCCAGTCATATGGCATTGGTTATTGAGGAATGGAATGGTGATTTCGGAGCAGTACATGATTCCTTTAGCACTCATGCATGTGATGTCGAAGCACTACTAGCGAGGACTAAACAAAGCTTTATCGATATGTATGATAAAGATAATTACTACGACTTGATACAACAAAACATCATCACTGATGCTACTAACCTTGACGTAGAGCAACCAGAGCTAGGCAACCTAGACGTAACACAGATCTATGAGTCTGATTACTTCTTTGCCTAAGGAGAAACCAATGAGCGATAAGAAATCGTACAACTACTTGGCTCTACGTGGAGCACCAGTAGATGACATGGAGTATGTAGAAACCTTTGGGTTATCCCCAGAGTCTGCATACTCAAATAAGATTAACGAAGACATGCTACAGTATAACTATGACAAAGCAGTTGAACGTGGTATGGAACCAGACACAGCTGCACAGATAAAGAAAGATGCTGAGCGTGACATCAGAGAGCTACTGGCTAAAAACGGTATGCTTAAATAAAAAAGCCCCTACTAGTTTCCTTGATTGGATTCTAGTAGGGGTATTTTTTTTAATGTGAATAGTATTGAAGGACTGCTAAGTCAGGGTTATTGCTATTCATGTTAGCTATAATCTTTGACTCTAGTTTAGACCTCAATCCATCAGTTTTAGATATCAAACTGTTTAATCTACGATCAAGATTTATTTTTCTTTCAAGAGCATCTATAAATATTTTTAAATCTTCTACAGTTAATTCTGTGTTTGGATTAATAATTTCATTACCTCCACCACCAATTACAGTAAATTTAGTAAACCCATGTTTTTTCATATCTGATTGCAAGGATTTAACTTCTCCAAAAATATCATCCCCTTTAGGAACAGGGTACATAACTTGTCCCAGTTTATTGTTAATATTTAACACGGGGTTACCTGACTTAGTTATATAATTTGAAAAAAGATAATTCATCATAGCTTTTTCATTACCTTGCAACACTTGAGTTGGATTCTTAAACTTTTCATTTAAGGATTGTCTCAATTGCTTTAAAGAGTTCTGTGTTTGCTTTAGGTAAGACCACTCAAAATTAATATCTACCCATGCTTTGTTTACATCTTTAAGAACAGCATCATACGAAGCAGCATCCATTTTAAATGCATCATAGATAGGAAACACATACGGTTGTTGCTTAGGATTCTGTGACTTTCTTTTAATGTCTTTCCAATAACCACCCTTATCAGATGCTAATCTTGCTACTGTTGCAGCATCAATTGATTGAACAGGGATAGGTATTGCAGCACCCCAAGATGTACCACCTACTTCAGTTGTTTGTTCACCTGTTATAGGGTCAGTCCTAAACTTTGGGGCTGCAGACGTAGCCTCTTCACCGTACACTTGAGACTTTGGTGTTGTTTGCTTTTGATAAAAAGGAGAACCATCTCTAATTTGCATAAGGATTCTAGGAAACTCTTTATTCCAGATAGTATTATCTTCATTGTGTGTTATTTCTTTTCCACGAGTTTCTTGTAACGCTGTCATAGCATCAGGGTTCTGATCAAGACTTGCTTGTATAAGTTTAGTCATAAGACCAATACTTATTTCTTCATTAACACGTTTTCCTTTAAATTTTACACCTGCCTTCCAAGGTTTGTTATAAGTTTCTTCATCAAACTTACCAGACTTAAGGGTTTGATAAGCATGTTCAACTGTTTGATAAACTCTTCCTTCTTTATCTTGAAAAGGTCTAAGAGCTAGGTTACTAAGACTAGCGTTTTCACCAGACCCGTACCAAATATTATACTTACCTTTTTTATTAACAAAGATTTTTATTGATGTAGCTTTTCCTATAGCAGCACCAGTGGACATCATCCCACCCATGTTAAGCTTGGAACCTGTTGGCCCATTAATAGTAAACAACTCATTTGCTATTGAGTGTAAGAACGCAGCACCTCTCATAATATTACGAGATGGCATAGTGTTTTCACCAAGTACTTCTCTTAACGCATTGTCATAATGTGAATGTATAGCGTCAATTAAATCTCCCTTACTTGAATTTTTACTATCAAATATTGACATTAGCTCATTAAGGCGTTGACCTTCAGGGGTCCCCTCACCCTGCATAATCAACATAAACTCTTCAATGTCTTGTTTAAAACCTTCAACATTTTTTCCATAACCAAATGTCATAGATGTGGTTTTATTTAAACCCCTATTACCATACACAATCTTAGCTATTTCATATACTTCAGGCCACCCACTTCTTGAAAAAGCCTTATACTCTTCATTAGCTGATAGTCTTATAAGGGTATTTTCAAGTACATCCCGTATGTCTTGATCATCATCAAGAAAGAATGGACTGGTCCCACTACGTATTACACCAGTTCTTTTGGCAGTGTCCATATCACCAAGCTGCATACCATTACCAGCAAGACCATTAGTTTTACCATCTATGTACGCATTAAAGTATGTATGGTATGGTCTACCTGCTCCTTCATTTGCATCCATAGCCTCTTTGTAATTAGCAAAGTCTATAAGCCCATCAATGTAAGCTTGACCATCTTCACCTTTCTTTTGAATCTCTGCCATAAGAGTTGCATCTGATTCATTATTAGGATCAAGTTGTAATGTTGGCATCTGTGGAAAATTAGGATCACTCAAAGGCATACCAGCAGCAATAGCATCAGCTACTTTTTCAACTTGACTATCAGAGATTGCAGCTAAAGCAGTACGAAGTCTAACACCTTTGTTGTAAAGTGATTCTTCTGCACTTGTAAGAGCTTTTTCTCTAGCCGAAGGAACTAAGGCATCTGCATCCTTTACTAAAGCCATAGCATACATTTGTCTAAGAGCTTTATCAAACCTAGAGCCTTTGTTAATCATTGTAGGGGTTGCGCTACGAGTAACAAACCGAACAGACTTTTTAGTTGTCGGATCAAAGTTTGTTTGTTGTACAGCAATACGACCTGTTGCACCTTGCAAATAAAATGTAAGATAGTTTGCACCTTTTCGGTCAAGGCATATACCGTACAACGCTTGAGCTAAATCATCCTCAATCGCCCTCATACTGTCATTTGGATCAGGGATAATTCTACGACCTTGAGACTGAGCAATCTTTTGTCTAGCAACAAACTCGTTCATTTTATCTTCACCAATATGATTGATGGATCTATAAGGATTACTTGAAGAACTTAATGCTGCCATAGCAGTAGCTAACAAAATCTTTAGACGTTGAGGGTCAACCACATGAGCTACTTGAGAATAGTTTCTCATAGCCTCATTAAGTTCTGCAGCATTTACAGCATCCCCAGGAACAAAGACTCGCTGTGTTATACTTCTTGTTATTCTACCTATCTCACCACCCAACATACCATCTACTGGTGGTGTCTTTAATGGGCGAACATGGTCTTTGGGTAGTAGTTTTTTACGAAGTGTATTACCCTGCCTTAAAAGAGAAGCACCAGTGTCGGTTACTTCAAACACAACTTGTTCACCTTTAACAGTAGAGTCTGGTGTTTGTCTATTAAGAAAAACATTCTCACCGTACTGTCGGTTCATCCCTTGGTAGTATAATTCTTTTGCTATATCACCCAGTAAGAAAGCATCATCAGGAGACAGATCAGTATAAGCATCAGTGGGTTTCTTTTGCTGCTTATTAATAATTCTTTGATGTGCCCTGTGTATTTCTCGACCAAGCCTACGGTTACCATCAGCTTTAGAGAAAGCGCCAGTGCCCATGAGTTGATCATCAGTAACCTGATCCATCGGATCAAACTGACCGTCTTCATTCTTACCAAAAGAAGTTTGCGACAAGGCATCTTCAGTGACATACGTTAATACTTTAGCAAACAATGGGGTCATTCTTGGTTTACCAGAGTCATTATTACCATTGTCAAGAGCGTTGGTATTGTTTAACAAAGAGTTAAGTTTATTGTCTTGATCTGCAGCAGCTGTAGTACCGCCAAGGTATATAGCACCTGATGCAACATCTTCAGCTAGTCTTGCTGCTCTCCCCTCAATGTCACCGTTAGGCATAGCACTAGAAGATCCAGCAGCATCAGGGTCTGATTGTGCTTCAAACGCTGACCAGTATGTGCTAGGGCCGCTTTCTCCTTTAGCCTCTTGAGCCATAGAGGGTTTTGTAAACCTAGGATCTGGAGGACCAAACACCTCAGGCTCACCCTCAGTCACCTCTTCTACAACCCCCGCTGTTTCGTCAACCGTACTAAGCAAGGCTTCTGGAACAGTCTCCACAGGAGCTTCTGTGACAGGCGCTACAGGTTCTACTGGTGGGGTAGTAACCTCAGGGGCTTCAGGGGCTGCTGGCGGGGCTGTATCCCCCGCTAACACCTTTTCAAATCCTAAAGCCAACTCTAATTGTTCTGAAGGTAGTACTGTACCAGTATCTAGGCCTGTTACATTAGATTTACCTGCCATATTATTCTCCTTTATAGTTCCATGAGTCTGGCGCAAAGTCTCCAACTCTTGAGAATCCACCAGTAACACCGAGGGCAGGGATTAACCTACTACCTTCTTGTGCACCACCAGCAAAGTCTCCTGTTGCTGTCTTACCGATTGCTCTACCAATACGTTTTAATGTACCAGTAGCAGGTGCTTCACCTGTTGTTGTATTCCACAACCACTCTCCAGCATTACCAGAACGTTGTTCGTATATAGGGAAGAACTGATCAAGCACACGCTCACCAACACCAAGTAGACCTGATGAACGGATACCACGTTGGATATACTCTTCAGTCTCTAGGTGAGGGTTCTTACCTGTCTTGTATTCGTCTTCATCCAAACCACCATACTTAATGAGATCCTTTAGATACTGAGAGGCAAAGCCCATCATAATCATAGTAGCCATGATAGCAAACGCATTATACTTCATTGCTGGAGTACCACGCTTTACATACTCACCCCATAGTTTAGGAATATGGTTTGCTGTAAATGTAGCAATGAATCCCTGGAACTGTGTAAACAAAAAGAACCTTGGGTCTTGATAGATCAATGGTCTGTTAGCCACCCCTGGGAGTGCTATAGCATCATCAATAAAGTTCATAGATCCAATTCTTAAATTGTCTTGCATAAGTTTATCGTCAGCTTGTATTTGTTCTTGTGTTCTAGTATCACCCACAGCATCTCTTTTTCTTGATTCAGTAAATAACATAGCCATGTCATCAACATTAATACCAATGTTTCTTAAAGCTTCTTCTGACTGTTGAACCTCATTGGTTTTTACTTCACCACTTGTTCTTTGATCAACAATAATATTAACATGATCAAAAATATAATCAGCAGATATAGCTGCTCTCATAGAACGAGTCATGTTAGTAAAGCCAGTAAGACCAGTAGCCTTAAAGAAGATCTCATAGAATCTTTGATGTGATGGATTCATTTCTGAAACACCAGTCACTGTAGCTGCACCAAGCTCCCACGCATCATAACCTAGCTCTCTACGTAAGTCTTGACCTCTAGATCTACTAGCAAAAGGAACACCTGTAGATGGATCAATATTACCCAAGGCTTGTTCTCTACGTGTTATAACAGAACCTGTTTGTCTTATTGCAGCACTTAATCCAGAGGCTAGTTCTTTACCAAAGTTTTGTAGGCTTGTGTCATTTGAAGATGAACCTTTTCTTTTAAAGATCTGTTCAGCAGTTAAAGCACGAGAGGACAATGCAAGTTCTGGAAGAGATGACACAGCAGCCATGCCTAGTGTTCCAATAGTTGTAAGGAACATAAGGTTTTTCTGGATACCAACAAGCATCTTACCCATGTCTGATGTAGGACGTTTGTAGTTCCCTGACTCAGCGTTAAGATAATCCTGCATAAGCTTAGCAATTCGATTGACCTCTGCAGCGGGAACACCCTCTGCTTGCATCTTATCTAAAAGAAACGCAACCTTCTCACCATTCTTACCAATGTAATCTCTGTGTGCTGTAAACCTAGCAGCAGACTTAATAGAGTGCTGTATGTTTTTATAGATATCCCGTTCCATAAAATCTTTGAACACAAGTTCACCATCATCGCCTTTCTTTTCAGACATACCAAGTGTATTTTTTCTATGGGATCCAGGAACAATACCACCTTTAGTGACATCAAATCCTTTTAAAAACTCAATACCTGCAACAGCACCAGCCTCATCAATGTCAGTAATAGTATCAGAGTTAAGTATCTCATCTACTAAAATCTTAGCATCTCCTGGACTAATCTGCGGATATGTCTTTACTAATAAAGCTTCAAACTCATTACGGTTCTTTTGAACAGCAACTTTGTTTAGTGTTTTAAATCTATGAAGATAATGTTTACGTTGGTTAAGTTCACCACCTGCTTTTATTTGATCATCATACATAGCCTCAGAAACTGTATCCATTTGAAGAGATAAAGCAGTAACAGCTGCCTGTTGTGCTTGATTAAGACCTGAGATATCCACAGGTCCTGTACCATTTATAACAGGCTCAAGTCTACGGTAAAGATCATCACTTAAAGTATCTATTTCTTTTTGACTTAAAACTCTACCATTCCCCATAACATTCCAAAAATCAGCAGGGTTCTGTAACATATTTCTATATACAGAAACACGATTACGTTTAGCCATTTCAAAATCAGCACTACTAAATATCTTTTGAAGACCACCACCAAACTGAGCGGCTAGTATTCTAGCAGAAGCAGATATTCTTTTTACTTCAGCAGGAATAATATAATCAATAGACCTTCTCCAAAGTGCAGGAGCCGAGGCAAACATTTCACCAATGGTTTCCCCAAGAGTTCTTTCAGACTTTGCTTTTCTATGAGCTTCTGTTCGATCATTTAACTCTGCAGGTTTATAATTAGGATCAGCTTCTTTACGTTCAGCTATTTCTTTTTCAAGATCTTGTAGATTTTCTTCAATAGTTTTAACACGACTACCATCTATACGAGCTTGCTCTGCAATAGCTTCTATTTCTTGTGCTGTAAACATATCGGGGTTATTAGGATCATACCCTTCATCTTTAGCTCTTCTATATTCTTCAGCAGCTTTAGCTTCATTATAAGCTATTTGACCATTCCGAGTACGCTCTGCTTCAGCCTGTGCTCCTTCTTCAGAAAGTCGTTTGGCTTCTGCAGGTAACTGACGTACTGCCACATCAGCCCAAGCACCAGCATTAACTGCGGCTCCAGGAACTGAGAAGGCTGTACCTAAAGAAGTACCAGCTATTGAAGCAGCAATCATTCGATCAGTAAGTTCATTATAATCAAAGACCTTATCAGAACCAAGGGTTGCTCCAAGGTAAGCAGTAGCTTCTTGCATGGCTTCAGTTACACCTTCACCAGTGCCACCAATTAACCCACGTGTTGCAAGGTCTTTAAAGATAGCCTTACCTGTAATTTGTTGACGAGCTACTTTAGCTGCATCACCAGCAAACTCTGCTAGTTCTTTACGTGTTGCTGTAAGAAGGAGTTTTTCAGCAGCCTCTTTACCCATACCTTTAGATGTCAATGCAGTTAAAGCATCCTTATACATAGCTTTAGGAGTAATACCTTGTCTAAATATTAATTGAATACCAACCCTATCTAAAACAGCTTGAATTGTACCTGCTGCAATTGCAACAGTAGCACTCTTATTATCACCTTCCATCTCTGCCCATGTGTTTCCAGTATACATAGACACTGGTAAAAGAATACTTGCCCCTCCAGTAACACCTGAAAGTAAAGCAGCACCACCAGACGCAGCCATATATGGTAAAGACATTGCAGCATTAGTACCTAAGAACTCAACAGCTGTCAGGAATCCATCTACATCTTTGTAGTCTGTAATAATCTTTCCATTGTCACCCATTCGGGCTTGTGCCCTACGCATACCTGCTTCACCAAAGTTTTCTGCAGCTTCCCAATCTATTTTTTCTCCAAGCATATCTGCAAGAGCATAAGCGGATTGAGCCACACTGTTCCACCCAGTTTCCCAAGCAACAGTCATAGGGTTATTTGCACGACCAGTTACATCATCACGATCATAGTAATCAAGTTCAGGTGTAGCAGCTTCGTTAATAGCTGCCCTTTGTTTCTTAAGCATTTGGAGACCTACAAGGTCTTGATCTGTAGGCTCTTCTCCACTTTCCCGCATTTCAGATAGTCCATCTTCAACCATTTTGATCTGCTCATCAAGCATACCAATCTCACCAGAAAACTTCTGTGCTCTTTTAAATTGTTGAGCAAACCTACGCTCTTCATTGACACCTTCTTGTATCATCATACGAGCTTTGTCAAACTCATTTGGTTGATAATCAGGGTCAGTCTGATCTGCTCTAGGGCCTTTTAAAAAGTTACTAAACCTTTTAGATGTTAATAACATATTACCTGGATCGTAACCCTCAGCAATATCTACAACACCATTGATAGCAAGCTCACGAGAAAAAGATTTACCAGTTTCTGGATGAACAAGGTCACCCATTTGACGAGTCTTAGTGGCATCCATTTCTGGAGTACCATCTGGATTAAACCGTCTACGCACTTCAGTATAACCAAGTTGATTAGCTAAAGCTTGAACCTGTTCAGCAGTTTGAACTGCCCCAACATCTTGTGAAGCACTTAAACCTTGCCATGTTTTATACGTTTCAGGAGCATCTATACCCCCGAAACGTACATCTAGATCATTGCCTTCTTCACGGATAGTATCTGCATCCAAGAACGTGGTCTTGTTCTTTGCCCCTACTAGTTGATTTGAATCACCACTTAATAGGTTTTCATAATCCGATACATCAAGCATAATAATACTCCTTATGTTTTAGGTTCTTTTGCTTTTACAGCTGCCATAGTGTCTTGCATAAAATTATAAAATCCATTTATGCCAACATCTTTTTCAGCACCTTTATCATAATCATCTCTTTCACTTTGAGATAGGGATTGCCAGTTTTGAACACCCTTAGCAAACATCGCATTTCTTGTAGTCTTGTTTCCTCGACTATAGATAAGATGGTCTATGTTTTGATATAGAGACTGCATTTGATCCATGCGTATCATCTTAGGTGGCTTTCCTTTTGCCATCTCTTTTGGATTAAGTAAGAAAAGTTCTGGAGCAGTAGTTTCTTCTCTAATCATTTGATACTCTAGATATGGAGTAAGACTTCCAGGTCTAAACTTTTTACCTTTAGCCTCTTCAATCATTTGCTCTTGAGCCATTGTTAAAATATCCATAGATTGAGTACTTTCAGGATCTTGACCTACACTTTCAGCCCATGCAAAGAACTCCCTAGCTGCTTTACGTGGTCCAACATTAGTATAGTACTTTTTAGTTTTACCGTCTAACTCAAAGTTACCATCGTTATCACGTGTTTCTGCAAAGCTTTTTTCCATTTGATTATAAACACGGTCACGCCTTGCATAGTACTCGTCAGTTCCATCTTTAAGTTCTGGTCTAGCATCCCTTGCATTAGCAATAACCTCTGCAGGAAGAATAGTACCATCGACTGCCCTATAAGAAATTTCATTTGTAATACTATTTTTTACAGGGACAACGGTTGTTTCTTTAAAACCACCACCTTTTACAGGTATTAATTTAGTTATAGAAGTACCGCCAGTTGCTGAATACGTAGCATCTTTCTTTTCAAGATCTGCTAAGTTTTTAGTTCTTTTATACTTAGCAATAGATGACGGTTTATAAAGACCATCTTTTGTTAACTGCTTAACATACTTATCATGTGCGCTAACTTTAGCATCAACACGCTTAACATATTGTTTAGCGGCAAAGTTAAGAGATCCACTATGAGAACCACCTAACATACGACCACCAACATACATAATAGCCATACGTTTAAGCTCACCCTTGTCAAAGAGATCACCAAAGATACCTGATAAGAAAGACTCAGCTTTGTTTATCTGTTCTGGTGGTGCTCCTTCACCTGCTTTTGTTGCAGCTTCCGGTGTTGTGTTTTTAGAAACAGAACCATCATCAGGAAACTGTTTATTATCAGCAATATCTTTAGGTGTAACTGTTTTTGTTAAATCAGTTATAGGTGTATCTTCACCACCCTTAGCAAACGGAGATGGGTCAGATTTAGGAGGAGCATCTGTAGGAGGTACTGTAAGTTCTTTGCTTTGTGTTTCTAGTCTTCCTTTTTTATCTTTAAGATCTTTAACCTCTTGCTCAACTTTTTTAGCTGCATCAGATAAACCAAGGTCAACTAATTTTTCTGCTTGAATTGTTTTCTTTTCAATCTCTGCATCTGTAACTTTTAGTTCACCATCTGTAAAGATAAGTTTCTTTTTATCTTGAAGACTAGCAAGTTTTTCATCTGCACCTTCAAGTTCTTGAACACGAGCATAAGAATTATCAAAAATAGCATCACCTGGGCCATAACCATTATCAATAGCTTTTTGCATATCTTCTTTTGCTGTTCTTAATTGAAAAGCTTTTGCTTGTGCTCCCATCGGGCCATCTATAGCATTTTGTAAACCAAGTGCAGGAGCTTGTGATGGATCTTTAAACTCTACCTTTCCTGTTTCTGGATTAAGAACAAGATTGTCTGGTAAATTATCTTTATCAAAAGACGTAGATACTTTAGGGGGTTCTTTAAAATTAGGAACTTGCCCTTGCTGCATACGGTCTTGATCGCTTAAGATTCTTTTACGCTCTTGGCCTTCCTCGTATGGTTGAACAATATTTCTATCAAGAAAACCCATAAGTCCACCAGACTCTCCAAACTTTTGAAGAGCACCACGATCATCGACTGGAGGTACACCGTCTGCTACACCACCTTCTAGATCCATTGGAGGAGGGGTTGTCATTGGAGGGACTTGACCCTGTTGCATCCGCTGTTGTTCTCTCAACAACCTAGCTCTTGCAGCATTCTCAGGGGTATCACTACCCAACCCTCCCATGTCATTGTCACCACTATTATATGTTCCATCTCTTGCAGTAGCTGCTTGAGCAGCAATCATTTCTGCATCAGGATCAGTAGCAGGTGGTTCAGGTGGGAATGGGTCACCAACATCAGATGTGGCTTCATATGTTCCATCTTTTTGTAACCTACGAACTTCTTGTTGACGAGCAAGTATGTCTTCTGCAGGTATCATCGCACTAGGTGAATCTTCTACAGATGGTCTATCAGCTTTATAAGGTTTAAAGAACAACTCTAGCTCATCACGCCTACGGTTTTCTAATCCTGGGATTACCTTACCATCAGCCATACGAAACTCTGCAGCTTCTTTCTTAAAGGACTCAAAGTCACCCGCATTAAGAGCCGCACGAGCTTTACTATTAGCAAACTGTGGACCACCAATGTTATACAGTAGTGATTTAACAGCAGCCTGTTGGTTAGGATTAAGGTCAGCAGTAACTAATTTATTATAATCTTGATCAGTCTTTGCCATTTCTTTAAGAAGTCTTTCATTAGCAGTCTTCTCATCCATTGTGTCACCCATCTGAACACCTTCAGTAAACCCATAACCAATTGTTGGGACACCTGCAGAGTCAAGATAAGCTTCATTACGAAACCCTTCTTTGTCTTTAAGAAAATCCATATACATCTTATTAGACATAGTTGGATCTGGTCTAGTTGGACCATCGGTTTTTGCAGCTTCAATCAAAGCAGCAACACGTTCATCACGACTAGTGTCTGATGGTGGTATTGCACCTTGGGTTGCATCTGGCATTTCTGGTAAAACTTTATTAGCAAACATACCTAACAAGCTGTCTAACCAACTACCGCCTTGGTTCATATACACAGGTCCACCATGTGCAGCGTACTCAGGGATTGTACCCCCTTGTTGTGTTTGCATAGCACGACCAGCGTTGTTCATTTGCTCTATCTGTGGTTCAAACATACGAGTAGCTTCAGCGTTCATTACAAACTCACCAGGGGTTAGCCATGCGGGTACTGTGTCAGTTCCCTTAGGGTTCCCTGGATGATCAGGAATACCTTCCATCATAGGTACATTTGAATCTTCATAAAACTCAAAGGAGGTCATGTTGCCGTAACGATCTTTATTAGTATAACTTTTAAGCTTCATTACTTACCTCCTTATTTTACTGTATTGTTGAAATTTGTTACACTTAAAGGACCTGACATGGTTGTGTTTACACCTTCACCTAGCATGTCTCCAACTGTTAAATCAGTAACAGGTGTATCTGCACCACCTTTAGAAAATGGAGATGGGTCTGAACTTACATAATCACCAGCACCCGCGCTTATTTCCGCATCAGTTCTACCAGATCCCATTTGTTGACTTAGTGCATCAGCTTCAGCACGTTGCTCAGAGCTAAACATTCCTGCACTAGCGTCTCTTGCAAATTGATCCATAGATTTACCAGTATCATCAGGTCTCCCTGTAGAACCATATCCTTTAGATTCAGCAAATGATTTTTCTCTAGATGCCATTGCATTTGGATTACTTCTATCTACATTATCGTTACCAGCACTATCGTCACCACTACCGTTGTGGACTCTAAGATCTTCAGCAATATAAGTATGTGTGTCTTTAACTTCAAAGTTATACACTGTTTGTCCATTAGTGTCTAAGGTTTCAATAGAAGATACAGGATACATCATCCCATCTTTAGTCATTACTAGCTCACCTTTTTCAAACAGACCAATCCATTTAAATCCATTATGCTCAGGCATATAGAATGGGTGATTAGATGTTACCGTAAACTCTTTATCATTTGACAGTGTGACTTTAACAAGAGAATCTGAACAACACTCATTAAGGGTATGTTCGTGTACCTTAGTGACTTCATCTTCAACAATCTTACTGTCTTCACCAAAGGCCAACACTTTATCACCAACTTGGATATCTTCGATATTCTTTGTTGTGTCATTAGCCATAGAGATTTGAGTTCCCTCAGGAAAACAAGTACCTCTTTGATTTCCACTATGCCATCCAGCTATTGTATTAGGGTTAGGGTTAGTACGTTCTGCTAAGGTTACCCGCTGCTCTCTAGTAAGTGTTTCTGGTTTAGTAACATTAGCATTAACAAAACTAACACCGTCAATCATAACTGTTGTACCGTTTGGTCCTTTAAGTTGACCACCATCACTAACCATTAACGGCCCTTGATCTGATTGAACATAATCTCCAGGTCTTGTGCCCCATACAGGACCATCTGGTATATTACCAAACTCATCATTTCTAGCATTAAGAGTGTTTTCTGTAAGAGTATTAGCAAAGTTTTGAATAGGAGAGTTTGCCCCCATTCTACGAGACTGCCTTGCACCTTGTAATGTTAATCCTGGATTCATATCCATTTGTTTATAAACAGAGTTATCATAACTACCTAATGCAGAACTAATAACATTTTCTCCAGCACCCCTTAATTTACCATAACTACTACTTGGACCACCAATCCCTTCCTCAGTTCCTATACCATAAGCATTACCTAACCAAGAGTTTTCTCCTGTCATCCTAGAATAAGATTGTGCGGGTTTTCCTGTAATTGGATCATATGCCCTTCCGTCATCAGAAAACACATTACCAGCGTTATCATAAGTTCCTGGATTACCATATGTATATTTAGAATCTTGACCCATGCTTAAAGAGTCAGCCATAAAATTACCAACAAGAGGAATACCCCTTACAATACCTGCAGGGTTTTGAACACCTTTTGTGTAACCATAAGACTGTGCTTGATTAATACGTGCTTGATTGTTTGGTTGAAAATTATTACCATCACCAAAAGGATCGTTAGCATAAGCTGGACCTTGTTGACCACCCATAACAGGTGGAGGAGCAGCAGCACTTCCATCTAATCCAAGAGGAGGTGGAGCGTTAATTGGCTGTTGTGCTGGTACAAAAGGTTGTGCAGAATATCTAAATCCTGTTTTAGGTTGTAACTTATAATTTGGCTGATATGGTATTGCCATAGTTAAACTCCTTTAGATAAAGGTCCACC
>CESS01096850.1_pt1 | contig 14213 bp, 10 predicted proteins | sample 326931 | NCBI WGS metagenome assembly CESS01 (sample SAMEA2591098, study PRJEB7988) | marine metagenome | biome: marine biome (ENVO:00000447); feature: deep chlorophyll maximum layer (ENVO:xxxxxxxx); material: saline water (ENVO:00002010), including plankton (ENVO:xxxxxxxx) | depth 55 m
TACGCGACAGAATGAAAAACCATCATCACCGGAGAGGTGGCTGAGTGGTTGAAGGCACACGCCTGGAAAGCGTGCGTACTCTAACGGGTATCGAGGGTTCGAATCCCTCCCTCTCCGCCATCTATCATCACTAATTCTCTCGCAGGAAATTCAATCAATCTGTCTTCCTCATAATCAAGAAGGCATAACGCCCATGCATAACAAGTGCTTTGATACTTTCTCCCATGGAACTGAATCGAAGTAGATATTTGAGGAAGAGGTGCGCCTCCCGCCATCAGCTTATACCTAACGCGACAATGTCTGTGGCTCTGGATGGCGTAGAACTTAAAATTATCAGGAGAGGGCACCTTTTAACTAGTTATATTTCTGTAGCAACGAATTCGTAGCTCACTCCAGCTAAATTGCGACATACTGCCCTTACTCCTCAACTATCCTCAGAAACTCCTTAGATTTGTCAGCTGATTTCTTGAGTGACTTCGTGCTACCATCCCCCATGATAACCTCTCCATCCTTCCAACTTCTCAGATCCTGACTGGATTGGACCCGATAGGCCTGGCCCTCCTGAGTATCAGTAGAAATAGAGATGCCGTCTGAATGGCGAATAATGGAAAGCTGCTGAGTTCTCGTAGATCTAGAAAAACGTTTAACGAAATTCCAGATTTCTAAAGATGCGTCTATATCCATATTCCCCCAATTGCCCGGCCAATCATGGCCACCGCCAATAACCTTATAATGTTCAACTGCAACATCGCCTCCACCTTCATTCCATGAATAATGCTCAACAATACTTGCATCATATTCATTCAAATCCGGCATTTGAACTACTTTGGGAATGTTCTCTAAATTATTATGAGCAATCCAGAATTGGTTTATTTGATCAATAGACGGGTAGTATATTTTTCCATTGTAAGTAATACCCTCATAGTCATCTTTGGTTCCGTGAATGCTCATGACTGCTGTAGGGTTCGTTGGCTCACAAGTGTTGAAGGTTTCTATTTCCATTGATCTGGCAACGACACCTATGGCTGCAATTTGATCACTCATTTTGCAAGCAAGCTCAAAAACAAACTCTCCACCATTTGAATACCCACACGCATAAATCCTAGTTTTGTCGATATTGTATTCGGATACAAGAGCGTCAATGATCGCTTCAACAAATCCAATATTATCAACATCTCTTGCTATGAGAGGGTCTTTATATGTCCACACTCCTCCGTCTTTGGCAGAATCTGGCTCTGGCAAGGCTTGCGGATAGACAAGGATGAACCCTTTCGAGTCAGCAATAGACCCCATATCCGAATATTGAATTGCCGAGGCGATGTTACCTCCGCCACCGTGAAAATGCAGCATCAAAGGCATTTTCTTGGTTTCATCATAATTCGCAGGCGCATGAACAAAATATTCCCTGCTCATTTTATTGTGAGTAAGTGTGCGGAAATTTTGAGTCGTGTTCAACTCGTCGGCTGGTTTTTCAGCCTTCTGCGAAAATGATGATATCGTTATCAGATTTGATATTAAAAAAATAAAGCTGAAATGATTCATGAGTTAAATTTTGGCCTGATTGAAATGAGCCGTTAGGCTTACTTGATCATTCAATCATAATTACAGCGATTTTTCCATTCCAGTTTTTAAAAATAACGGTGACTCCAACGTTATTTGGGGGGTGGCTTCATTGAATAAAGATCACCATTCAGAGGGTGAGTGTTCTTGCGGTGAAAACTTAAATTAAAACGAATGGAACTAGTATCAAAAGCCACTCTGTTTAAAAGCACACCTGATCTATTCGAACATGTTTGCAAAGCCTTATTCCGTTTAGTAAATTCCCATGTAAATCTAATCTGGTTAGTTGAAAATAAACGGACTGATGGAGACAGGTAATTTAAGAAACAATTCAAAGCTTTAGGGTAATGAAACACCTCCTAATCACAATAATCACAGCTGTGAGGCTGGTAAGCGCGGCTGAAGCTCAACCCTCAAATGCTTTTTGGAATGATTCAAAGATACATAGGTTTCACTTAGAAATGTCCGAAGCAGAGTGGGAAGCCATGAAAGCATTGGATACGCGCAAGGGAGTTGCACCAGCTGATAGTCTGAAGAAAATCGACGGGGAACAACGAGAGGTGCATCGTTCCCGTTTCCCTTGGGCAGAGGGTTCCCTCACCATTAATGGTGAGCATCTAAATGGTATCGGAGCACGCTATAAAGGTAACGCAAGCTTCAATCTCATGCGCGGTAGTCTAAAGCGCAACATGAAGATCAAATTAGACTGGACCAATAAAGACCAGAACTACAAATCCATAGAGACTCTCAATCTAAATGCAGGAGGCTTGGATCCTTCGAAGTTGCGAGATGTGTTTGGCTACTGGCTTTTTCGAGAAGCGGGCGTGCCAGCTCCTCGAACTACTTTTGCTGACATTACCCTGACAATTCCGGGAAGATACGAGCAAGAATATCTTGGGCTTTACACCATAGTAGAGCAAGTAAACAAATCTTTTCTTAAGGATCGCTTCGGATCCAAAAAAGGCCTTCTAATGAAACCGGAAGGAATAGCTAGCATAGAGTATCAAGGTGATGATTGGCGGTTTTATTCACATCTTTACCGTCCAGAGGATCAACCTTCGCTCGCCCAATCTAAGCGTGTTATCGACTTTGCTAAAGTGGTTAATTTAAGCGACACAAAGCAGTTTCGTGATTTGATTGGTTCATATCTTGATATAGATGGTTTTCTACGGTTCCTTGTTGTCAATGCGCTGATTGTTAATCTCGACACTCTGTTGGCAATGCCACAGAACTACTATCTTCACCTTGGGGAGGACACAAATAAGTTCGTTTTCTTTCCTTGGGACCTGGATATTTCATTTGCAGGATGGCCACTTGGTGGAAAACCCGCAGATCAAATGAATCTAAGTCTCGCGCACCCCCACTCCTCGGATGAACACAAACTGATCGACAGACTGCTAGCCATGGAGGGTGTGAAACAAAGCTATGACAAGATAATCAACCAATTTGTTGAGGGCTTTTTTTCAAAAGATCGATTGACCGAGAAATTTGAGGAACTCGAGAGAACTATTCTAGATTCACTCGAGAGAGATAAAGCTACCATCGAGTCCCGAAAGGAGCCTGGTTACCCCGCCCCGCGTGGCTACCGACCACCCAGTATAAGAGAATTCATAGACAAAAGAACGTCATCCATTCAGCGCCAGCTCAATGGGAAGGAAAACGGATATATATTTGTTCATGGACGTCCAGGAGGCCGGCTGGGCCACTTGGCTCAAGGTGGATTTGGCAGAGGGAGGCTAGCGATGCATATACTGATACAAGGTGATCTAAACGAAGATAAATCGATCTCCAAAAAAGAACTATTTGCAATGCTAAGCGGATGGTTTGACGCAATGGACCGAGAAAAGGCAGGGGGATTAAGCAAGGCAGCCTTTATCAAATCGTTGCCTGACGCTTTTTTCCCGAGCGGCGAAAAACCTCTTGGACGAATTCCAGAACCATACGTCGCGGCGGGGCTGTTCACATTAGCGGATTCAGATGGAGACGGTATAGCTACCAAGCAGAGTCTAACCTCCTCTTTTGCAGCTTTGTTGGAGAGAATGGATCTGGACGATGACGGAAAGCTTAACGAGCACTTATTAATGGTCGGCCTACGATCGCTGATTCAACAATCGCGCAATGCCACTAACTGAAAATGATGTGGAGCGCCGCCCAAGTTTTATCTCTTCTGAATGACTGAGATTTAGTGCTCCTACTTCACAGACTCTGATCAGTGTCTTCGGGATTATAAATCCAGAGACGATTCACAATGATAGAAGCCGAGGACCCATTTTGAAGTAAATGAGTGCTTGTAAGGTTTGATGGAAATGGATGGTTTCCCCATGCGCGTATGTTCGCAACCGTACAAATTTAAATGAATGGAAAGTCAATAGCGAGGAGTGATGCTTTAGCAATATCATGTAAGGTGTTGATAGAGTCCGCTAATGATCGGATTTGAATCGGTGACCTAGGGTATATGAAACCGTTGACACGCAATTCAAGCAGCACGCTGTAAATAAAATTAAGTCATTTATTGCTAGCATATAGCGTAAATATTTTATCATTTTTTCGAGTTAGCAATTCAGAGTAATTATGGGGAAAGTATGGGTTAAATTGCTCTTCTGTGCCTCCATTTGCGTCATTATTTGCCAACTGCTTTAGAAAGATTCCTAGCCAAGGAACAATGTTTCAAGCGCGGCCAGGAGCGCATGAAAGCAGGAACGGAAATCAGACGCGTCACTATCCTGGGCGGAGGTTTTAAAAAACCCCCTCGCTGAACTGCAAACAGCGAGGGGGTATGGTTTATTTTCGATGTAACAATACTTATCAATACCTATGGCATCATTTTGGATGCAATTTCATATTAGCATAATGGATGCCAGTTCTTATTTAAGGGTCATACCGTGTGATTTCATCAAGTCGTTGGAAACAGAAATATTCAATGTGTGTTTTTATGCTCATTTCTGTGTTCAATTTTGTGCTATGCTCCTATTGGTGTTTAGTTTGATGTCCGCAACATGCTGAGTTGCCATTCCTCTAAATAAATAATTGACATTAAATGGATTATGAACAGATTGAACATCATGAGAACCGTATCCCAAAATACCCTCACCACCTTATCAGCCGCACTTTTAATTGTTTTTAGTCCACTACAAATCCTAGCAGCTCAGACTGAAGCGAGTTTTGAGTTTATTCACATGGACATCAAGGTTGCCCCAGAAAATGAAACGCCATTAATTTTGTTGCTGGGGGAAATATCCACATCCTTACCATCAGAAGTCAAAGTGACATTAGGAGAAAAGATTTTCTCTTCTACAAGCGCAACTCACGAAATTAATTTTTCTAGCCGAAGCGGTGAGGTGCTCGCAGATTTAATGTCAGAAGAAAACCAGTCAAGCCGCATAAATTTTATGCATTCCTTAAAGGGGTTGGTTGATATTCAAAAAACCATAAGGGGTATTCGTCTTTTCCATTTCGGAGGAAAGAACAAAAGACCTGACGCCAAAGGAACTTCTTCTTATTACGGCTATTGGGGTGTCCGCTCACAAAACCCTCAAAAGACAGTTGAGATGTTCCTCGAATTTGCCAAGGACTTTTCGCATTTAAGAAAAGATAATTCGATTGGATTAGGGCAACATGTTGCCGGTTCAAATGCCACGACGCACTACTATTTGCACACATTCAGCAGCTATCAGGACTACGTGCAAACTTTCGACGCTTACGGCGCATCTAAGGCGTTTCAAAAACACTCACAGATAAAGCAATCCTTTGAGGCAGCCGTGGAAAATGGACTTATCAAAGTCCTTAAGCAGTGGAATTGAGTAAATATTTTTCTGAGTTTAAAAAGTTTTCTTGCGCACGTTACGCACGTTCGAAGTAAAGAATGATATCGCTCCGGATGGCACCTGTTGCCAACCGGGTTTTTTATTAGCTCCATCAGTAGCTTTATGACTGAATCTCGGTTAAAGTGCTTCCGCTATCACTCACCCCGCACAAAATTTTCTGGTCATTTTGGAAACGGTGTTGCCTCCTTGCCTTGGAACCAAACATCTAATTGGACTGGAACCAAAACAAATAATGTAATGAGCAGAGCAATCCCCAAGAAGAACAATATCTTTTTGGAACTTAAAATCAAAATTAGTAATCCCTTCATCAACCAAATTGTATCTTGTCAAATTGAATTCATGTCATTGTTTGGTTGTTATAGTAAACCGGTGAAATGCCTCAAACTTGCCTAAACTGTTTTGAGGAAAAAAAGCCCTTACCAAGTTATAACAGGATGAATGGATTGATTGCAGTTTTGCTCTTACTCACAATCTTAACCAATTTATTGTTTTCTGACTGCAAAATATTGGAGTGATGTTGCTTCATGATTTTGTTCAAAATCCATTTAAAAACCCGAAGCATTGCCACAAGTCCATAGAAGAACCACCAAAAGATTAATAATTTTGTTTTCAATTATACTTTCTAATTGCGGAAATTGATTTGTTTCATAACTCTTTAAACGTCCTGAATGATCAAAAAGGGCCATAAAAAATGTATATTAATAATTTTTTCAGAATTAATTATCCAGCATCCACAGTTGGCATTGGATTCAATTGTTAAAACGTTATTGCAAGCAACTTGCCGCCTCTTGCTGCTAGGATGCCAGAATCGCTGTGCGTTTCCCTATTCACTTGGTTGGTCATGTGCTTCCTTCGCGCTCATTCGCGGAAACCTGCCCTGGACTAACTTTTCAAGTGGATCAGTTCTCGTAATCTCGGCCACACCGTTCTTGATTTTCGCTTTGTAGCACTTGCTTGCACACGCGCCAACAAGCCAGCGCGTTAATAATTGCGGCCTCAATTGGAATCTTGAAAGCTTCACCAGCTTCTCCACATATATTGCGCAACACAACCGGCAACGCATCGGTCGGCGCCGGTGGCAACTCTTCAAGTTTCTTTTGCTTATTTGGTAAGTCGGGCCAAAGAAAATAATCAATTGCTTGTCCAATGCCAGACTCGTTCATTTGCGCATCAAGCGCATTCATAATTTCCAAGTATGGGATAAAACACAAAATAAAGGCACTTTTGTGCAATAATCATGAATCACGCGCGAATTCCCCCGAAAGGTAAACAGGGCTTTTACATCCAAAGGGTAGCACCCTGATATTCCATCCCGAAGAATAAACCTTCCAGTGCATCCAGATGTCTCCTGCTGAAACAAATTAAATCGTCTGACCAGCGGATAAAATGCAGTTGCATCACTTGCTGTAAGATGAGCAGCAATGGTGGTTGTCAGACATTCGTTTTCCGCTCTCCTTACAAATGGAATTCTAAGGTTTTTGAGATAGCCGATTTGATTTAACGTCAAGATTAGTTCATAATTTATCCAAACAATGGAAAAAAATGTGCAAATAACAGGGAGCGATCAGATTCGATGGACCTCAACTACTCCTTTCTGGGGCTGCCACTTGGTAGCTGTTTTGGGGCTTGTATACTGGGGGTGGAGTTGGAGTGGCTTTGGTCTGGCCTTATTTTTCTATTACTTGAGAATGTTCGGCATCACCGCTGGCTACCATCGTTATTTCGCGCACCGCTCCTACAAGACCAGCAGGATTTTTCAATTTTTCCTGGCTCTTTTGGGTACACTTGCGGTGCAAAAGGGGGTTCTCTGGTGGTCTGCACATCACCGAGCTCACCATCGCCACTCTGATGGAGAACACGATATCCATTCACCTCGTCAAAGGGGTTTCTGGTGGTCTCATCTGGGGTGGATCTTAACAACGCGCTACGACGCAACCGACTGGTCACGCATCAAGGATTTCGCCAAGTATCCTGAACTCAGGTTTCTGAATCGCTTCGAGTTTCCAGTCGTTATCGGTTTTGCAGTCCTCTTGTTCATGACAGGGGGTTTGCCATTGATTTTCTGGGGCTTTATTATCTCCACCGTACTTCTCTGGCATGGCACGTTCTGCATCAATTCATTGGCCCACCTCATTGGGAAGCGCCCCTACAAAACCGACGATGATTCGAGGAATTCCATGTTCCTTGCGCTGATTACCATGGGGGAAGGCTGGCACAATAATCACCACCACTACCAATATTCCGCCCGACAGGGCTTCTTGTGGTGGGAAATCGACATGACTTATTACATTCTCAAAATATTATCATTCATGGGAATTGTATGGGATTTGAAATCACCTCCAAGCCAAGTTCAAAACTGAGCAAAAATCAGGATTTCACAACGCCTGTTACTGTCATTAAAAGAAGAATTTGTGATGTTTGGTCATTATATTCTGCCCGAGAGCCTTGCTGATAAATTAACGATTGGGTTTGATTCTGCTGAATGATTCAATAATTCGGAAATTATTAATGATTAATAAATTACGAATTTATTATCTTTCACGTGTGCGCGGTTTGGACAGTTTGCCCCCTCATTTTTCTTTTCTTCAGCTTCTCCGAGGCGTTAGCTATACTTTCGCGTGATGAAATCCCAAAAAGCTCTTTATTATCTTGGATGCTTTGTGCTTGGAACAGTTTTTGTTCTGGCAGGTTTCTGGCTCCAGAATTTTGGCTTCGATATTATTCGCGACATGAGGCAGATGGAGAGAGTTCCTCAAGTTTCCGTTCATCACGTGATTCCGGGGGAGGTGAGCATGCAAGGAGTAGCTGCAAAAGGAAAAGAAACCTTATTTTCAAGATATTCCAATACTCCATGTCTTTATCATCGTTATCTCAAGCAGCGTGAAGAAAAGGATTCGGATGGGGATAGTCGGTGGGTGACAGTAGAAGAGGGGTCTGAATCAACGGATTTTTTTCTTGTTGAAAATACTGGGAAAATACTGGTTGAGCTGAATCGGGGAGGGGTGAGTCCGGATTTGGAAACTGATCATAGGTCAGAAAAAGGTAATTATCGTTATACCGAATGGCGCATTGAGGAGGGAGAAGAGGTCTTTGCTTTTGCTATGGCAGTAAAAAAGGAGAAAGGTTTTTCCCTTCGGTTTGATAAATCCGGTTCTTATTCCCCTGTTCTTTCAAATGCCGATGCACTGGAAAATCGTTCAGGACTTGGAACGAATGGCGTGCTGGCCAGCATGGCTAGTGTAGCTCTTCTTTGCTTCGGTTGTCTGTCGCTTTGCTTCGCTTTGCGAATTCATCGAGTGCTGGTTTTTCTATCCATTGTTTCCACTTTGAGCTCGTTGGCTATGATTTATTCAGGGCTTTCGATGATGAAAGCCGATTTGAAGGATGGATATGCTCGCCTTGATCGTTTGGAAAAATCGGCACTGTCCGAAGTGACAGATTTAGTTGATGTCAGGGTTGACTGGAAGACACTCCCATCACATGTCGTTTCCCTGAATGAGAACGATCGTTCCCGCATCATGGGGATCCGCGAAGATTTTGTAGCTTCAGTTGAAAGGACTGAAGCCATTCGGAATCGATTTCCCGAGCGTTTACTGGCTCCTTTGTGGGGAATTGAGCCAAGACCCTCTCTGCTTGCAGATGGGGAATTGATGTTGGATGAGGCAATGATTGCGAAGACTCCGATGAAGTCCTGGATCTTTCTATTGTGCGCGGCTGTCGCCTTGCTGATGATGTGTTTTGGCAGTTTGTTCGGTTTTCGGAGGATCAAGACCAAGCGGTATGTCGAGAATATACCCACTTCGCCCTCCGCGGGATTGACATACGGTCCTGCAGAAATCAAGGGGATTGTCGAGTGCGATCAAGGTCGGATCCTCAAGGGCCCCTTGAGCGGTGAAAAATGCGTCTTTTACAGATATAAAATCACCGAGCGACGCGGTTCGGGAAAGAAAGCCAAAACTGTTGTTATTTTGGATAAAAAGCATTTCGTGCCTTTTCAATGCCGGGATTCTGATGGGGTTATTTCAATTGAACCTGAGGGAGCAGAATTCACAGCCGATTTTAAAGTTCAGAAGAGAAGGGGGCGTCAGACACATTACGAATGGCACATTGCACCATCGACTGCGATCTACGCTCTTGGTTCTGCCGTGGTAGACAAGGAAAAGGGTGACCGTTTGATTATTTCTGATGGAGATAATGACGGTTTTCCTTTCCTCGTTTCCGACGAGACGGAAACGGAAGTCATGCTTCGCCAGGGCCGCAAGGGTTTGCTTGGAATTAGTTTTGCCCAGAACGGAACAGTTTTCTTAGGGCTCGTCCTTTTCGCCGCCCTTGGCTCGTTCGCCGCCACGGACTTTCTGCTTTCTGCACTTATCTCTCCCATGTTCCTTGGCCTTAGCATGTTTGTTCTTATGTTCAATGACCTTGTCTTTTTACGTAATCGTGTCAAGCGGGCCTGGGCAAACATCGAGGTTTCCCTCCAAAAACGAGCAGATCTGATTCCTCGTTTGGAAAATATAGTCAAGGGCTACTTATCTCATGAAAAGGTATCCTTGGAGGCTCTTACAGGCTTGCGAACCGCGGTGGTGGGAAAAAACTCCTACTCTCCAACTGACGTGGATCTCGCAATGCAGCAGGAGACGATCCTGACAAACCGACTGTTTGCTCTTCGCGAAGATTCTCCTGAACTCAAGGGGGACAGCGCCATGGATGAATTCATGGATCGCTTGACTCGGATGGAAAATGAAGTGGCTTTGATGCGCAAAGGCTACAACGACGGCATCGAGCGTTACCACGCCACTAAGCAAAGAATTCCAGAGGTGTTTCTTGCCAAATTTTTCAGTTTTCAGGATGCCGAATTTCTCAAGTTCTCAAAGGAGATCCGGAAAGTTCCTTCTTTAACTTTCGATGAGAGTGTTTCGAAGGAAGTCAACAGTGTGGAGGCTCCTGTGACCCAGGGAGAACCTGTTCCGGACTCGGTTTCATCGTCATCCTCCGTTTATGTCTTGAAGGACGAACAAGTCATGGGGCCATATACCGTCGATCAGTTGAAGATTTTTGTTGAAAATGGTGATTTTCTGCAAGACGACCAAGCCTGCTTTGATGGCAAGAACTGGGTGACGGTTGGTGAAGTTCCAGGATTTGTCGAATGACTTTCTCGCATACGCGCCTTTAGCTCTGGCAATCTACTTGTGTCTGAGTTTTCCCGGTGGCAATGACTTCCATTTGTGCACCGGGTGATTTTCATTTCATTGGTAAAGCCAAAAATGCCCCTTAGCCAAACCAACATCTCTTTCGGAAAAAACAAACTTTATCTTTCGAGTTCACAAAAAAACCTCAAATTGTTTACCGGCCTTCTGTTTATCCGGAGGATGGAAACAATCATAGTCTGTGTCCGTTACCGTGGACACCGGATTTGACCCAATCAGAACTCGTGAGTATCATCAGCGCTTTCGCAGGCGAAGGCAAAATGTCTGTAGACAAAATTGTTATTAGTATTCAGGGATTTTGGGTTTTTAAAGAAAAACCATTCTTTCGAGAACAGTTAAGAGAGACGGATCAAAAGTTTCCAAAAGAATGGTTTACGGGAGATTGTAAATCTTCGCGAACGAACACCGATAGTATCACCATTATGAAGAAAAAAATATGGATAACAATGCTGTTTGCTTTAACCAGTGGCTTTGCGAATGAGGTTGAAGCGGGGATTGCCGTATCGAATGCTGAGCCCAGTAAACCCAATATCATTCTCATCATGGCGGATGACCTGGGCTATGGTGATCTCGGGTGTTATGGGAGCAAGTTCAATTCCACACCCCATATAGATCGGATGGCGGAACAAGGGGTTCGATTGATGGACTTTCACGCGGCGTCATGGTGCGCTCCGAGCCGATGTGGGTTAATGACCGGCTTTCAGGCCAATCGGCGGGGTCTCAATCTCGCCAAAAGAATCACCGTTGCTGAAATGCTCAGGAATGATGATTATTCCACGGCTCTGATCGGTAAGTGGCACTTGGGAATGACTAAAGGTTTGCACCCTTTGGATCAAGGGTTTGACTATTGGTTTGGTACCAAGGGAAGTAATGATTGGGATGGCCCCAATCCTATCATATACGATGCATTCAAGAATGCACCGGAAAGCGCCTGGAAGACGCCTTTGTACAAGGATCGCGAAAGGTTGGGAATTTGTCCGCAGTCACAGTTCACCAAGCGCTACACACAGGAAACCGTGCGACTGATCAAACGCCACAAGGATAAGCCTTTTTTTATTTATCTGGCGCACAACATGCCTCACGTTCCCGTTTTTGCTTCTGATGCATTCAAGGGTAAAAGCAGGAATGGTGTGTATGGCGATGTGTTAATGGAGCTCGACTGGTCCATTGGTAAGATCATAGATGCATTGAAGGAGACAGGCATTGACAAGAAGACTCTGGTTATTTTCATGAGCGACAATGGCCCCTGGACCATGTTTCAGGAGTTCGGTGGTGTTGCCAATCCTCTGAAAGGCGAGAAAGGCACCGGATGGGAAGGTGGTGGTCGAGTGCCTTGTATTTTTTATTGGCCTGACAAGATCAGTCCTTCAGTAAATGAAGACCTCATCGTCAATACAGATCTTTATGCGACCCTGGCCTCTTTTGCCGGAGTAAAGGTTCAAGACGGAGAAGCGATTGATTCGCATGATATTTCTAATCTACTCCTGTCGGGGGCCAGTAGCTCCAGAAAAAAGCACATCTATTTTCATCATCAGCCGATGGCCTGGAGAAATGGGGATTACAAAATTCATTTCCAGACGAGTGATCGCATTCGAAACCCTGAGACAGGTGCGATGGAGGGAAAAGTTGTTCAGGATCCCCCTCTCTTGTTCGATATAAGCAGGGATATACAAGAATCGAAAAATATAGCATCGGAATATCCTGATATTGTCCAGCGGATGACTGGCGAATTCAATAATGCGATAGAGGCACTCAACAATGGAGGCATTTATGATTAAGGAAGCAGGTCAGAAACCCTGTTCCAAACGGGTTTAGGCTCGCACAACCCGAAAAGCAACATAGTCAATCAATAACCTTTTTTCATCCCAGTGAACCTCAACGATACCATTGCCATATTCGTCACGATGTTTGTCCTCTCGATCGTACCCGGGCCCAGTATCTTTTTGGTGATCGCCAGATCAATGACTTCGAGCTTGGGCCGAGGGCTCGTCACCATATTGGGTATCGTCCTTGCTAATTTCATCTTTATCCTGCTGGCTGTCCTTGGTGTGGGGGCTCTGGTCGCCTCAATGGACGGCCTGTTCACGATGCTGAAATATGCTGGTAGCGGCTATCTGTTTTGGCTGGGGATCAAATTGCTGCTTGCGAAGGCAAAAGAGTCGACTTTTGATGATCTTGAAAACACATCTTGGTCCTCCAATTTCGCAGCTGGCTTCGTGATCACCATCAGTGCTCCGAGAGCAATATTGTTTTACGTCAGCTTGCTACCCAACTTCGTCGATTTGGACAAAATACAGGTTGTCGATATTCTTTTGCTAATGCTCGTAGCCGCTTTAGCAGTCGGGGGGGCAAAACTTCCCTATGCATTACTCGCTTACAAATCCTCACTCTTTCTAAGGAAAGGGAAAACAAGGGAAATCATGAGTGCCATCGCAGGGGGGGTGATGATTACGACTGCCATCGTCGTCGCACTCAAACCCTGAAAAGCGCTCATATCTGTCTTCTATCTGCCAAATGTATCAAAACAATCATTAGAAAAGTGGGTGAGCATGATGGACTGCTGGAGCAGCTCCCTCGTGAAATGTTCGGTTTTTGATTGTGGGTCTATTCGTGGCCCTGTCCGTCCCTGGAAGGGGTTTTCAGAGTCGCTTGCCAAGACATCAAAAGACATATCTCGGGCAGCGTGCAATGCAATTCGGTGCTGTCCGGCTTACGGTGCATGTGCGACTTGAGTTTTCGTTATGTTTAAATACAGGTTGTCACTTGTAATCAGTCCATCCAGTTGTAGGTTGCAGCGTTACTTTAAACGCACAGAAAATGACCAATATAGCCATTATCGGTGCCGGTCTATCGGCTCTTTCGATCGCTCATTTGTTAAAGGATCAAGCAAAAATCACCCTTTTTGACAAAGCACGTGGTGTGAGTGGTCGCATGTCCACGAGGCGTGCTTCTCCTTATTGTTTTGACCATGGAGCACAATATTTCACAGCTCGCACTGCAGCGTTCCAAACGTTTATTCAACCTTTGATCCACGCCCGCCTCATCGATCGCTGGGATGCCCGTTATGTGAAGTTTGACGGCGCAAATATCATTGAGCGCAAAGATTGGAAGAATGATGAACCACGGTATGTTGGAGTTCCGGGCATGAACGCTTTCGCCAAGCATCTGGCTGATGACCTGACGATTCATCTGAAAACCAAAATAGCCTCATTGCAGCGAAATTTGGACGAAAAGTGGCGAATGCTTGATGAATCAGGCTCGGTTCATGGAGACTTTGACTGGGTCATCTCCACCGCCCCCGCACCACAGGCGGTAGAGCTTCTACCGACCACTTTTCAATATCACGACTACATGAAAGGTATTGGAATGCGTCCCTGCTTTTCGCTCATGCTGGGTTTTTCTGAGGCATTACCGATTGAATTTGACGCAGCGCATGTCACCAACGCTGATGTAAGTTGGATGGCTGTGAACAGTTCGAAGCCCGGACGGCCTCACCCATTCAGCCTTCTGATACATTCCTCGGAACCATATGCCGAGGCGCATCTTGGGCTTGACCGTGGTATCATCACCAAACATTTGTGTGCCGAGGCCGGCCGCATCATTGGGCTGGACCTTGCTGCGG
>CESS01012759.1_pt1 | contig 14189 bp, 19 predicted proteins | sample 326931 | NCBI WGS metagenome assembly CESS01 (sample SAMEA2591098, study PRJEB7988) | marine metagenome | biome: marine biome (ENVO:00000447); feature: deep chlorophyll maximum layer (ENVO:xxxxxxxx); material: saline water (ENVO:00002010), including plankton (ENVO:xxxxxxxx) | depth 55 m
ATGTCGGAATTATATGATTTTACAGTATGTTGTGAATAGCCTTTGACTTTAGATAAATATGATAAATATTCTTTAATTATTTTATTTTGGTAATTTTTATTAGTTAGTTTCAAGTCTTTTTTCTAGCTTTCTTTGGAAGCCCGAGAGTATGAGTGTAATAATTAAATATAAAACAGTGAGAACAAGATAAGTTTCTGCAAATCTAAAGGTGCTACCAGAATAAAGTCTTCCTCTGTAAGTTAAGTCTTCTACAGCTAAAACAGAGAGGAGAGAAGAATCCTTCATCATAGATATAAAATCGTTGCCAAGCGCAGGAAGCATATTTCTAAATGCTTGTGGTAAAACAATATATCTCATAACTTGTCGTTCCGACAAACCTAAAGATGCACCACCCTCTCTTTGACCTGTATGTACAGATTCAATACCAGCACGAAAAACTTCTGCTATATATGCACCGTAAAATACAGATAATGCAATTATGGCACGGACAAGCATAGGAACATTTCCGTTATTAATATTAAATAATTCAGCACCCCTAACTACAACAACAAAAGCAATAGTAAATATTAAAATTAAAACTGGAACGCCTCTTATAAACTCAATATATGTTCTTGAGATAGTTCTAGCGTACTTATTTTTAGAAATCCTACCTATTCCAGAAATTAATCCAAGAAATAAAGCAACAATAAATGATACAAAAGTGGATAAAAAAGTTATTGCAAGACCAGGAAGTATAAAATTAAAAGCTTTGTTGTACTCTGGTTCAGAATAAATCATGAACAACATATAAAATATAATTCCACTAAGAATTAATATCCACCAATTATCAGGTTTAAGAAGGTTTTTTAATTTCATTTGTACCCATAATAAAGCAATAGGCACGGATTTCCGTGCCTATTACAAAATTATATAAGTAATTTAATTACTTATTCTTCACTTCCAGGGTCACAACCTTCAGGTAGATATTCTACAGGAATGTTTTCATCACATTCTGCGATATCATCATAAGTAACTGAAAAGTCTGGCGAGAAAAACTTAGCATTAATTTCTGCTAATTTTCCACTATCTTTCATTGCTGCTAGGCCTTGATTAACTACGTCAACTAATGCGCTTCCATTAGGAAATGCAAAACCAAGTTGTTCTGAAGTTAAGTCGCCACCAACCAATTTTACTTGGTCTTTATTAGCTCCCATGTAACCTAAACCAGCTGTTTCGTCAATGATTGATGCATCTGCATCACCAGATATAACAGCTTGGATTGCAAAGTTAAAGTCATCAAAAGCTTTAACTTTATCTTCGCCTAGTTCAGAAACTGCAAATTCATAGTTTGTTGTTCCTTTTTGAGTTGCAACTGTATAGTCACCATTTTTAAGATCATCGATACTTGTAATATCTGTATTTCCAGCTGCTACAAGTACTCTTTGGGCTAGGTTAATATATCCATCTGAAAAATCTATAATTTCATCTCTTTCAGCAGTTATAGTGATTCCATCACCTGCGACCATAAATTGGCCATCAGCAACAGCTTGAATCATCCCATCCCATGCTGCTGGAACGTAAACAGGTACGAAATTCATTAATTCGCCCATATGATTGAAGACGTCATAGTCCCAACCTTTTGCTTCACCGTCAGCTGCATCAATATAATTAAATGGTAAATACGCATTCTCAACAGCGAATGTAAATTCACATCCATCAAGATCTGGTAAACCATTTTCTCCAGTTGTAATATCTGCTTCATCACATGGAGTTGCTGAGCCACCACCACAGGCAGCTGCAACCAATGCAAGAGCAATCATTAAAAGGAGTGATTTTTTAGTTTTCACTTATTAAACCTCCATTTGGTTAAGTTAGAATTATTGCATAAATATACATATAAATGAATAGTTATACAATTATTTTATTCATCAAGTGTATTTTTAAAATTTGGTTTTCTTTTTTCTATAAAAGCAAGCATTCCTTCTGCAGCATCAGAATGTAAAAATCTGCTATTTTGATTATCAGTTTCATTTTGTAAAGATTGTTCAAATGTTAAATCTAATCCTTCTTTTATTTGCTGTTTAACCATACATACTGATATAAAACTTTGATTATTCAATTTTTGAATAAGATTTTTAAATTCTGAATCAATATTTTCAGCACTAGTCATCTTATACAATACATCTAATTGATTTAATTCCTCTCCACTTATTTCATTTGAAGTCATCATTAATTCTTTCGCTTTTTGGATACCTATTATTCTTGGAAGTATCCATGATCCTCCAAAGTCAACAACTAGTCCCCTTCTTACAAATACTTCAATAAATCTAGTTTCAGGAGTTGCAATAATAAAATCACTTAAAAGCATCATATTTGAGCCAGCACCTGCGGCAATTCCGTCAACTAAAGAAATAACAGGTTTTTTACAATTCCATAATTTCAATGCTGCTGCAGAAACGTCGTCCATTAATGCATTAATATTTTCACCTAATTGAGCACCAGCTGAGTAATTGCCATTTACATGCTTAATAACAAGGTATTTAAGATCACTCTTTTCAAAATCTTCAATTTCATTAATTAATGAACTCCAATCTTCTGAGCCAATTGCATTCAATGAACTTTCGTCATTAAATTGTATAAATTTAATTTCTTCTACATTATTAGATTCAAGGACCATATTATGAAGTTTAATACAAATTAATTTAGAATGTATATATGGGATTTAATCCAAATAAAGAATACAGAGCAAACAAAACTGACTATATAAATATTATTTTTGCTGTAATTCTTACAGTAGCAGTTGTCATTTGGGCATTAAATTAAAAGACTTTCTATGAATATCAGATAAACCAAAATTACTTATAGCTTGGCGGTGTTCTTTGGTTCCGTATCCTTTGTTGTTTTCAAAATGATATTCAGGATAATCATTAGAAATATCAATCATGTATTCATCTCTAATAACTTTTGCAATTATGCTTGCAAGTGCAATAGCTCTACAATTATCTTCACCTCTAATTACAGAAATTGAATTGTATTTTTTGATTTTAAAATGGTCTACATAAACTAGGTCGCTAAATTCATATAATGAAGTTATAGAATCTTCTAATACTTTTTCGTTAGCTTTTTTGATTCCATAAATATCAATAAATTTATTATCACAAGATTCATAAGAATACTGAATATTGCTTTCTTGAATAATATTAAATATTTCTTTTCTTTTTTTTGGTGAAAGTTTTTTTGAGTCTTTTACTTCCTTTAATAAAGTAATATGTGAATAATTAATTTTTACAGAAGTTGCAGATATTGGTCCAGCAAAACATCCTCTGCCAACCTCGTCTGAGCCAATTATGTATTGGTCTGGATTAGCTTCCCAAATTTTATCTTCAATCATCTAGATTCTGATAATTATCAAATGGATATATAACATAGGAAGCTTTTCCAACAATATTATTTATAGGTACTGTTCCTATATATCTTGAATCTTGACTATTAATTCTATTATCACCTAACACGAATATTTCATTTTCAGGAACAATATATGTTTCTTCTCTAAAGAAGCTGGTTTCATCAATATTTAAAACTACAAACTGCTCACCATTTACAAAAACTTTTCCATCTTGCATAATATTGACGGTATCACCTCCAACTCCAACTACTCGTTTAATTATTGCAGAATTAAGTATCGAATCACTTGTGGTAAGATTCCAAATTTGTAAAGCTTGATAATATTCTTTCAAAAAGTCTTCAGTGTATGGAGTCTCAGGATTATAAAAAATAACTATATCGCCACTTTCAATATCTATATTTGCAAATGCATCCTTTAAAACAAGGACTCTGTCATTTATTTCTAAAGTAGGCTCCATAGAGGACGAAGGTATAAAGTATATTTGTATAATAAATGTTCTGACGAAAGTTGCAGCTAAAATTGCTACCAAAATAGTTAATAATGTTTTTATAATTTTTTTTATAGTAATTTTATTTTAATAAATTAGTTGCGATCTTCTTTAATCTTTGCAGATTTACCAACTCTATCTCTTAAGTAATAAAGCTTTGATCTCCGTACTTTACCTTTTCTAATTACTTCAATGGAATCAACTATAGGAGCATGCACCGGAAAAATTCTTTCAACTCCGACTCCAAAAGAAAGTTTTCTTACAGTAATAGATTTATTTACAGCAACGCCATTTACAGCAATTATTACACCTTCAAAAGTTTGAATTCTTTCCCTATTTCCTTCTGAAACCTTTACATTAACTTTTACTGTGTCTCCAGATTTGAATGCAGGAAGGTCTTCTTTAATGTAAGATTTTTCTATATTTTGTATTAAATCCATAATCTCTCCAAGGGTGAATTATATAAGTAAAAAAAGATTACATGTCTTTTAAATTATTCTTTTTCCAATTATCTATTTCTTTATGATTACCAGAAAGTAATACATCTGGCACTTTATGTTCTTTATATACTTCAGGACGTGTATACACAGGAAAATCTTTCTGATTATTTACAAAAGTTTCATTTACTAATGATTCTGGATTACCTAATACATTTGGTATTCTCCTTATCAAAGCTTCCAGTACGTAAAGTGCAGGAATTTCACCTCCTGAAACTACAGATTGACCAACTGAAACCTCGTAATCAGCGTGTATATCAAGCACCCTCTGGTCAAAGCCCTCATATCTTCCACATATAAAATTTAGTGACTCATAATTAAGAAGTTCTTCTATCAAGTTTTCATTCAGTTGTTGACCAGAAGGAGTAAGAAAAACATTTTTTTTAGCTTTATTTTCAACAATTGCATTATCTAATGGCTCTGGCATTAGAACCATACCGGGACCTCCACCATAGGGTGAGTCATCTACTTGCTTATATTCACCTATCCCATAATTGCGAAGATTGATTGAGGAAATTTCAAGTAAATTTTTTTTTAATGCTTGGTTGATTATTCCAACTTTTTTCCATTCCTCAATTAAATTAGGAAAGAGTGTAACAACTTGATACTTATTCATTGTTGATATGGGCTATTTCCATTTTCTTAAATTCTGTATAAAGAGTGTTTCTCAAGATAGGTGTTTTCTTTTCATTAGTAATAATCTTTATAAATTGTTTTTGTGTAGTTTCTTGGCCGTGATCAGCACCAGAAGCACGACTTATATTTTCATTAATTAATGTTCCACCTAAGTCATTAACTCCTGCATGCAGAAGTTTTCCAGCACCGTCGTGTCCTAACTTAACCCAACTTGCTTGAATATTGTCTATGCTGTTAAAAAAATAAATTCTTGCAAGTGCATGGATAAGTACTACTTCATCCCAAGTGGGTCCAGGCATACTCTTTCCTCGTAAATATATTGGAGAACCCATGTGCACAAAAGGTAACGGGACAACTTCAGTAAACCCCCCTGTGGTATTTTGAATGTCTCTTATTAATCTAAAATGATTAACCCATGACCTTATATCATCTATATGGCCAAACATAATTGTTGCAGTGGATTTTATACCTAGGGAGTGAGCTACTTCCATAACGTAGGCCCATTGTGAGGATGTTATTTTATCTGGACACAAATATTCTCTAACTCTGTCGTCCAGTATCTCAGCTGCAGTGCCAGGAAGAGTGTTTAATCCAGCATCTTTTAGCATTCTTAAATATTCTTCGACAGGAGTATTTATGGTTTCAGCACCTTGCCATATTTCTAAAGGAGTAAATCCATGTATATGTAAATTTGGTACTACATTTTTAATTTTTCTAACCATAGACATGTAAAATTCCCCAGTATACTCGGGATGAATACCTCCTTGTAAACATACTTCACTAGCACCCATTTCATATGCTTCTACAGACCTATCTACAATCTCTGGAATATCTATAGAATAAGGCTTCTCCTTCAAATTTAAACTATTAGGTCCCTTTGAGAACCCACAAAATCCGCATTTGTAGAAACACTGATTTGTATAATTAATATTTCTGTTCTGAACAAAGCTAACTTTGTTACCATTTTTTTCAAGATTTAATTTATTAGCTACTTCTGCTAATTCATTAATTTTTGTTCCGGATGTATGAAATAACTTAAATAAATCTTCATCATTGATTGTTTCTGAGTTATTAATTTTTTGTATTATCTCATTAAATTCTTCATCATAAAAATTACTAATTTTATTATGTTGAAATTTTTCTAACTTATGCAAAGGGAGTCCACTACCAGGTGACCACTTAGTTTTTAGTCTCCTATAGCCTCTAACATCTTTTGTCTTAAGGTATCGAAAGTACCTTTTTGAATCGAATAATTTTCTAGCTTCATCAATTGAAAAAAGTGGTGATAATACAGTTCTTTCAAAGTAGTTAAAGTCTTGGTGTTTTTGAAGATCTAATATCTGATCAGAACTCCAATCCCGTAAGAGAAGATCATCAATTTGCTCATTGGATAATCGCAAAGCCTCCTCTATTGAATTTGCATAAGAACTGATAAAAAATGTATTTTTAGTTTTTATCGATTTTAAAAATTTTATATCACTTACGTTTTTTATTAAGACAATACCGGGTGTTAATCTATCTATGATCTCAATTGCAATTTCACGATTTCCAGAATATTTATATATAAGCCTTTTACTCTCATATTTTTTAAAGGTAATCCAGTTTTCATCATTAACAATCCACATATCACTATCAATATCTGGGTTTTTAGATATAGTTTGAAACTCTTTACTATGAATTGACTCTAAATCAACATTCGTGTCTTCTTTGATGAAAAATGAAGATGTTCCTTCATTTTTTCTAGAGTTTAAATATATTTCATTGTCATTATCACAAGGTCGTATTCTCAAGAAAGATATATTTTTACTCATAATTATTCCTTTGGATATCCATTAGTATCAATAATATTATTAATTTTTTCAAACATTATTTCATTTAACCATTCTTTTTGTATAAATCCTGGATAAATAGGAAGTCTTTTTTTTAAGACTTGATTAGATTTTAAAACTTCAATACTCAATTTTTCTAAATTAGGCCATAAATGATCGGGGTTAACCCAATCAATGGTTAATGGTGAAATACCACCTAAATCATTAATACCGCTTTTTAAAAATAAATTAATATCAGGTGATAGATTTGGTGGAACTTGAACGGAAATATGACCAGGAACAAAAATTCTAATTGTTGCAATAATTCTTAAAAACAAATCATTTGTTATTTCGGCATTATTCCTCATTAATGTATTAACTTTTGCTCTAAAGTTCTGCAAAATAATTTCTTGTATTGATGAATTATTTTTTGATACATTTACCATTTGTTCAATATCATTTATTAATTCCTCTTTTGTCTCAGTAAGACCCAGTAGCAAGCCTGTTGTCATAGGATATTTAATTTCAAGGGCATTATTTAATGTTTCCAATCTTAAATCTACGAATTTAGTCATGGTTTTATAGTGTGGTTTTCCCTTTGAGTAAATATCTTTTGAGAAACTTTCAATCATTATGCCTCCAGAAGGAGAATGTATTTTTAAATCATTTATTTCATCCTTCGACATCAATCCTGGATTTGCATGGGGAAATATTGTCATACTCTCATTAACTTCTTTCATGCAGTGAATTAAATACTGATGAGTAGAATTAAATCCAAATTTATTTAATTCATCTTTAGCCGCATTCCATTTAATTTCTGGTTTATCACCTAATGTAAAAAGAGCCTCATAGCAACCGTTGGCATCTCCAGCTTTAGCAATACTTAAAACATCTTCTATTGATAAGTACTGTCCACCTTCTTTAGGAGACTTAACAAATGTACAGTAAGCACATTTATCTCTGCACATTGTTGTTAAGGGAATAAAGACTTTAGGACTGTATGTTATTAAATTTCCAAAATATTCTATTTTTTTGAGATATGCTTCTTCAAGTAGTTCAGCAGTTGGAATATCACCAAATATTAAATCATTGATATTTTTGGTTATGTTTATCATAATCTTCTTTTTTAGACTATATTACTTGATTGTAACAAGAAGTTATAAAATAATCGTAAGGGAATAGAATGACTAGAGTTTCTCTCGTTGGGTTTGGAAGAATAGGTAGAGACTTATTTAGACAATCACTTACAAATAATAATATAGACATAATTTCAATCTCCGACACTGCAGATAAAAAAAATCTAATCTATTTACTAAAATATGATTCTATCTATGGGCAACTAGATGCAAATATTGAAGAATCAGAAAATGGAATAATTGTTAATGGAAGGGAAATTCTTTTTAATAATTGGAAAGACTCTGCAGATGCAGATTGGTTATCTACAAACACTGATGTTGTTATTCTTGCTACTGGAAAGCCTCAAATTCTGGATGAGATTCAAGAACACATTAATAAAGGTTGTAAAAAAGTCCTAATAGCCTCTACACCAATGAAATTTGGTGATGTTCAAATTTATATTCCTGGAGCTAATGATGATAAAGTAGATTTTTCAGCTGATGCATTTTCATTAGGATCAAATACGGCAAATGCAGTTGCACCACTTTTAAAGAATTTACAAGAAAAGGTTGGGATTAAACGTGCTTTTATAACGACGGTTCATGGCTATTCAAACTCCAATAGACTAGCGGATGTTGCTGGAGAAGGATTTAGATTAAATAGAGCCGCCGGTGAGAATATTATTCCAAGTATTACAAAATCATCTGATGTTATAGTTGAAGTGCTACCATCACTCAAAAATAAGGTAGCTTCATCTTCAATGACAGTACCGGTTCCTGATGGTAGTACTGTTGATTTAACTATTGATCTAGATAAAGAAACTTCAGTAGAAGAAATAAATAAATTAATAGAAGATATTTCTAAAAACTCTTTAAAGGATATTGTAGGAATTACGTATGATCCTATAGTCTCTTCTGACGTAGTGAGAAGTACCCTTTCCGGACTAGTAGATGGAATTGCAACAATGGGTATTAATAATAAAAAAATTAAATTAATTATTTGGTTCGATAATGGATGGGGATATGCAGCACGCATTATAGATACACTAAAAAAAATGGATTTGGAGTAAGTATGGGAAATATAGCGATTAATGGATTCGGAAGAATAGGTAGGTCAATATTGAGAATTATAATTGAAAGTAATTCTCCGTTAAATGTTGTAGCAATTAATGACCTAGGTAACTACGAAAATTTAGCTTATTTACTAAAACATGATTCAGTCATGGGGGTTTTGGATGCTGATGTGTCATTGGACGGTAATAAATTAAAAGTTAATGAGAGAACTATCGATCTAATCTCAATTAAAAATCCAAAAGATTTACCGTGGAAAGAACACAATGTAGATGTAGTGATTGAATCTACTGGGATATTTAGAGATAGTGAATCATTAAATATGCATATCAAAGCTGGAGCTAAAAAGGTCCTACTTACAGTTCCACCTAAAGATGAGATAGATGCAACAATTGTTCTTGGAGTAAACAATGATGACTTAAATAGTGATCATAAGATTGTATCCAATGCTTCCTGTACTACAAATTGTTTAGCACCAATTGCTAAAGTTCTTAATGATAATTTCGTTATTAAATCAGGTTTAATGACTACTATCCATGCTTACACTAATGATCAAGCACTAGCCGAAACAACTCACAGTGACTTTAGAAGAGGTAGAAGTGCTACCCAAAATATTATTCCTACGTCAACAGGTGCAGCTAAGGCAGTGGGCATGGTTCTCCCTGAATTAAATGGAAAGCTTGATGGAATGGCTATGAGAGTTCCTGTACCCAACGGTAGTGTTGTTGATTTAGTTGTTGAGCTTGAGAAAGATGTAACCATTGAAGAAGTTAATGCTGCTATCAGAAATGCTTCAGAAAATGAACTAAAAGGTATTTTGGAGTACTCAGATATTCCACTTGTATCAACTGACATACTCAATAATCCACATTCAAGTATATACGATGCTTCATCAACACAACTTTTAGAAAATAACCATTTAAAAGTTGTGTGTTGGTACGACAATGAATGGGGATACTCAAATAGAGTAGTTGACCTAATCAAGGAACTTCTTAAAAATGGAGAATGACTTTCCAACAGCTCCTCAAGCAATAGGCAACTATGTGACATATAAAAGAGTTGGAAATCTTATATTTACTTCAGGACATATACCTATTACTGGTAATCAAAAATATATAGGAAAAGTTCCAAGTGAAATCTCTATTACAGATGCATATGCAGCATCTGCTTTATGTGCTGAATTAACTATTGCAACACTTAAATCACATACTGATATAAATAATCTTCAACCAGTAAATGTTGTAGGATTTGTCAACGCTGATGATTCTTTTGTAGATCATGCGAAGGTGCTAAATGGATTTACTGATACTTTAGCTGAATTTTTTAGTGAGAAGGCAACAAGATCAGCAGTAGGTGTTAAGAGTCTTCCTCTAAATGTTTGTGTAGAGGTTCAGTGCATATTTAGTTATGAATAAGTTAATTGCAATTTCTACAGGAACTAAAAATGTCGATATGGCTCCTGGAAATATTCCCTGTGTAGTAATAAACAATGATTTTGTAGAACTGTGTAATAAATACGGAAGTACAGCTGTGATTGTTGGCCCACAAGATTTAGATAATGTTAATATTTCAAAATTTGATGCCCTAATTATATCTGGTGGTGGAGATATAAATCCTAATGTATACGGACAAGATATAAATGATAAAACGTCAAGAATTTCTAATCAACGAGATTTAACTGAGTTAGGCCTACTTAAATCTGCTGAAAAAAACAATATTAAAACTTTAGCGATTTGCAGAGGAAACCAATTATTAAATGTATACAAAAAAGGCACACTTTATCAGGATTTAAATGATGCTGGATTTACAGATATAAAGCATGATAAACCTTTCGAAGATGCAAGGTCACACATTCATGATATTGAAATTAATAATGATTCAAAGTTATATTCTTTATTTCATAAAACAACAATAAGTGTTAATTCTATTCATCATCAAGGAATTGATTTACTGGGTAAAGACCTAAAAATTACTGCCAAATCATCAGATGGAGTAATAGAAGGTATTGAAACAACTAATCAGTGGGAGGCAGTTGGAATTCAATGGCATCCTGAAAATATGGTAGATGACAAATATAGTAAGTTAATATTTGAATGGTTATGTAGTTAAGCTATCGTTGATTAGTTCTAAATTTCCATTGTTATAGTAAAAATAGTTGTTGTTATAAGGAACAAGAAAATCTTTTATTCCTTCAACTTTGCAGAAAATCATCTTATTTAAATATTGGACACTCTTTAAAACCATTCCATCATTAGTTATTTCCAATCCCTTAAAAAAACCTGGCCAAGGAAGATTGGATTCATTAATAAATGTATCAACTAGATCTTTTGAAATAGATACATCCGAATCTCTTAGGTTTTGTATAGACTCTATAGTGTCAAAATTTGTAAATTTTATTAAATTTCTATCTTTTAAATGATTTTTAAAATCTTCAACAATTAGATAATCTTTTCCAACCTTTAATTCAATATCATCAAGATTATGATTTCTAAAAAATATATCAATATTTATATATTGGAATCCTTTAAGAGAATGGGGTTTTCCTAATTTACCAACATAAAAAAGGTTACTGTTAATCAATAAATTCGACGCTAGATTGCAGTCCTTCTTCATCTGCAGCTGCTTGAGCTACGGTGCGAATTGCACGTGCTACTCTTCCACGCTTACCAATGACTCTACCCATATCATCAGGAGAAGTTCTAACTTCAATTGATACATTTTCATCATCAGAATCTGCAATATCTACTTTTACAGATTTAGGATCTTCTACAATCTGAGAAACAATATATTCTACAACATTTTTTACAATGGAACCTGAAGCCATAATTTACTCTTCTTCCTTTTCTGACGATTCTTCATTTGAAGATTCTACCTCTGAAACTTCGGATGATTCTTGTTTCTTTTTATTTGCTTTAGAACTACTTTTAATCTTTTCATCAGGTGGTGATGGTATAGATACAACTTCCCCTTTTGAAGATCTCCATTGTGCCCAAGCTCCAGATATTTCTAATAATTTTTGAGCTCTTTCAGATGGTTGAGCTCCTTTATCCAGCCAAGATACTGCTTTATCTACATCTATTTCAACTTTTGATGGATTGTGATGTGGGTCATAGTAGCCTAAATCTTCGATAAAACGACCATCTCTAGGAGAGCGAGAATCAGCAACAACAACTCTATAAGTCCTAGTTTTTTTCTTACCTCTTTGTGCAAGCCTTATTTTTACAGGCATTTGTTTCCTTTATTTAAATAGCAATACATAATATTACATGATGTAAAACATAAAATGTATATTTATTAGATTAACTTCTTAAGAAAAATAACTAGAAAAGATTTAATGTTTTGCTAATCTGAATCTGATGCAAGTAATAGAATTATCACATCCATTAAAAAATCATTATTTAACTATATTGAGAGACAAAAATACTACAGTTGAAGATTTCAGAACTTACGCATCTAAACTTTCATATTTATTAATACTAGAAGGGTCTAAAAATATTTCACTTTTAAACAAAGAAGTTGAAACACCTTTAACAAAAACTGAAGGTTATGAAATTGAAAATGAGAATGTAGCTGTTTCAGTTCTTCGTGCTGGGCTAGGACTAGTAGATGGGGTAAAAGATTTAATACCCAATGTTGCGTTTGGATATATAGGTGTTCAAAGAAATGAAGAAACAGCTGAACCAGAATATTATTATGAAAATCTTCCTAATCTAGAAAATAAGAATGTTTTCATACTAGAACCTATGCTTGCAACAGGGGGTTCACTATCGTTTGCTATTGACAAAGTAAAAGAATCATCGCCTAAAAATATTATCGCCTTGACTGTAATCTCAGCCCCAGAGGGTATAAAAATGTTAGAAGAAACTCATCCTGATGTGACTCTTGTTACTGGAAATATAGATGAAAAATTAAATGAAAATTGGTACATAGTCCCCGGATTAGGAGATATGGGAGATAGACTTTTCGGTACAATTTAATGAAGCGTTGTTTTCTAGTTGTTATTGATTCTTTAGGTGTTGGAGAAGCTCCAGATGCAGCATTATATGGTGATTTAGGTTCCAATACTTTAGCTAATGTGTCTAAAGCAGTTGGTGGTGTAAATTTACCTAATATGGAAAAACTTGGATTTGGAAAAATTACAAACGTTCTAAACATGAATAATACAGGTATCGCTACAGTAGGTAGGCTTTCAGAAGACTCAGTAGGTAATGATTCAACTACAGGTCACTGGGAATTAGCTGGATTAACTACGAAAACTGAATTTAGAATCTTTGAAAATGGGTTTCCTAAAGATCTAATCCAGAATATTGAAAAAGAAGCAAACTGTCAGTTTATTGGGAACAGGCACGCATCTGGAACTGAAATTATTGAAGAGCTTGGCAATCAACATATAGAAACAGGGGATCTAATTTTATATACATCTGGAGATTCAGTTTTTCAGATAGCTGCTCATAATAAAGTTTGCAGTATTGAAAAACTTTATGAAATCTGTAAAATTTCAAGAAAATATTGTAATCAATACAATATAGGAAGAGTTATCGCAAGACCGTTTATTGGTGATGAAGGTAGCTTTACAAGAACATATGATAGAAAAGATTTTGGCATGGCTCCCCCAGGTGAAACTATTCTTAGCCTTCTACATAAAAATAAAATTAAAACTTATGGAATAGGCAAAATTACTGATTTATTTGGAACAGAATTTTTATCAAATTATGTACACACTGAAGGAGATAAGAACGGATTGAATTATCTTCTTGAAGAAATTAAAAATGAAACTCATCAATTTATATTTGTAAACTTAGTTGACCTTGACATGCTCTATGGACATAGAGAAGACCCAGATGGATATTACAAAGGACTTCAGATAATAGATGAAGGAATTGGGGAAATTTTAAATGAACTTCGTGATGACGATTTGATTATATTTACTGGTGATCATGGTACGGATCCAACAGATGGAAAAACAGATCATTCAAGAGAATTTGTTCCTATGGTTGCTTATAAAAAAAATTGTAAGGCTAAATATATTGGTGACCTAACAGGTTTTCATAATGTAGCTTCATCTATTGCAGATTATTTTGGATTAGAAAATATTTTTCCAGGTAATAGCTTTTTAAATGATATTTAAGTTATTAACCTACTTATTAAATGTTAGATAAAATAATCGAAGCAAAAAATTTTATTAATAAA
>CESS01033093.1_pt1 | contig 13868 bp, 19 predicted proteins | sample 326931 | NCBI WGS metagenome assembly CESS01 (sample SAMEA2591098, study PRJEB7988) | marine metagenome | biome: marine biome (ENVO:00000447); feature: deep chlorophyll maximum layer (ENVO:xxxxxxxx); material: saline water (ENVO:00002010), including plankton (ENVO:xxxxxxxx) | depth 55 m
TACAGCACGTTATCAAGGACCACCTTATGTTTATGGCTTTGAGCGTGTTGGCACATCATGCGGAACTGTTACGATGCGTGGGGCGGTAGATACTGATAGGGGCGTGTTCTTTATTGGTCAGGAAAATTTCTTTTTGTTTAATGGTAACACAGTACAAACTATTAAGTGCGATGTGCATGATTATATATTTGGCGACATTAACACTTCTCAGCAAACTAAGGTCTGGGCAATGGGCGTACCGCAATATGGTGAAGTTTGGTGGTTTTATCCTTCTAGCGACAGTATAGAAATAAATCGTTATGTTGCTTATGATTACAACGAAAATCACTGGATGATTGGTGAGCTATCAAGAACATCTGGCGAGGCTAGGGGCGTATTTAGATACCCATTCATGGCAGATTATGACGGTACACACGCAAATATAAAAGAACACGAAGTTGGTTATAACGTGGATAGCGGTTCTATTTTTGCAGAAACTGGACCAATATCTATAGGAACTGGCGAAAACATTATGAAAGTTACTGGCGTTATACCTGACGAAGTAACACAAGGTGATGTTAACATGACATTTAAAACACGTTTTCACCCAAATGATGTTGAAACAACACATGGACCTTTTACGCCTGCCAATCCTACAGATGCCAGATTTAGTGGTAGGCAAATACGCATGAAAGTGACAGGTGTTAAGCCTGCTGATTGGCGTGTTGGTATTATGAGGCTTGAAGCAACAGCAGGAGGAACTAGATAATGCCTGCACCTATTTTACCAGTTATAAGCCAAGACCTTTCTCAGTGGGGAAGGCAATTAACTAATTATTTACAACGTAATTTAGGAAAACTTTATTTTAAATCTTCAGACGATAACCCATCTGAAAATGGTGTTATTTTATGGGACGAAACAAAAAAATATGCGGTTGTATCTAGCGATAATGCTTTTAGGCAACTTGCAACAAAACAAGCTACGCCAAGCGCAAATATTGGTAGCGCAGGCGATGTAACTGGAATGATAAGTTGGGACACTAATTATATTTATATTTGTGTTGCTGATTATGATGGTAGTAGTGCAATTTGGAAAAGAGTGGCTTTGGCGAGTTGGTAGGGGTGTAAAGTAATTTAAAATGTGCTATAGAAAAAATAAATTGGAGTAGAGTGATGGGTGTTATGGATTTTTTATTGGGAAAACCTAGTCAACAATATATGGACCCTCGAACACAGGCATCGAGGGACTTTATACTTGACGAGTTAAATAGGTTGTATGGTCAAGGACCAATTAATGTTCCAAAATACTTTGCAGAAGTACCAGAAACGCAATACAGCGGAACCAATAATTTATTGTCTGCACTTGGGTTAGATACAGTATCACCCCCCCAAATGGATACTGTTGATATAGGCGGTATTAACGCTTATTCTAGCGAACCATTGCAAACGCAAATAGAAGCTGATTTTGCCCAAAACAACCCATCACTTTATAATGAATTAATGGATAGAGTTCGACCACAAGGAATGACTGCTTCGTTACAGCCAGTTGTAAATAGCGGTGGCGGTAATAGTTCGCCTATGGATAATGCACAACCACGTTATGCAACGGCTCAGGCTTTTGACAGATTTGGCGCTACTGATATGGTTGATAAATATGCAAACCCCTCGTATAGCCCTGATTTAGCAATAGCCAATAAAGCCTATAAAAATATTACATCAGATGACTTTAGTGGCGCTTCATTAGCTGACCAATATAAAATGATGGGTCAATCAATGAATGCGGCAGGAATAAGAAACGTAGGGGGTGGTTATGCTCAGCCTGCTTCATCTTTTGGGCAAGATTTAAAAAATATGGCTAACAAAATAGGAAGCGATATTAAAAATAAAACACTTATTGGTAAAATATTTGGAGGCGGCAGATGATAGGCGATAATATATTTCAACAGTCGCAAGATGCACAACAAACTGCGGCAGGCGTTTATAATCAGATGGCTACTAACCCACAGGGTCTTTCGCCAACTGCATATCAGCAATTTATGAACCCATTTACACAAGATGTAATTAATAGGGGTCAACAAGATTTAATGCGCCAAGAACAAATGGCGGTTAATAATTTAGACGCACAGGCAGATGCCGCTAATGCTTTTGGTGGTTCTAGGCATGGTATTGCTAGAGGATTATTAGGTGGTGAATATGCACGTTTAGGCGGTGACCTTGCCGCTCAACAAAGACAATCGGGTTATAATCAATCGCAAAATTTAGCTATGCAAGATTTTAATAATCAACAAAATCAAATGCGTACTGGTGCTTCGGGCTTAACTGGTCTTAGTAATCAAATGTTTGGGCAAGGAAATATTGGTTTACAACAACAGCAAAGAGCTTCACAGCTTGCACAACAACAACAACAAATGTTGTTAGATGCGGCACGAAACCAAACATTAGCTAATTTAGGTTATCCAAGAGAAAATTTAAATTATTATAATAGTATTTTTGGCGGATTGCCTAGTTTTAATCCAATGTCAAAAGAAAGAATGGGTTTATTTGATGTTTTGACAGCGGCGGGTAGTTTACCGCCATTACCATTTGGGTAGGGTTTAAATGATAACATGGCAAGACGTACAAAAGGGCATTTTTAGTGGTGAAAGCAGGGGAGATTATAATGCTCTTTTTGGCTATACAAATAGACCAGAAGAACTATTCAGCGACATAAAACTTACTGATATGACTTTAGACGAAGCTCTAGAGTTTTCCGACCCAGATGGAGCATACGGCACATATGTAGGTTTACAAAATAAAGGCACAGTTTCAACGCCGATGGGCGCATATCAAATTGTTGGTGCAACATTACGGGATGCCAAGGAAGCACTAGGTTTAAGCGGTGACACAAAATTTTCGCAAGCAACGCAAGATAAAATAGCTAAATGGATTTTAAAAACACAAGGCACAGACGCATGGGTTGGGTATAAAGGACCTAAAGTAAAAGGACAAAATAAAATGGTGGCACCTAATAATAATTCAATGAATGTATATTCTATGTTTAAAGACCAAATGCAACCGCAAGCTCCGCAAGGTATAATGGGTTATTTACAAGACCCTAGAACGCGAAGGGCTTTAGGCACTTTGAGTAGAACCCAAGTAGGCGCAAGATTGGCAGGCCTCGCAGACAAAGAAATTGGTGAAAATAAAATTACTGGCTCTAAAAATACAACTATTAGATATTTAATGTCACAAAAAGATGGTCGACCATATGCAGAAGCTATCCTTGCAGGCGCAGACGCTAGAGCAACCTTAAAAGACTATATGGTAGCAACAGGTAAAACAGGTGGCGCGGCAAATGTGAGAAATCAAATAGAATTACCTAATTTTGCAGGTTTTATAGTAACTCTATTAGACGGTACAACTTACGTTGAAACTAATACTGGTGAAAGAATAACTGACCCAGTAAAAGCTCAAGAATATATAGAAGCGGCCAAGGCAGGCCAAATAGAATACGACAAAAAAAGGAATTTAGGTAAATCAGAAGGTACTCAAGAAGGTAAATTGAATTTTACTTCGGCAATAGAACAAGCAAAAGGTTTTGCGGCTAAAAAAGTTAAATGGGTTGATGAAGTTAGAGACCAATATACTAACATTGACAATACTGTTCTTCGTTATGAGCAAGCATTAGATTTAGTTGTAAACCAAGGCGCAAGCAGTGGTAGAATAGCTGCTTTGCTTCCTACTGTTAGTGCGCAAACGCAGTTACTGGAAACTGTGGGCAAGGAGCTAGGATTAGATGTTATAGGTAGCGTTACTTTTGGTGCGCTGTCTGCGCCAGAACTTAAACTAGCGTTAGATTTAGGGTTACCTAGCGAAAGATTAGGTCCGACAGAATTAGCAGAATGGTTAACAAGTAGAATTGAGGCTAAAAAGAAAGCCGCAAGAGCATTAAAAGACACGGCTGAATATTTGTCTAGAGGTGACACAACGGTTGCAAGTTATTATAGTGATTATTTAAATATTACAGCACCTGATAAATCGACAACTGCTCGCCCAGATGTAGACCCCGACAATCCATTAGATTTAAAATTTGATTAGTAGGTAAAAAATGGCAATTAGTTTTCAAGATTTTAGAACGAAAAACCCTTCTTACGATAATGTGCCAGATGGTAAATTAATTTATGGGTTATATAATAAGCCTCAATTTGAAAAAGTACCGTTAATGAAGTTTGCTAATGCTATTGGTCTTACAAGCGAGCAAAAAATGGAGTTTTTAAAATACGCGGGTAGTAAAGGGAAAAATATAAGTTTTGATACCGAGGGCGAGCCATCTTACGGCGGTCTAGCCCAAGGCACGGCTAGGTCGGCTTTTCAAGGCTTAACTTTTGGCGGTGGGGACGAAATTGTTGGCGGTGGTGCGGCGGCGGTTAAAAAATTTAAAGGTGACGATAGACCATTTACAGACATTTATAAAGAAGAACAAACACGCGAAAAACAAAGAGTTGAAGATTTTAGAGCCGATTACCCAAAAACTGCGCTTGTATCCGAAATAGGTGGTAGTTTAGTTTTACCGTTTGGCGCAACAAAAACTGTTGGTGGTATGTTGGCAACATCTGGGGCAATGGGTGGTGCGGCCGCCTTTCTTAATAGCGATGGTTCTTTTAACGAGAGAATATTGCAGGCACCGTTTGGTGTTTTACTGGGTATGGCTTTTGGCGGTGCTTTCGCTGTTGCAGGAAAAACAATAAACGAGCAAGTTAAATCTATTTTAACTAAAAGAGCCGCTAAAGCGGCGGCACAGGGTGCAGAAGCATTAGAAACTTTAAAACAACAAGCTTCGCAAGCATATTCCGATGCTTTCGACCAAGGTGTTTCAATAAAGCCCGAAGTCTTTAAAGCTATGTTAGATGACGTTGTAGCGAAAGTATCTGGCGGCAGACCTTTAAGAAGCAAAATAACGCCTCAAGGTGCAGATACTATAAAAGCAATGAATGATGAATTAAAGAGAATAACAAAAGACAATACTGGTTTTTCTTTAGATGATATTGATTATTTAAGACAGCTTACGGAAGCAGGCGCATCTAATTTTGGCAATAAACAAGAACAAAGAATTGCTATGATTATTAAAACTAATTTAGATGATTTTGTTAACAAGTTATCTAAAGGAGATATTTATGGCGGCGATGTTGCAACAGCAACAAAAGCACTTACCGAGGCTAGAGAAACTTGGTCACGAATGCGCAAAACTGAAGTTATTGAAGAACTTTTGCGGGATGCTCGAACTTATGCGGGAGGTCTAGAAAGTGGTCTTAGAAATTCTATTAGTAAAATTCTCCGTAACAGAAAAAGACGCAGACAATTTAATAAAGATGAATTAAAGTTATTAACGCAAATTCGTGAAGGTAGCCCCATTGGAAATTTAATAGGTAATATGTCTATGGGTGGTTTGTCTCTAACAGGCGGCAGAAGCAATATAAACCAAATGGGTATAACAGGCGTGGCTAGTGCCGCGATAGGTGCCGCAGTTGCTGATAACCCTTACCTTGGGGCGGCAATGGGTGCAATTATAGAAGGGTCAGTTGCTACTGGGGTTAGATACGTTAGAGAATTGCAAATGGAAGCTAAAGTAAAATTATTTAAAGATATAATTGCAAATGGTTTAGCCGAGGAAGTATTTAAGAAAAACCCAACAGCATATAAATTATTAGAGAGAGCGGCAGGCGGTTCGCAAGCGGCGACAAAAGCTACAATCGCGGCAGGAGATGAACCTGTTGCAACTGAAATACAAAGTCAGACAGGTGTGTTATTAAGATGAAAATAGAACCAATGGACGATGAAACAGTACAAGGCATTATTCAAAAAGCTGTTGAAGATGCCGTTGATTTCATAGAAGCAGAAATAACTGAACCTAGACTAAAATCACAACGTTATTATGATGGCGAAGTTGACATAGGTTACGAAGAAGGGCGTTCTAAAGTTGTTGCCACTAAATGTCGTGAAGTAGTCAAAAGTCTAAAGCCTTCAATACAGCGTGTTTTTCTTAGCACCGAAAACGTAGTCGAGTTTGTTCCAAGAATGCCAGAGGACGTTGAAGTTTGCGAACAAATGACAAAGTTTGCAAATTACAAGTTTATGCAAAATAACGGTTATAGATTGCTAAACGATGTTTTTCAAGATGCTATGGTAAAGAAAACAGGTATAGCAAAAGTTATGTATGAAGATGTATCTAAAAGCGAAATACACGAAGCACATAACCTAACAGATGATGAATTTACTTTTTTAACTGAACCCGATAATGTAACGGTTCTTGAACATACTAAAAATACAAGCGGTTCTATAGATGAAGAAGGCGTAGAAATAGAAACCGTTATGCACGATGTAAAATTAAGTGTAGAGCGAACATCTGGTGATATTACTATTACTTCCATACCGCCAGAAGAATTTTTTGTAGATAGAAACGCTAGAAGTATTGATGACTTTTTTGTGATTGGTCATAGGTCAGATATGACTATTGGCGATTTGCTTGCAATGGGTTTTGACCATGACGAAGTACATAACTTGCAAGGTAATATGGCAACGTTTGAAGCTGAAAGCGAGTTTGAACGTAGAAATTACGCTATAGATGAAGATGATGACGAAAGTGCCGACCCAACCAGTAAAAAGGTTGTTGTAACAGAAGCTTACATGAAAATAGATAAAGAAGGAACTGGTAAACCTTCTATGTATCGGTTTATTTTAGGTGGTTCTAGTTATAAAGTATTATCTTGTGAATTGGCAGATGAAGTACCGTTTGCAATATTTGAAGTTGACCCAGAGCCACACGCTTTTTTTGGTAGTAGTTTAGTTGATTTAGTAATGGACGACCAAGATGCGGCAACATCTATGCTTCGAGGCGTTTTAGATAATGTAGCATTAACAAATAACCCTGCTTTAGAAATTTTAGATGGTCAGGTTTCCGTAGATGATTTATTAAATAATGAAATTGGTAGAATTGTAAGAGTTAAACAATCGGGTGCAATTCGTGAACAAGTCGTTCCTTTTACGGCGGGTTCGACACTCCCTGCATTACAATATTTTGATACATTAGTAGAAAATAAAACTGGCGTTAGTCGTGCTTCTCAAGGATTAAATGCAGATGTATTACAATCAGCAAGCGCAACAGCAATAGCGGCAACAATGCAAGGTGCGGCAGGGCAAGCAGAAGTTGTTTCAAGAAATTTAGCAGAAGGTGGTATGAAACGGTTATTCAAATTAATAGCGCATTGTATCATAAATAACTCTGATAAAGAAGAAATAATAAGATTAAATAATGAATTTGTTGAAGTAGACCCTAGAAGTTGGAACGCTGATGCAGACATGATAGTTAATGTTGGTATTGGAACAGGTCGTGAAGCTGAAAAATCTGCGGTATTACGAGAAACATTACAAATGCAAATGTCAGTGTGGCAACAATATGGACCACAAAACGGTTTAGTTACAATGACTAATGTTAGAAATACCCTAGCAGATTTATTAGGTTCGGTTGGTTTAAAAAATACAGACCGTTATTATTTACCAGTTACGTTTGAAAAAGAACAAGAATTAATAGCGGCTAAACAAGAACAAGCGCAACAGCAAGCGCAAATGATGCAACAAGGCCAAGCAGACCCTAATCAAGCGTTTATTCAAGCTGAACAAATGAAAGCGCAGACAAGGGCGCAAGTTGATATGGCTAAATTGCAATTAGATGCTCAAAAAGCGGCAAGTGATAGAGATTTTAAAATGCACGAACTAGCCATGAAAGATGATTTACAGCGTGATAATATGGTTCAAGATTTAGCGGTTAAGGTTGCAGAAATATTAGGTAAATACGAAACTGCGGTTGACACAACGGCAATAAAAGCTGAACAAGATGCTGTAAGACCACATAACAAAGAAATGATGAATGGATTACAAGAAGAGAGCTATTAGAGCCAGAAATTTATTAAATAATGAAGAATTTCTAGGCATTATGAAGGATTTGCGTGACGACCAATTACGGTTGATTGCAAATACGAGTGCGTCAGAGGTGGAAAAACGTGAGGATGCTCACGCCATTTATCGGGCGTTAAATGAAATTGAGTTTTTATTAAGGGCTGATGTAGACGCTGAAAAACTCATAGAACGAAAGGCAAGGGACGCTCATGAGCACTGAACCTAACACGGGCAGTATAAATGATATTGCAAATTTAATATCAGAACCGCCACAAAAATTAGAAGATAATCTTAACGAAGTTGCTGAAGCTGTTATTGAGGAACCTCAAGACACTGAGACTGAAGAAACGGTGGAAGTAGCCGAAAGTGAAGATGTCGCTGACCACGAAAGCGATGATATAGAAGAAATCGTGGATGAGGATGGGCTAAATGACGACGAAGCCGTTCCCTTTGAACTTTCTGACGATATGGAGCTAGAGTATAAAAGCGATGGCGAAATTAAGAAGGCAACCATTGGGGAGCTAAAGCGAAGTGCCGCAGGACAAGACTACATCCAAAAGGGTATGGAAGATAATGCTAGAGTTAAAAAAGAACTAGAGCAAACCACCCAATCATTGCAAGAAGACCGTCAAAAACTTAATGCTATACTACAAGCGTATGAAAATGGTGATGCTCCAAGACCACCAATTATGCCGAACAAGGAACTTCAACAAAGTGACCCTTTAGGTTATTTGGAACAAATGGAACAATATCGGCAAGACGTTGAAGGCTTTAGTAAGTTTAAAGCAGAAGCTGAAGAACAAGCTAAAGCTAATGAACGTATTATGTATGAACAAGACCAAAGGTATGCGGCAGAACAAGCCGAAATATTAAAGAAGGAAATGCCAGAGTTAAATGACCCCGAAAAAAGTAAAAAACTTTTGGAGGATATTCAAACTGTGGCTGTTGATTATTACCAAGTTCCTTCCGAAATATTAGGCAATCTAAAACATACTTGGGAATTTAAAATTGTTCGTGACGCCGTGGCCTATCGCAAACTGCAAACTTCTAAAACTAAAGTTGTAGAAAAAACCAAAGGTGCAAGACCAATGGTTAAAGCAGGGGCTAAAAGAACAGCCAGTGGTACAAAAGTAATAAAGCAAAAAGAGGCACGGTCAAAAATGCAAAAATCTGGGTCACTTGATGATGTGACTAATTATCTCTTGTCTTAAAGAAAGGACTATATCATGGCCGTGACGGCAAATACCAACGAAACATACGATGTTTCGACAATTAGGGAAGACTTATCCGAAGCGATGGCTTCCATCACCCCAACAGAGACTTTACTTATGTCCTCTATTGGAACACGCAACGTTGACAACACTTACTTTGAGTGGAGTGAAGTCGACCTAGCCGCAACTGGAGCGAATCGCCAAATCGAGGGTGACGTTGGTTTATCTAACACAGCACCAACTAACGCTGTTCGTAAAGGTGGTTACACACAAATTTCAGCAAAAGTTGTAGAAGTTTCTTCTACTAACCAAGCTGTTAATGGTGTTGCAAACGCACAAACAGTAGCAAAACAGGTTGCATATAAGCTTTCTGAACTTAAGAGAGACATGGAAGCCATGTTGCTATCGAACGTAGCTGCAAACGCAGGTGCATCTGGTACTGCTAGAGCAACTGCGGGTTTACCTGCTTATCTTACTTCTAACGTTTCTAGAGGTGGTTCTGGTGCTAACGGCACAACCTCAGGAACAGGCGAAGCAGGGTTTGTAAATGCGGCGGCTACTGATGGAACTTTGCGACCAATTACAGAGGCACTTCTAAAAGGGGTGATTGCTGATTGTTGGAATGCAGGAGCTACACCAAAAATTGTTATGTGTGGTTCAGCGCAGAAGCAAAAAATCTCAACTTTTACTGGTAACGCTACACGCTACAAAGAAGCGGAAGACAGCAAGCTAAATGCGGCTATTGATGTCTATATTTCCGACTTTGGAGAAGTGCAAATCGTGCCAAATCGCCATATGCGGGTTCGAACAGTCTCAAGTGTAGATTATACACCTGACGTTCTTGTTATAGACCCATCATATGCTGAGGTTGCTTACTTGCAAACTGCGAAGCAAGAACCACTAGCGAAAACTGGTTTGTCTGAGCGTAGGCTAATTTCTTGTGAGTATGGCTTACAAGTTACTTCGCAAAAGGCACATGGGATTGTTGCAGATATTAACGCATCATAAAAATAGGTGGGGCAGAAATGCCCCATCACTACGGAGAATATTATGAAAGTTAAAATTACAACTGACAGGCGACCTTTTGTAAAAGGTGTTGCTACTAATAAAGGCGAAGAAATAGAAGTTGATGCTGAAGAAGGTGCTATTTTATTGCAAGCAGGCTTTGCATTAGAAATAGGAGCTACTAAGCCAAAACGAGCAAGAACGGCAACTGGTAAACTAAAAGCAGACGACCCAAATACTCCTGACGTTAATGAAGCTTGGGAAGGCGGTAAAGCACCTAAAAAGAAGAAAGCTAAAAAATGAGCGTACAAACACAAATTTTAGATAGTGACGGTAAAATTGTTATTAACCGCACTCAAGATGTTCAGCGCATTTTAGATTTTAACAAAGAGCGAAACATAGATGGGCATAACCGAAAATCAGATATGCGGCTCGCAGGGTCTATTCCATTTGTAGTTATAGAAATGTGGATGAAAGAATGTGGCGCAAAATTAGGTAGCCAAGAACTAAATGCTTACATTAAAAAGAAACTAATGTCAGGCGAGTTTAGTAAATTGGTGGCTAATGGGTATTAGATGGATTTACCCAAGGTAAATATTGCTGTTGCCGCTTCTGCGGTGGTCGCGATAGTCTCCACAGTCGGAGGAGGCATTTGGTATGCTTCTTCGCAAGCATCAGTTATAGAAAGCCTGACACAACAAGTCGAAACTCTCACAATAGAAAATAACGCAACTGACCGAACAAATTTAATTCGTGATGTAGAACATAACACAGAACAAATAGAAGAAATTATAGATTACATTATTGAAGTAGAAGAAGAAGGCGGCGAAACTATAGATGAAATTTATCAAGAGTTCGAAGATGTTTACGAAACGCAAGAAGGCTTCTTGCTTCAGTTTAATCAAATAATACAATTACAAGCTAGAGTAAAATCCTTGGAATCTACACTAGACTTTTTAGTAAAACGCCCATCACTTTCCGACGGTAGATAAAATGGACCCGATAACAATTCTCGCAGGCATAAAAACAGGTCTTGCGGCGGGAAAATCCGTTGCAGGGTTAAGTAAACAAATCGGGCAATTTTTCGATGCAACCGATAATGCAAAAAAGCAACTACAGAAAAAAGGTGTTTCAAGTAAAAGTGTGAACGCTATAGCGATGGAGCGATTTCAGAAACTTAGGCAAGCGGCTGAAGCTGAAGAAGAACTGAAAAAATTTATCTGTGAATCGCTTGGACCTTCTCACTGGAATACTTTGTTAAAAATGCGTAGGGAAGTATTAGCCGAAAAACGCGAAGCAGAGGCTAGGGCGAGGCGTGAGGCACAGGAAAGGGCAGACTTGGCACTTACTGCGGTTTCTATTGTTTTGCTTCTCACAGCGGCTCTGGTCGGCTCTACGGCCTATTTGCATCATATGGGTTGGCTCGATGTTCGGGATTACTTGCCATGATTTATGTTTTAGTATTTTTGCATTTTATAAATACTGATAATTTAAAATTTTATCAGATAGCCACATTTTCGGATAAAGAAGAATGTCTAAGCCAAGCGGAGAAAGCAAAAATTCTAGTAACCCACAACTCCATGAAAGTTTCGTGCTTGGAGATTACGACCCAATAGTAATAGAACATGGTAAAAAATGGGCGGCATACGATAAAAATGGACGTTTAATAATTTTAGGGTATAATAGGCGTGTATGTCAGGAGTACGCAAATGACAGAGTTCGACAAGCTTGATAAGGATAAGAACGGCCACCTTAGTAAAAAAGAGTTTCAACAACTTGAAATAGAAGACCGTAGATTAAAAATTGCTGATGCAGACGAGAAAAGAAATACAGAGCGATTGCTAGTAAAAGCTTGCTGTGCGGGGATGTTATTATACCCTTTTATTATTTTATTAGCATCTGTTCTTGGGTTCGAAGTGGCGGCAAGTTTAATTACAGACATAGCAAGCGTTTATGTTGTGGCGGCAAGTGGAGTCGTTGTCGGTTATTTTGGGTTTAATAGCATAAGGGATAAAAACTCATGATAGCACAACTATTAGGTCCAGTTGCAAGTTTAGCAGGCTCTTGGCTCGATGCAAAAACAACCAAACAAGCGGCAGAAGCCAAATTAAAGCTAACAGAGGCAGAAGCAAAAAGTAAAATATTGCTCTCAAAAGAAACATCGGTTGCCGATTGGGAGCGTATCATGGCGCAAGGAACTCAAAACTCATGGAAGGACGAATATTTGGTTGGTTTGTTCAGTATTCCATTAATTTTAGTGTTCACAGGTGAAAAAGGCCGTCAAATTGTTGCGGAAGGCTTTATAGCGTTGGAAAGTATGCCAGAGTGGTATCAATACACGTTAGGAGTAATAGTAGCCAGTAGCTTTGCCGTGAGGTCTGCCACAAAGTTTTTTAGAAAATAGTTATAGGAAAATTAAAATGTCTTTTAAATTATCAAGTAGGTCTTTAGGCAAGCTAGAGGGTGTTCACCCTGATATGGTTGCTACAGTACAAAAAGCTATAGAGCGCACAAAAATTGACTTCGGCGTGACGTATGGCGTTCGAAGTGTCGAAGAACAGCAAAGGCTTTTCGATATGGGTAGAAGCCAAACAATGAAATCAAAACACTTAATGCAAGATAGCGGGTTTTCACACGCTGTTGATTTGGTGGCATATGATGGGTCGGAAGTTGTTTGGGAAATAAATGTATATGACGACATAGCTGATGCAATGGCTAGTGCGGCCAAGGAAGTAGGTTGTCGGCTTAGATGGGGTGCGGCATGGCATATAGATGATATAGGCGATTACGAAGGCACTATGGAAGATGCTATGAATGAATATGTAGACCTTAGAAGGTCACAGGGGCGCAGACCGTTTATAGATGGTCCACATTTTGAATTAAGGTAAGGGGGCTAACTGCCCCCCCCCTTTTTTAGTAATGTCCGCCGTTTGGGTAAATTACTTCTTTGTAAGTGTTGGGGTTTATTGTTATGGCGTTTTCTTGGTAAAACTCTTTGCTTTGCTCGTCCATATCGTTAAGCACATTGTCCCACTCTTCGTAAGTCCTAATAGTCTTAACAAACTCTTTATGGCCTAAATTGTTGGTGGTAACTATCGCCGCCACAAAAGCCAAAGCGTCTTGCTCACGCTCCAAACCTTGCACAACGTAGTCGTCGCCACCTTTATACTTCCAACGGTGTAGCCCCTCTGCAAACGCTCCAGAACCTACTTCTGCGCCATCATTTTCTAAAATTTGTGTGCTAACAACATATACATTCATTTTTAAAATCCTCTTTTTTGCTTATACGTTAATTATAAATTAATAAATTGTAAATGTAAAGTATTTTTTTTGTAAAAAGTAAAATAAATTAAAAAGGGGGCTATTAACCCCCTCTAGCTTTTAAACATTTAATGTCATACACACTTTAGTTTCTGCTACTTTAACCGCCATTCTAATAGTGTCAAAAGGTCCACATTCTTCCAATACTTTTGTATTGTTATCGTGTTCGTAAATTGTAGTAAGGTATCCTCCTTCAGCAAAATCTTTTATGGTAACATACTGTGCGGCATTGCCGCCTTCAGAAACTGGCTTTGCTTTCCAAAACGTGTTTATGTGATGTCCGTCAATATACTCGTCAACTTGGTCAAAACGCATAATCCCATAATCAAATTTTGCGGGTTGTTCTTTAAAATAGTTACTCATTTTATAAATCCTCTTTTTTGCTTATATGTAAACATTACACTATAAATTTGTAAGTGTA
>CESS01003666.1_pt1 | contig 13791 bp, 16 predicted proteins | sample 326931 | NCBI WGS metagenome assembly CESS01 (sample SAMEA2591098, study PRJEB7988) | marine metagenome | biome: marine biome (ENVO:00000447); feature: deep chlorophyll maximum layer (ENVO:xxxxxxxx); material: saline water (ENVO:00002010), including plankton (ENVO:xxxxxxxx) | depth 55 m
GCAAATGGTGGGCAAATGGGTAGATGGATGAATGGTTCTCATGGAGGATATCTTGAAGAGCATAATGGACAACCATTGGTGGCTCACGGGTTGGAAGGAATGTTTACTAAATCTGGTAGTAATGATGGGTTTATAGTACCGTTTGACAATGCTGCAACTAGAAGAAATCCAATGCTCACTATGATGAGATTGGCACAAGCTAAGCAACTTGGATTTAATAATGGTCCACCAGGATTTGAAAGTGGTGGATTGGGTCTCTCTGGTATTTCTTCTATATTAAAGGGTGGTGGTCAAAGAGCTTTTGGACACCCTCAAGCATATCAAGAACCCCAGTCAGGTGGATTAGGTATATTACAGAGATTGGTTGCTTCTCATCGTGGTGATGAACTTACTAGTGCCCTCTTGGCTAGAACTGTTATGAATAGGAAAGCAGTTATCGATAAGACTGGTAATGCTATGCAATTTGGAGCAAATAGTGGAAGTCTTACTGATATATTGAATGCTCCTGGACAATATCCTAATGTAGGTAATGGTGCAGTTAAGAGAAAATTCTCTAATAATGAATTGAATATGGCTGGTAAAGCAATGAAGTTAGCAAAAGAAAGCGGTAGACTTAAGGAGCGTATACAAGAAACTGGTGTAGATCCAGCAAAAGCAAGTCAGTTGATTGGTTCTACAATATTCAAATCTGCTTCTGGTATAGGTAAGAAAGGTGGGTTGGCTGCATTGCTTACTGGTGGAGGTGCTGTTAAATTTGGTAATTATCAGTTTAGTAATAAGCAATCTAATCATATGGCTGGTTTGTTAGGTGGAATGAACCCTGCTATGATAAAAGGATTAATGAGTGTAGTTGGTAATATAACAAGCGGTAAGGATGATAATATAGGAACGAGTTTAATTAGATTACTAACTGAAAGTGGACTTGGTGGTAAAGGTGGTGAAAAAGGTGGACTAATGGATAGTTTATTTGGTATATTTGGAATGCCTACTAAGAAAGGCAGTTCTGCTAAACAAGGTGGTTCAATGTCTGGTGGGTTGGGTCAAGTATTACAGGGTATATTTGGTGGTAAAGGTGCAAAAGATAAGAAAGAAGAGAGGATGGAATTTAAGAAGAGACAGAATGAAAGACATAGACAGATAATGAAGTATGAAGCATCGCAACAGAAACGTAATATCATGTCCAGACTGCATGACCAATCTAGTCAAAATGCTAGAGAGATTACTTCTGCTGTTAACTCATCCAATAAAGCCGCTGCTAGTCAGGCAAGAATGGGTGCAGAAGCGGTTGCAAGATTAAGTCAGCAATCACAACAACAACAAGGTGCATCCTTTATGGGAATCTTCAAATCGTTGGCATCCAAACTAAGTTCTAGTAAGAGTAAGTAATTATGAGTAGTAAAAGAGCTAACACAGCAGAAATAGATTTTAAAATCAGCCTCTGGCGTAATGGTAAGAGGATGGAGAACTCTGAAGGTAAGTATGAACTTGCTGAATATGTTAAGGGTTTTGAAATTATAGAAGCTGTCGAGTCTTCTACTATTGAAGCACGTATTATAATTGAAGATTCATCAGGTTTAATGGGAGCATTGACTGGATCTGAAGTATTTAAATTGACTGTATTTCATTATACTGGTAATAGAGATTATTGGTTGAGGTGTGCTCATATTGAGGATAGAGTTAGAACAGCACAAACAGCAGATGTCTTTATAGTCAATTGTGTTTCTGATGAGTTTATTAAGAATGAAATTAAGAATGTCTTTGGTCATACTGAAAAGATATTTGCTGGTTCTATAGAGGCATCACAGATTATTAGGAAATTATTGAGAGATAAAAAGTACTTAGGAAGTAAGAAACGTCTTTTCTTAGAGCAGACTATTAATAAGCAGAGATTGGTTATCCCTAACTGGAGACCTATTGATGTTGTTTATTGGGTTGCTGAGAGATCTGTACGCAAATCTAAGAAGGGTGGAGTATTACAGAATGGATTTAATTTCTGGGAATCTGCTTTAGGATTTCATTTTAAATCAATTGATAAGATGATTGATGATGTTAATGAACAGAAGGAAGACAAGACAGATGCTATAAAGGGTAAACCAGCACTCTATACTTACACATATTCACCTAAAGGTACTAAGATTGAAACTGGTGATGACCAGTATAAAATTGATAGTGTTATTTTCCCAGAAGAGAGGAGTTATCTTATGGGATTGAGACATGGTGCGTGGGCTGGATATAGTATTGGGTTTGACCCAGTTTCTATCAATCAATCAAGACTTGGTGTTAGTACTGATATGAAGGAGAAAGAGTATAATTATGCTCTTAAGAAGGTATGGAAAAAGATGTCCCATGTTGGTGGTACAAACTACGTTAATCCAATTTCTTTGATGGATAAAGAAATACAAAAAGTTCTTGACCAACCAAAGAGAGTTAGATATACGATGATACCTAATCAATTATTTGATCCAAAATATAAGAATAACCCTCAGAAAAACTATGAAGAGATTGTTGAACTTCAAGCATATGAATATTTGCGTAGAGAGACACTCAAAAATATTAAATTGATGATTACTATTCCAGGTAACTTAGACCTTTATGCTGGACATGGTGTACAGATTAAATTACCAGGAACGTTCAGATCTGGTACGACAGTGCAGAATGATAGGAAGTATAGTGGTAGATATGTTATTATGGGTGTACGTCATCATACAGGAGATGGTCTTAAAATGAAGACAGAACTGTTGCTAGGTCGAGATAGTATACTAGGATAATAAATAGTATTGTTACCTATTAGTAACGGAGACAAAAAATTATGACAACTATCGAACAACACATTCAAAAAGATAGGGATATCCTTGACAATCCAACAACTAGTCCTGCATCTCGTAGGCATGTTGCAGAAGAGCTACACGAGTTAGAAGTTTATCGTGAGCATCATATTGAAGAGATCAATGCTGGAGACCATCATGATCCTAACACTATTGAACTATTCTGTGAAATGCATCCTGACGAGCCAGAGTGCCTAGTATATGACGATTAATGACAAACTTTTTATCATGGTTACTTGGAACTTGGTCTAATAAGCATCAAGCACAATCAGCTCCTACTTTATACAAATCCGTATCTGTTAGATGGGAGCAAAATGATGAGTTTATAAATTCGATTCATTGGGGTAGGAGAACACCCCATGAACCGTATTTAAAAACTTACAAGAAATTAGTAGAAGTATCGGATAAAGAAGTTATTTTAGAGCATTGGGGTGGAACCTATAGTGGTTTGGCTCGCAATGAAGATTGTGATATGGTATTAAAGTATGATGGGCAAGCATGGTTAGGTAAGTTTGATACTAGTATGGATGAAACTGGGGAAGTTATAACTGGACATGCTGAACTTGGTGTGTATGGTACTAAACTTTTTATGAGAGATAGATTTTTAGATTCTAAAGGTAGAATTGTCTGGGGTGCAGATGAAATTTATAAGTACCTGAGAGTTCAATAAATATACATGATAAGACCCTAATAAAAATGAACCAGACAATAGATGGTATAATTAATGAGAATAATATTAACTTTGTAGGGAAGGACGGATTTTTCTGGTGGGTTGGTGAAGTAGAAGATAATGAAGACCCTATGGAGTTGGGTAGGGTTAGAGTTCGTGTGCTTGGATATTACACTAATGTTCGTGGTGGTACTACAGCAGATCTAAAGACAGACCATCTTCCTTGGGCAACAGTATTACAACATACATCTCAAGCTGGTAATGATGGTCAAGGTGAATCTTCGGGACAATTGCAACCTGGTGCAGTTGTTATGGGATTCTTTATGGATGGTGATGATGCACAGATGCCAATTGTAATTGGTGTTATGCGTATTAATAAAGCAGCAGCATCAAGACAGATAAAAGAATTTGCTTTCACTGGTGAAGATATGAAAGCAAGTAGCACAGGTACTATAAACCCTGCTTCAAATAGACCAGGAGATCCTAATGGTATTGGGTCGGATAATTTTAGAAGACCAGGATTACAAAATAATAGTGTATCAACAGTTGCAGCAACTACAACTACAGAGATTGGGGGTAAGGGATCACCTCTTAATGTAGGTATGACTCCTGGAATTAATGGTAGTTCGGGCAATCCTCAAAAACCAAGACAACCAATTAAACCAATACCTGCTGCTAATGGTGTTGGTGGACCTTGGAAGAGTTTAGATTATACTTTATCTTATTTGCTAGAAGACTTAGCAGACCAAGCTGGACTTTTAGTTAAATCTGGTGACCAATACTTAAATGTTATTACTGGAACTCTTGTAACAAATGCAGAACTTACTGCAAAAATACAAAATTTCTTAGGTACTGTATTCACTCAAGTTGTTAGTGCTATGCGTACATCGACTTCTAATCTTATAGATGATTTGGAGTTATCTGTTCTATTGAATAAGTCAACTGGAGCACCTTATGTAGTGCAAACTACTGTACAGGCAGAAGTAAGTAAGATATTATCTAGTCTATGTGCTATTGATAATAACCTAACAGATTTTATTAACACACCATTAACTACTGTAACAACTAATTTAGATTCATACTTATCTAGTTTGATTGATAAACCAACTTTTGTTACTCAGGGTGTTGAGGGTGTTATTAGCATTGTAATTTGTAATGTTGAAAAATTATTGAATACTCTTACTACTGTAGTGTCAGAAACTGAATCAGTAGTTGCTAATTATCAAGATGCAAAGGAAGTATTAGATACTTGGAAGGCTGGTAATAAGATATTCTCTGATAAAACTGACCTATTCACTAAAGATGTTAATACATTGACTGGGTTGATAAAATTATTTGTTGAATTTTCTGAGTCTGGTTGTGTTAGACCACCTAAAGGTGGTGAAGATGATGTTGGTTGGTTCCCTTTATTTGGTGTAACTCATTGTACTCCTGAAGAATTTGCTTCTATAGCAGTACTTAGAGGTGAAACTAGAGGTAAATGTGGAGAATCTACTACCATTGCTGGTGGACTATTTGATTCTGTATTCTCTGAAGCAGATCCTTATTTAACTACTGCTAAGACACAAGTTAATGGTTTGTTTGAATTATATGTTGGTACGCCTGGTCGTCAAGCAACTATTATAAAGAGAGAGAATGGTACTACACACACTTCAGTAAGTTTGAATAATGCTATGCACCAAGAGTGGATGGCTAAGAGAAAGATTAAAGAAGAGTTTCCAGATCTATCAGAGGATGAGGTTAGTATTGCAGCAGCAGAAGCAGTTGCAGCTTCAACTAGAACAACATCTTCACAGACCCCTTGGGTTAGATCTGCTGACAATTTACCAGATGGTGTACAAGGTTTATGGAGTGACTTCTTAAAAACTTATGGTGTTTATCCATCTAATACTTCGGCACTACTAGGAACTCATACTGGTACATGGGAAGTAGTTGTTACTGTTCAAGGAACATATACTTTTGAAGTACAGGCAGATAATCAAGGTAGTATTTCATGGGATGGAGTAACTTTGGGTCAGACATCAATGTTCCAATCACATGCCGTAACATCTACATTTACTGTGGAGAATGTGCAAGCTGGTACGCATACTATTAAGGGTTCTATAACCAATGTATATACTGAAAATGCTGGTTCTGGATGGGAAAGAAATCCTGCTGGTATTGCATGGACATTAAAGGATCCTACAGGAACAGTTATAAAAACATCTCTTGATGCATTTCCAGTTAGATATCATCCTAGTAGTGCTGCTAATGGAGATGAAGGTAATTTACTTGCCGATCATATTAGTTGGGCTGGTACTAAGACTGAAGAGGTACATGGGGATGATGCAAAGGTTGTTGATAATGATTACTGTAGAACGGTTCAAGGTGATTATAGATTAAAAGTAACAGGTGATTGTCATATTGAAGTTGGTGGAGGATTTTTCTTCAGTGCTCAAGGTGCTCCAAAATCTGTTAGTAAGCATGGTGTACCTAAAAGTACTGAGATTCAAAAACATATTATTAGTTTTGGATCTGATGTTGATATGAATGTTGCTGGTGCTGCATTTGAAATGCAAGCAGCAAACTTAAGAATGGCTGCAACTAAGACATCTATTACAGGTAAAGAATTTGAAAATGCATCAAAACTACAAAAGTATTCTGGTGTAGAATGTATTATTAGTGCAGATAACTCAATTGAAATGGTTACCACTGCATTGTATCAAAAGATTAATATTAATAAGAACCCTTCTGCAACTAAGTCAGGTATCAGTACCATATGTCATGGTTCTGTAGATCTTGCTCTTATGCCTGGTGGGTCTACAACTGATGCAGTACCTAGATTTACAGTCGCTAATCCTTCAGGACCAGTTTCTATGCAGTGCGGTTCAACTGGATTTAATTTAAATGTAATGGAAGGTGCTTATAATGTAATGGCACATGATGGACTCATTCGTATGGAGTCTAAGACTGGACCAGCAACCATTAAAGCAAAGGGTAACATTGGTATAAATGCTGATGGTGCCATTTCACAGACTGGTACTTCTATCTTCCTAAATTAAAGTACCTGTGGTATAATATTATTATGGATGAACTACGACAACAACAACTAATAGAACTCAAGGAAATACTTGAGGATACTATTCAGTATTTTTGTGATGAAAACCTGGTATCAGGTGAAACTGCATGGACAATGGTTGGTGCTTTATCTGATGCAAAATTAAACGTGGAATTTACTAATGACTGACATTCAAGATGTAACAGAAGAAGAGGCATGTAAAAACCTCAAATTTCTTTTGACTATGACTGAAAGGAATCGTACTGTTTGGAGAGTCAAATCTCCAGAGGGTGCAGTTGCTTTAATATCTCCAGTCATTCAGTCTGGTCCTCCAGTTGATGACGAAGTATTAAAACAGGTCGATGAATTTAGACAGGATTTTGTTGACAATCCTAACTAAATATCTTATAATCATCTAGTAACTGAGCAGACCAATGCGTCTTAAAAGCCATGAAACTCCTAGAAAGCGAGGACGCAACATCAAATCCCGTCTAGCGTCTGCTCGCTTACGACAATTAAAGAAACGTACAAAATTATTTGTGAAGAAACTCTATAATGACTAATAGTATAATACTCTTCCCAATGGTACTACATGAATTTATGATTCCTGATTTTGATGCAGGTGCTATAGAAGAGTATTGTTATGGTGAACGTAGGATAGATCCAGAAGGAAAACAAAAATCTAATAGAGGAGGATGGCAATCTCAAGACCATTATTCTAGGTTTGATAATATATTAAGCAGAACTCTTTTGAAAGGATTGAATAAATGGTCTGAAAATGATATATTTGAGAAAGGAGCTCAAATGGAATGTGCTGCAATGTGGATTAATATAAACGGTAAGAATAATTATAATATGAAACACAATCATCCTAATGCTGATTTGTCTGGAGTATTTTGGGTTAAGGGATCTGGTCCAGATGTAGGTTCTTTAGTATTTGACGATGCTAACAACTATTCCAGATTTCAAGAGAGCGTTTGTTATACTGAGGAGTTTAAAAGTAAAAATTTGTTATGGGATCAATTTGTATTTGAACCTAAAATAGGACAGTGTGTTATTTTTCCAGCATGTCTTGATCATAATGTGGAATTTAATACTACAGATGAAGAAAGAATATCTATTTCATTTAATATAACCCTTGACATAGATTTTAATTCTGCTACAATAGGAAGAGCAATAAACAACTAGAGGGAGTACAAAAGATTTCCGATTAGAAGGAACGCCCTCTGCCTATATACACCAGTACCAAATGTTACCATGAGAGATCAATTATTAAAAGCAATATCTGCCCATGCTAGAGGTGAGATTGAAAGACACAGAGCAAATGTTGAGGTATATCTTAGTAATCCTGCTGGTATAGGTGAACATTCAGATATAACAGATGCAATTCAAGTAGAAATAGACAAGATCTCTAGGTATCATGACCAGATAGAAGTAATAAATACTTACTTAAGAGATAAGAAAAGCCCAATACAATTAGATGAATAACATCGAAGCAGCAAAGAAATTAATAAAATTAGCAAAAGAACATCCTGATTGGTATTCCAAAAAGGATGTTTTTTATGCAAAACAATTTAAAAAGGAAAACAAACGTATCATCAAACTCCGAAAAAAACATCATGGCACTGACACAGCAAGTTGAAGAGTCTCTTAGAGATGCACAGAGTCAACTAAAAAATGCACTTGCGTATTCTGCTCGTAATGAAGAATCATATATCAGTAAACATATTGCTGATATGTTGATGCAGATAGATAATCTTATTCTTGTTGATAGTATCAAGGATAAATTATGCATTGAAGATGATGAGTGAGAATCCAGGATATCAAACAGATAATTTACTAGCCTCAACGGTAGCACATTTCCCTAGTGGAACATTGTTTCATGCGTTTTCGACACCGATATATGCAACTAGGGTTAAAGAGAATCTTAATGAAATTCAGGCAGAACTTGGTAGATCTTATAGGAAAAATACATTTACCTATAAAGAAGAATTTGGGATGACACATCAATTATCCGATACTTCTTTTGGTGGTAATGTTATAGTTGAAGATAACTTAAAACTCTTTGAGGATGTAATTCATTTTCATCTTTGTAATTACATGACTGGGATAAAATTTCCCCAAGATGTTGGGAGGAGTAGTAAGACTAAAATAGAGGATGTGAACTATACAATCGCACAGTCTTGGTGGTCTAAATTTGGATATAGAGATTATGCTCATTTACATAATCATGGTAATAGTGATGTGTCTGGAGTATATTATTTTCAAGCACCATCTAGTGAAGAGATATCAACTTACAATACTCCTTGGGGTACTCAACCAGAAGGAAATATATACTTTAGTTCACCTGCACCTTCTTCAGTAACATCATTTGTTTATGCTCATTATGCGTTTAAGCAAAGTATGTTAGCAGAAGTGGGTAAAATGGTGTTATTCCCTGCTTACTTAGATCATGGTGTAACAACCAATGAAACAAAAGAAGATAGGGTAAGTTTGGCATTCAACATTAATTTTGATAAATCATGACTAACACAACTGACTTAGTATCAGAGATTGAAGGATTAACAGTACTACTTGGTGGAACTGTATCAAGATCTACTACATATGATAGTACTGGTAGAACATCTAAAAAGATTACTATCGAGTATGATATAAAGGAGAAGAAAAAAAATAATGTGGAATCTTAACTTAAAACGAACATTTCATACTGTCAAAGAGTGGGATAAGAACCTTGCATATAAGATACAAGGTAAGTTTAAACTATCCAACTATCAAATGCTTTGCCTCGCTTTTACTAAAGGACTTATTATCGGTGCTATTTTACTATGAATGATACAGAACAAAAAAGAAAATTAAAAAATCTATTGAGATCGTATGCTTATAGAAAGGGTGATTTCACACTTTCTTCTGGTCGTAAGACAGAGCATTATGTTAACTGTAAACCTGTTATATTAAGAGGTGATGGATTAGATTTAGTTTCTAATATGTTATTGCGTCGTATATCCGTTTATTCTAACTGTGTAGCAGGTCTTACTTTAGGTGCAGATCCTTTAGTTAGTGGTGTTGTTATGGCATCTAATAGATTTTGGGATGGTAGTGCAAGTAGATTTGGTGTTCCTGGTGGTTTAATAATTCGTAAAGAACCTAAAGGACATGGGACTGGAGCATGGTTAGAAGGACCATTACCACCTCAAGCAACTACGATAACAATCTTAGAAGATGTTATTACTACTGCAAAATCTGCTATATTTGCTGCTGAAAAATGTCGTGATGCTGGATATTATGTTAGAAAAATACTTTGTATTGTAGATAGACAAGAGAATGGTGAGGCAGATATTGCATGTAAAGATGCTAATATAACGTTAGAAAGCATATTCAAACTAGATGATATTGTTCCACGGTTTGTTAATTCTTTCACATCAACTGATAGAGAACATATGAGTCTCAATATGGCTAAATAGACTTGTAGCAAAGGTATGATTATTCGTGGCAACTAAGAAGATATCGCAGTTAGAAACAATATCAGACTCCAATCTATCGGGTGAAGCAATTCTACCTGTTGTTGTATCTGACCCATTGATTCCTAACAGGAAAGCGAAAGTAAATCAATTATTTAAGGGTGTATCACAAGGAACCAAAGCGGAACCAGGACTCACTTTTGATTTGGATAGAGATACTGGTATATACCAGAATGCATACGACCAAATTGGTGTTGCTTTTGGTGATGGTGGTTTATATTGTACTCGTCTTGATAACGGTAACAGCAGTACATCATTATATGTAAACGCTGTTGACGATGTTGCTAATAATACGGATATAGTTTTTGCTCCAAAAGGTACTGGATCTGTTAAAGTAACAGGTCAGTTCTTGGTTGAGGATGGTTCTTTTGTATTGGAAGATACTCAAGGTCCGAGAGCGAGATTTGAGGTTGGTAATGTAGGAACAGGTAATAGTATTAGGATATTCACTTTTCCTACTATTACTCAGGGAAGTGGAACTACTGTAGTAGGAGATGATACTACTCAGACATTAACAAATAAAACTATTCTTATTGATGAGGATAATTTTGTTATTGTTGATGGTACAGAGGAAGCAATCTTCCAAATTAACTGGCCAACGACTTCAGGTACTAGGAGATCTTATTTCTTGCCTGATGCTGGTGCTGTAACAACTGCAACAGAACCCACTGCTACTTCATCTACTTTACTTGACACTAAAACTGAGCAAACAGTCTTAAGTAAGACTCTTGTTAATCCAAGGTTTGTTTCTAATGCAGATGTAGGTACAAGTTATGCCCAATTCTCTACTGGTGGTTTATCAGGTAATAGAACAATCACTATTCCTGACTTAAGTTTAACTTTAGTTGGAACAGATGCTACTCAAGTTTTAACTAATAAAAGTGTTGGTGGATTGATACTTCAAGATACTACAGATGTAACTAAGAAACTTAATTTTAGTCTTGCTAATCAAAACGCATTAACAAATACAAATTATCAGTTTCCTGCTACATCTCTACTAAATAATGGTGGTAACGTCACTTCAACTTTAGTTGTTGAGTTAGCAACTCAGGAACTTAAGAATAAGACAATTTTCTCTCCTAGTATAAGGAGTGTAAATAATAACAACGGTTCTGCTGTTATTGAAGTGGATAACTTGACAGCAAATAGGATAATTAGATTTCCTGATGCTGACGCAACGCTTCTTTCTACAGAAAACGTTACTGTTGATGATGTTAACTTCGGTGCTGGTATTGGTGCTGCTAACTTAACTTCACGGACACGACTACAACAATTCTTTTACGCAGGTTTTTAATTAACAATGGCAGACCAAGGACTCTTAGCACAATCAAAACCAGGAGCAAATACCAACGTGCTTCTGTACGGTGCTGATGTAGATAAATCGGCAAGTGCTGTATTGACTATCGCAAACGATGGAACAGGTTCAGCATACAAAGTTGGTATAAAGGATTTCGACCAAGCATTAACTGTTGATGGATCTGGTGCGTATAAGTTACGTGAAGGTGATGTTATTACTGGATATAAGGTAACAGTTAATAACGCTATGTCCGATGCTACTGGGTTAGTTCCAGGAAATGTTATAACGAGTGATGACAATGAAAAGGGTTTTACCTTTGAATCATTTGTAGTACCTGCATATACAGAAATATTTGTTAAAGATTTTTTACTTAGAGGAGTTACTGTTGAATCAATAACTGGTACATTCACAGTTGGTGAGACAATAACTAAAGGAACTGGTGGTGATACAACAACAGCAGTTGTTTACAATGTAGATGCTTCAGTAATTAGTTTAGGACCATCAACTATTAATGGTTCTGGTGCAGAATTTACTGATGGTGATTCTATAACTGCTTCTGGTGGTGCTACAGCAACAGTATCTACTGGTGGTATTGCAACAGGTGTTCAAACTTGGTGCTATTCTACTACAACTGCTGGTGGTACTTACAATTCTTATGTATCAGACAACTTATCAGTATTTGGGGATAGGGTTTATAGATTTAATGTTGGTGATGCTTCTATGAGTGGTAGAGATTTTAAATTATCAATAGGTATTAATGGTGAGTGGGGATTAGACGGTATTGCTGGTAACGCTGATGATGGTACAGAATATACCACTGGTAAAACTACTAGTGGTGCTGAAGGCGATGGTGCTAACGGATATATTCAGTATGACTTTAGTGCAAACTCAACATTACAAGGATTACTTTACTTCTATGATGGAGGTACTGGTACTGCTAGTAATGCTAATTACGGTGGTAGTAATAGTTCTCTTACTATATCATCTACTTTCACATATCTTGATGCTTATGTTTATAATATAACTGGAACATGGACTAATGGTGCTGATACATTTACTTCAGCAGGTACAACATTTACTGTAACTGCTCAAGATGTTCAACCATATGGAGTTGTTCGTAGTTATAGTGGAACAGATCTTAAAGTAATTAAAGGTCCAGGTTCTGGTGATTTTGCTGGTAGTGATACATTTAGAGATGTGCCACTACTACTTTCAGGAGATAGATCTACTGTTACTGTAAGTTCAGTAGGTACTGCGACCACTGCTCTTGAGGATGCAAATTATATTGTCAATGGTGTTGCCAATGGTGCTAATGAAGTAGATAAAATTACTTCTATTGTTGTTGGTCCTGGTGAGAGAGTGGTTATTAATAGTACTACTGCTAATAACTCATTCAGTCTTATTGGATTTGAGGATGCTTCAACAGCATTACCAACCAGAGTGTTTGGCGGTGCCTAATGCTGGCTAATAAATAACCATATAGGAATAGCGTATAAGTAATGTCACTAACTAGGTTAAAGAATATTATCACGTCCCGTACGGGACGGATTATCTACGTCAACCCTGACGATTTCGATGCGTCAGACGCTATTGACAACAGGGGTAACTCTGCTTTGCGTCCTTTCAAGTCATTGCAACGTGCATTTCTTGAAGTAGCAAGGTTCTCATATAGAGTTGGTTTGAGTAATGACGAATTTGATGCATTTTCAATTTACTTATATCCTGCTACTTACGAGATTGATAACAGACCTGGTGATGTATTATATACAAACGTTGCTCCTATTGACGCTAATTCCAACCTAGACTTAACATCTCCTAATAATGTACTATACAAATACAACTCCGTTGAAGGTGGTGTCATTGTACCTAGAGGTTGTTCTGTTGTTGGTACTGACCTTAGAAGAACTAAAATAATTCCAAAGTATGTTCCTTATCCTACAACATACGCTGCTAAAGGTATAAACACAGAAGAGCAAGTACCTGCAAGAACCGCAATCTTCAAAGTAACTGGTGGTACTTACTTCTGGCAATTCTCATTCTTTGATGGTGCAGAAGAAGGTGTATATTTCAAACCTGATAGTGTAGAGACATTACCACCTAAGTATTCTCATCATAGACTTACTTGTTTTGAGTTTGCTGATGGTTTAAATACATTATCATCTCTTATTTCTGCTGGAACTGTTCCTAACGCAGACTATTCTGCTGTTCCTAACATACTTTCAAGAACTGATTTAGACATATATTATCAGAAGATATCTAAAGCATTCGCTACTATACCTGATACTTCTGGAGATCCAACAACTGACCAGATTCAGGCAAGGGTTGAGGAAAATAGAATCGTTGGTCCTATTTCTGATGAATATAGAGTCCTACAGATTACAAGAAACGGTCAGACAGCAACTGCTGTTACTGTTGATGAGTTTGACAACCCAAGAGATCATGGA
>CESS01033856.1_pt1 | contig 13550 bp, 18 predicted proteins | sample 326931 | NCBI WGS metagenome assembly CESS01 (sample SAMEA2591098, study PRJEB7988) | marine metagenome | biome: marine biome (ENVO:00000447); feature: deep chlorophyll maximum layer (ENVO:xxxxxxxx); material: saline water (ENVO:00002010), including plankton (ENVO:xxxxxxxx) | depth 55 m
TGGTGATGAATATACTATTGAAGATGAGAAACTTATCAGCAATTCAAGGCGATACAAGATGATTGGCAATGGGTGGACAGTGGATGTGATCAAGCACATACTCAATGGCATACCTGAACAGTCACTTGGTACTGTCGTGAGTTTGTTTGATGGCTGTGGCTGTGGATACCAAGCATTGAAAGGAGTACGTAGATGATTGTATACTTAGACATGGATGGTGTGTTAGCCGATTTCTTTGGTGGGCTAGAAGCACACTTTGATGTGGCTCATTGGAAAGATATCAAAGATATTAATGAAGCTCTTGCTCAATTAAAGGATACAAATTTCTTTTGGAATCTAAAAGCATTTGATACAACCTATCATCTTGTGGGTCACATCAAAGAGTTGACGTACAAGTATCCTCACTTAGGTTGGGGCATATGTTCTACACCATTGCGTAATGACAGAGATAACTGTGTCTATTGGAAACGTAGATGGTTGGAATCGCATGGTCTAATGCCACCTAAACATAGGCTGATCTTTACCCACACCAAGCACAAGTTTGCTACTGATAAGATAGATGGTACACCCAACATTCTTATTGATGACAAGCACACTAATGTAAAGCAGTGGACAGATGCAGATGGGATAGGTATTCTATGGCAAGCTAACAGAGATAAGATTTCTAGGCTAGAAGAAGAATTGCATAAAGCAATTAAGCTTATACAAAAAGTACGAGGAGATTTTTAGTATGAGAAACGCAATCTTCTTCCTGATTATATCTTTAGGATATACTTGGGAAGTATTTATTGAAGAAAGGTTTACAAGTAAATGGTATTACTCAAGAGTGCATTGGTCTGCCTCGCCCTAAACATATATCACGAAGCACGTGATCAGAGTACGGCAGGCCAGTTGGCAGTGGCACAGGTAACTGTCAATAGGGTGGATAGCAAACACTATCCTGATACAGTATGTGATGTAGTGTATCAAAAAGGTAAGAGCATCTGTGCTTTTTCTTGGACATGTGATGGTGCAAGTGACACACCGCATGAAGATAAGGCATGGGAGAAGTCTATGATGTTGGCAGCCATGATGCTAGATGATGACAACACTATAGATGTAGTGAATGGTGCGACACATTATCACACCACAAAAGTTAACCCCTATTGGGCAGATAGCTTACGAGTTATCAAGCAGGTAGGGGATCACATATTTTACAAGTGAAGGGAATAACATGCGTAAGAAAAAATATCAAAGTAAACATGCACCTAACAGACAGGGTGACATAACAGAAATTATGGCAACAAGTATCTTACTTGACAAAGGGTATGAGGTATTCAGAAATGCATCATGCATTGGTAAGATAGACATGATTGTATACAGGCCCAACAAGAAAGACTACCTGTATCTTGACATGAAAACAGGTAAGTCAAAAGAAACATTGACACCTAACAAGTGGCAAGAAAAACTAGGAGTAAGATGTGCCACTATCAGAGATGGTAAGGTACGTTATATGAATGACAATAATAGATTAGTATTAGCTTGACTCTAGTTAGTATACATGGTATAACTAGCTATCAGTTGCAATAGTAGAAAAGGAGAATAAAAAATGGCTTTAGATTATGTAAGTAATGTAGACATACCTTATCGTTATGACTTTAAGGTAAGCAAAGAACCCACTAAATTTCAAGGACAATCTTACGTTGTCAATGAGTATGATGGTGAGTATCTAGGTATAGTAGGTGATAGCTATGCACTCACTAGTCATGGTGAATACTTCAACAAAGTGTGGTCAGTAGCAGAGGAAACACTAGGTAGAGAGAACTGTCTCTTGGCAGAGAAGAGATGGCGATCAGCACGTAATGGTGCATTCGTAATGCTTGATGCTATCTTTAAAGATGACAGTATCACTATCACAACAGCCGATGACACACATCAAACAGAACTCTTCAAAAGAATGGTTGCACTACATGGTGTAGATGGCAGATGTTCTAACCAAGTGTTCTATGGTTTGATTGATATGTTCTGTACGAATGGTACTGTCACAGGTGATCACAACTACCTCAAGAAAAAGAACACTGCGTTGTTTAACGTAGATATCTTTCAAGGTGAGATAGCTGATTCAGTTGTAAACTTTGAAGGTGAAGCAGAGAAGTTGCAAGAGTGGGCAACCATAGACACACGAAGACTATGCGTTAAGTCTGTGCTTGATTACATGATGGGTAATGAAAAGAAAGCAGACAAGATGCTTGCCCTATACAGAGAAGAGACACGTAAGCGTGGCGAGAATCTCTTTGCATTGTACAGTGCGTTCACTAACTACGCTACGTATGGTGATGAACGTAATGGATTCACAGTACGTAACACAGGTAACGATACCAAAGCCGTGACCATGTGGAAGCGTGAGCAAGAGGTAGCCAAGTGGGTTGACTCTCCTGTATGGAATGACTTAGTAAATTCAAGTTTTGATTCTAAGGTTACAGGTAAGTGGGGTAGATAATGACATTGCCTAGATACATACAGGCTAGGACTACGGCATGTGGTGTGGTTGAGTACAGATTCAACCCACCACAGAAGTTAGTCGATGCAGGTGTTGTCACACGCAGACAGTTCGGGTCTGATCTCAAGCAGGTACGCAAGCTTGTACGTGAAGACAACCAGAGGATAGATGAATGGTATGACAAAAATGCAACAGTAATAAAAGTAAATGCAAGTAGTACCTTGACTCACCTGATTGATGCTTACTGTCACTCGCATGCTTGGGAAATGTTAAGACCTAAAACACAGAAGGACTATAAATACTTTCTAAGTGTTGCACAAAAGACACTAGGTAGGTACAAAGTAAAGGCCATAGGCACTAAGCTTGCTAAGAAACACTATCAACTGTGGCTTGAGCAAGGTGTTACACAGGCTAATCACATTACTAGCTGCCTATCTACTGTATATAATTGGGCGATAGACCAAGAGTTTATACATGTAAATCCTTTTGCACGTATCAAACGTACTACTGCACTCAAGCGTACAGACATATGGACTAAGCTTGAGGTAGAACTAGTGCTGAATGATGCCTATGATTTTTGGTACACACGTAACATAGGACTTATCATACACATGGCATATGCTTTTTGTCAGCGACTAGGTGACATGCGTACTTTGAAGTGGTCTAACTTTGATGACAACTTTACTGTGTTATATTTAGAACAATCTAAACGTAGAGCAAAGGTAGAGATACCTGTTGATGAGGACATGCGAGAGATGTTGACTAGACAACACAAAGACTTTGGCTTTCAACAGTACGTAGCACCAAGAGTATATCCTATTGATGGGGAGTACCTACCTTACACACTAGAAAGCCTATCCAAAAGAGGTAGATTGCTAATGGAAAGGAATGGTATACCTAAACACAAACGGCTGATGGACTTACGTAGGACAGGCATCATGGAGATGGTTGATGGTGGTGTGCCATTACCTCAAATCATGTCGGTCAGTGGGCATTCTAACCCTGCGTCAGTAAAACCCTATATGAAAAATACTCTAGCGTCTGCAACAAATGCCTTGACAACTAGAAAAACATGGGTATCATCTGCGTTGAAGCAACAGGAAGGTGTATAGTATGTGGAGTGTGGATGATTTTGATGTTAGAAATGGTGAGACTAAACGTGTTGACTGCCCTGCATGTAAGGGTAGGAAAACATTTACCATTACAAACAACATGGGTAGCCTGATGTGGAATTGCTACAAGGCTACGTGTGATGTGAGTGGGGGTAAGCGTGTGCGTTTGAGTGCCAATGACATTAGAACATCCCTATCTCCACAGGAAAGACTGACAGAGGTAGAGTGGGATATGCCTAGCAACATCATATACCACCCACCCTATACGCAGAAGTTTGTAGATCAATACCAACTGCCTACCGATTTAGAATTGATGTATGACGTTAAGGAAGATCGTGTCGTGTTCACCATATGGAAATCATGGAAGTGTGTGGATGCAATAGGCAGAGCCATTGACAGTAAGCGATTACCTAAATGGAAAAGGTATGGGAATAGTGACTTGCCATATACATATGGATGTGGTAGTGTTGCTGTAGTTGTTGAGGATTGCGTCAGTGCCGTAGTTGTAGGCGAGATTGATGTATACGTTGGGGTGGCTGTGTTGGGTACGTCACTCTCAGAAGCACACAAGAAGTACTTGTCGCAGTTCTCAACAGCAATCGTAGCGTTAGACCCTGATGCGTTACCAAAGACAATGCAGTTTGCCAAAGAGCTACGTCAACACGTAGACAAGGTGGGTGTATTGAAGTTGACCGATGACTTGAAGTATAGAAACGAAATAGATATAGAAAACCTAACCAACATAGGAGTATAATATGGAACTATCATTACTACGTAGCCTAATGGACAAGCAATTTTATGACGATCATAGAGGTGCTAAGTGTCCTAACAGACTGTTCACTAAAGATGCACAGAAGATCAAATCAATTGTTGACTCTTGCATGCAGAGGTACGAGCGTACTGTTACACCAGATGAAGTGGAAGCTTTGTTTATATCAAGCAACCCTTCCATGACTACCGCACAGAAGACTGCTTACTCTTCCCTATTTGATAGGATCAAACGTGAGCAACCTATGGGATCAGACATTGCACAAGAAGTATTGTCTAAGTTATTCCAACAGGTAGTGGGAGAAGACATAGCCAACTTAGGATTTGATTATGTCAATGGTACGAAGACTAGCCTTGAGCCTATACGTAATCTACTTGAACAGTATGGTGATGACTTTACACCCAATCTAAATATACAGTGGGATGACATTGATATAAGCACGTTGCTAGAGAGGAATGATCTTGAAGCACGATGGACATTCAATATACCCACACTCGTACGTAAGCTTGAGGGTGTGAATGAAGGACACCTTGTTGAGATAGGAGCTAGACCTAACACAGGAAAGACTTCCTTCCATGCCAGTTTGATTGCATCTCCCAATGGATTCGCTAGACAAGGTGCTAAGTGTATTGTCTTGTGTAATGAGGAAGGTACGCACCGAGTGGGTGCTAGGTATCTCACCGCTGCCACAGGCATGACGATGCAAGAGGTAAAGCAGAATCCTAAACTAGCACACGACAAGTATGAACCTGTACGTAAGAACATACGATTGCGTGACGCTACAGGCAGAGACATGTCGTGGGTGGAGAGCGTATGCAAAGCATACAAGCCTGACATTGTAGTGCTTGACATGGGTGACAAGTTTGCTGTGACTAATGGCTTTGCCCGACAAGACGAGGCACTCAAGGCAAATGCAATACATGCACGTAGTATAGCAAAGCAACAAGGTTGTGCTATCTTCTACATGTCACAACTATCTGCAGAAGCAGAGGGTAAGGTGCTACTCAATCAAAGTATGATGGAAGGTTCACGTACAGGTAAGGCTGCGGAAGCAGACCTGATGCTATTGATTGCAAAGAATCCTGTAGTCGAGGGGCAGGATGAAGAGGACAACCAACGACATTTAAACCTAGTCAAGAACAAACTCACAGGATGGCATGGTGTCATTCATTGTGAACTTGACTACAAGACAGCGAGGTATATGGCATGAGCAAAGACTGTAGATTCTGTGGAATAAAATTAGTCGATGAGAATTGGTATCTAGCCAACCAGAAAACTAAACAATACAAGTGCAACAAGTGTGCAGCCATAGTGGACAGGCAAAATGCGTTAAGACGTACAGTAAAATTACTGTCTAACAATACAATAAAAGCATACAACAAAATTAAAGAAGGGTATGTGTACGCTATCTCTAATCAAGCGTGGCCGGGTTGGATCAAGATAGGCATGGCAGTTGATGCAGAAGATAGATGCTCAAGCTATCAAACCTCTTCACCTCTGCGAGATTATGTGTTAGAGTTCTGTAAAATGTTTGACGATAAAGGAGTAGCAGAAAAAACGGCACACCACAACGCACGTAGACTAGCAAGTGACAGTAATGGTGAGTGGTTTAAGATGAGTAAGCATGATGCTATCACTGTAATAGAAGGAGTAACCGATGAAACTAGTACTTGATGTAGAGAACACAGTAACCAAACGTGATGGCAAGATGCACCTTGATCCATTTGAGCCTGACAATAGTTTGGTTATGGTGGGTGTGCAGGGAGTGTGCAATCCCACACCACCTCGCATATACACATTCGATCATGCAGATATTGAACCTACCTTTAGTGGTAAGGAAGAATTACAAATGACACTAGACCAAACAAGTTTATTAATTGGTCACAATATTGCATATGATTTACTGTGGCTATGGGAGTCAGGTTTCATTTATAAGGGTGAAGTGTATGACACAATGCTCAATGAGTACATACTACAACGTGGTGTTAAAGAACCCTTATCGTTACAGGCATGTGCCGAGAGGTATGGTGCGACACCAAAGCAAGACACACTCAAGGAGTACTTTGCCAAAGGGTACAGTACACGTGACATACCACACGCAGAACTGTGTGAGTATTTACGTGCCGACCTACAGGCAACTAAGGATCTATACGATAGTCTTTCGTTACGTTATGAAGAGCCTGAGAATATAGGCTTAAAGAATACGGCAAGGCTAACAGATCAGGTAGCCGTGTGTCTCGCACGTATCTATCAACGTGGGTTCAAGGTTAATCTTGACGTACTCAATAGCGTACGTGAAGAGTTTGAGACAGAGAAGAATCAGATTGAGAAGAGTCTCAACGCACAGACTAGGGAGCTAATGGGTGACATGCCTATCAATCTCAATAGTCCTGAACAACTATCGTGGGTTATCTATAGTCGTAAGCCTTACGATAAAACTTTATGGGGTAATTCGTTTGATCCATACATGTCTGATAATGACTTCAGGCAAACGATCAAGGAGAAGTCTATGGTAGTACTAAAGAAACGTGCTATCAAATGTTCTACTTGTTATGGTTCTGGCTATGTAAGAAAGAAAAAGAAAGATGGAACTCCATTTGCTAACCGAAACAGATGTGTTTCATGTGATGCTATTGGCTATATCTTCACTGATACTACTCCTGCTACTGTGGCAGGACTAAAGTTCTCCCCACCCAATCCTAAGTGGGCGAGTGCCAATGGCTTTACTACTAACAAAACAAACCTTGAGGTGCTTGAGAAGGTAGCACGATCACGTGGCATGAGGGATGCCGAGTTGTTCCTACAACGTGTGCGTAGATTGTCTGCCCTTGATACATACTTGAGTAGCTTCATTGATGGTATCCAAACGCATACCAAGAAGGATGGCATGCTACACGTGCGTTTACTACAGCATCGTACAGCTACTGGTAGATTCAGTGGTGCAGATCCTAACATGCAGAACATGCCTAGAGGTGGTACGTTTCCTGTGAAGAAGGTATTCATCTCACGATTCAAACATGGCAAGATACTTGAGGCTGACTTTGCACAGCTAGAGTTTCGTGTGGCTGCCTACCTTGGGCAGGACACTACCGCTATTGAGGAAGTGAAGACAGGCTTTGATGTACACAGCTACACCGCTAAAGTAATCACAGATGCAGGACAGAATATCTCACGGCAAGATGCCAAGGCACATACTTTCGCCCCCTTGTATGGTGCAAGTGGCTTTGGCAGAACACCTGCAGAAGCTTCCTACTACAAGCAGTTCAATACTAAGTACAATGGTATAGCCAAGTGGCACAAGCAGTTGGCAACCGAAGCATTGAACAAAGGTAAGATCAAGACACCATCAGGCAGAGAGTTTGCTTTCCCTGATATGGTGCGTAAGCGTAATGGTGTGTCGCACTTTACGCAACTAAAGAATTATCCTGTGCAGTCACTGGCAACAGCAGACATAGTGCCGTTGGCCCTACTGTACATAGATAGTAAGCTTGACAGAATGGAAAGTTGTATAGTTAATTCTGTACACGATTCTATTGTCATTGATGTGCATCCAGACGAGAGAGGAGCAGTGTTAGATGTAATTCAACAAACCAACAAAGAACTAACCAATCTAATAGAAACACGATGGAATCTAGACTTCAATGTGCCACTATTACTTGAATCAAAAATAGGTAATAATTGGCTTGACACTAGAGATGTGGCATGATATAACTAGGAACTATTCACATTTAAAAAGGAGAAACTAATGACAGATTTAGTTACAATAAATACTAACGATTACGAAGCAATGGCTAAAGCTATGGGCATAGCCAATGAGAGATCTGAAAGCACCAAAGAGAAAGCAAGTACGCTTGCACGTTTGAGGATCAATCACGCACCTATCATGGGTACGGCTGAAGTTAAAGGTAAGGAAGTCAACGTAGAGGTTGTCGAAGGTGGTATGTATAAACTTGAGATACCCGATGGGCCTACTTACTTTTCAAAGAGCATAAGGGTCAGACCTTTTATGCAAAGGTTTATGTTTAAGCGTTTCGTTATGGGCAAAGGTAATACCAAGAATAGGTACATCAAAACCATAATGGCTGACAATCTTAACATAGATTTAAAAGATAGTGATGGGGGTTTCAACTGTGGTAAACCTTCAGGTTGGATTGAAGATTTCAAAGCCCTGCCTGAAGCCCAACAGCAACTGATCAGATCCTGCAAACGTGTTCGTGTTGTGTTTGGTCTTGTCACTATGATAGATCCTGTGGATGCAACAGGTGAGAGTGTTAATGTTCAACCCCAAGCTTGTATTTGGGAAGTAGAGAACAGAGATGCTTTCAAGAGTATAGGTAAATGCTTCAACGACTTGGCACGTGCTAAGAGATTACCTGTACAACATGAGATAGCTTTATCTACTGAAGCTAATTCGCTTGCTAATGGTAGCACATTCTTTTTACCGAGTCCAACCTTAGACCTTACTAAAACAGTAGAGGTAGGTGATTCCGACCAGACGATGTTTGCTAACCTAGTCTTGTGGGTACAGAACTACAACGACTACATTCTAAGTCAATGGAATGAGAACGTTCACAAGAAAGAGCAAGTAGATAGCAGTGTTCTTGATGACTTCATTGAGATCGACACAGATGAAGTAGTTTCATAATGAAACACCCTGCCGAAATGATTATACATCAGTACCTAGATAAGGCATCTAATGGTGAGACAACTGTAGCTACTAGTACAGTGAATCAAATCTGTAAAGATGTTAGGGATGCTGTTGTTCGTCAGTTTGGTGGGGGTAACAAGCGTGATGGGTTTGCCTTTCGTATGTCTAACGTAGGCAGACCCTCATGCCAACTGTGGTTTGACAAGAACAAGCCACAGGAAGCGTTACCCAAACCGACTACATTTATAATGAACATGTTGCTAGGAGATATAGTGGAAGCTGTATTCAAAGGCATCCTAAAAGAAGCAGGAGTAAAGTATGAAGATTCTAAGCGTGTTACCCTTGACTTGGGAGAAGACTCACCACAACGTGTGGTTACTGGAACATATGATATTGCTATTGATGATGCTGTTGATGACGTTAAGTCAGCGTCTGATTGGTCATATAGAAACAAGTTTGATTCTTTTGACACACTTAAAAATGGAGATGCCTTTGGTTATGTGGGGCAGTTAGCAGGCTATGCAAAAGCTTCAGGCAAGAAAGCAGGAGGTTGGTGGGTAGTTAATAAAGCTAACGGCAACATCAAGTACATACCTGCAGAAGGAATTGAAGTTGATAAAGAAGTTGATAAGATCAAGGCCAATGTCAACAAGGTAAGTACACAAGAGTTTGAAAGGTGCTTTGAACCTATAGAGGAAACCTTCAGAGGTAAGCCAACAGGCCACAAGATACTGGGAGTTACGTGTGGGTTCTGTTCCTATCGTAAGTCCTGCTATCCTAACATGCAAGAGTTGCCACAAAAATTGTCTAAGGCTAAGAACCCTAAGATAGTAGCGTACGTCTGATGGATAGCAAGCAGTTTCAAGCTGCACGTAAGTATGGGTACAGGTCAGGGTTAGAACAAAAGCTTGCCCTATACCTTACCCAATTGCGTGTTAAGTATTCCTATGAATCAATAAAGATTGAGTGGGAAGACCTAGCGTATCGAACGTACACACCTGACTTTATTCTTGACAATGGAATTATAGTTGAGACTAAGGGTATGTTTACTGCAATGGATAGACGTAAGCATATTGCCATTAAGAAACAACACCCTAAGTTGGACATAAGATTTATCTTTGAGAACAGTAGACGTAAGCTACGTAAGGGTGCTAAGTCTACGTATGCTCAGTGGTGTGATCGGTATGGATTTGAATACGATAATAGAGTTATACCTGAAGCATGGTTAAAAGAAAAGGGCAGGGTAGTACACCCAAAGTTTATTGCCTTTACTCGCAAGAAGATAGTGAGGAATTGATATGACAAAACATATACCACTAGACATAGACGATGAAGATTTTATAATAAAGATACACCCTCAACGAGATAGCAATAATAATTGGACAGGAGATGTGACCTTGGGTATAATAACCTCACACGATAATCCCTTGTCAGACAATGACTATTTCTATATGATGGAGTTTTCTAATCTTATATGTGCTACTGTACCTATGATGTCGCTCGACCCTGAATTTAGAGATGAGATACAAGCGTTCGTAGATGCAGAGAAAGAAGAAGAAGAAGCTAAGAGAGTAGCGAACAACCGAAAGAAAAAGAAAGTTAAAACAGAAACAACTGGCAATGTTATTAAGGTAACATTTTCAGGCAAGGTAGATGGGAGTGCGTAACATGACAGAATATAGTAAAGATAGCTTTAAAGGAACGTATACAGAAGATGCATTTACACCTTCATTAGAGGACATGGTAAATCACCCACCACACTACAATCAGTATGGTGTAGAATGCATTGACGCATTGAAGTCAGCTTGCGGTGAGGGCTTTGAGTATTACTTGCAAGGTAATGTAATGAAGTACCTATGGAGATACCGATATAAGAATGGCATAGAAGATTTAAAGAAAGCCAATTGGTATCTAGAATTATTGATGGAGACTGTTGACAATGGCAATAAGAAAAGCTAAGATCTATATTACATTGGAAGTAGATACAGAAGACTATCCAACACCTGTCGATGAACAGCTAGAGAAGGATGTACAAGATCAAATAGAAGCGTTCATCTATGATGTAGATGGATTTCATTTAAATAAAATTAAAGTATTAATGGGAGATTAACATGGGATTACCAACAGACTATCAAAACTTCATAGCAACCTCTCGCTATGCAAGATGGCTTGACAATGAGGGGAGAAGAGAAACTTGGGAAGAAACAGTGACACGATACGTGGACTTCATTTGGGATAGGGCCAATGCTGACAATATCATGCACGACAGAACACGTTTGAAAATATGGAAAGCCATATACAAACTAGATGTTATGCCATCTATGAGAGCCTTGATGACTGCAGGTAAAGCACTTGATCGTGACAACACTGCAGGATACAACTGTAGCTATCTGCCTGTAGATGATGTTAAATCATTTGATGAAGCTATGTACATCTTGTTGTGTGGCACAGGTGTAGGCTTTAGTGTTGAACGTAACTACATTAACAAGCTACCAGAGATACCAGAACATCTATACAATAGCGACACGTGTATATCAGTGAGCGATAGTAAAGAGGGATGGGCAAAGTCCTTTCGTATGCTACTTGCATTGCTATATGCAGGAGAGATACCCACGTATGATGTCAGCAAAATTAGACCTGCAGGTGCTAGGCTAAAGATCTTTGGGGGCAGAGCATCAGGCCCTGCACCGCTTGAAGATCTGTTTAAGTTTACTGTTAATATATTCAAAGGTGCTGTAGGCAGAAAGCTTACAAGCTATGAGTGCCACAGTATCATGTGTAAGATAGGTGAAATCGTGGTAGTGGGCGGCGTAAGACGATCAGCCATGATCAGTTTGTCTAACTTGTCTGACATACGCATGCGTCATGCCAAGACAGGACAGTGGTGGGAGACTGCACCACACATGGCATTGTCTAATAACTCTGTCGTGTACACTGACAAGCCTGACTCTGAAACTTTCTTACGAGAGTGGACTTCACTGGTAGAATCTAAGTCAGGTGAGAGGGGTATCTTCAACAGGATATCAGCACAGTATCAAGCTAAGAAGAATGGAAGAAGAGATCCTGAACATGCTTTTGGTACTAACCCATGTAGCGAAATCATACTTAGGCCATATCAGTTCTGTAATCTTACCGAGGTTGTGGTTAGAAAAGATGACACACGCAAGAGTCTACAAAGAAAGATTGCTATTGCTACTATCTTAGGTACAATGCAATCTAAGCTGACTAACTTTCCTTATCTAAGAAAGATATGGAAGAACAACACAGAAGAAGAAAGATTGTTGGGTGTAAGTCTTACAGGTATTATGGATAGTCCTTTGACTAATGGCAGAGAGATGGGATTATGTGAAAGGTTAGAAGTATTTAGAAAGGTAGCAGTTGATACCAATAAGAAGTACGCTGACCTATTAAACATACCGCCATCCACAGCCATCACCTGTGTTAAACCTAGTGGTACTGTGTCACAGTTATGCGACAGTGCAAGTGGCATCCATGCTAGGCACAGTCAGTATTACATCAGGACTGTACGTGGTGACAACAAAGATCCTCTCACAAAGTTTATGATAGATCAAGGTGTGCCTAACGAACCTGAAGTTAACAAGCCAATGGATACTACTGTGTTTAGTTTTCCTATTAAGTCACCTGAAGGATCAGTAACTAGAAATCAAATGTCAGCTATAGAACAGCTAGAGATGTGGAGAACTTATCAAGAGCATTGGTGTGAGCATAAGCCATCCATTACTGTTTCAGTACGTGAGGATGAGTGGCTAGAGGTTGGTGCATTTGTATTTAAATACTTTACAGAAATGTCAGGTGTGTCTTTCTTGCCACACTCTGATCACGTTTATCAGCAAGCACCTTATCAAGAGTGTTCTGAGAAAGAGTATAATGATATGCTAGCAAAGATGCCAACAAAAATAAAATGGGCAGACTTGAAAGAACAAACAGACACTACTGCAGGTAGTCAATCCCTTGCTTGTAGTGGAGATTCATGTGAACTTGTAGATATAGGAGCCTAGTATGGGAAACAGAGAAAAGAGAAACTTAGGAAAGTATGACGCACCATTGGTGATTCAGTTTAGGAAGGGAATGGATGACTTCCAAAAGGGAAGGTTAAATAATCCTTTCCATCAGGACACGATGCAGTATCGTGAATGGGGTAGGGGATTTAACAAAGCCTACTTCGATAGACTAAAGAAGGTACAGAAGTATGAACTTAAAGAGAGAAGCAGACGCATGGCAGAAAAAAAGGCACACCTCCATGCAACTTGATCATTATCAAATCAACGCTAAGAAAACAGCCATCTATGCAGCTGAACATAAGATATTGTATCCTGCCCTTGGACTAGCAGGGGAGGCAGGCGAGGTGGCTAACAAAGTAAAAAAGATTATGAGGGATGGTGTACAGAAACTACCCCCTGATTGGAAAACCCAACTGACTTCAGAGATAGGAGATGTTCTGTGGTATTGTGCAGTACTAGCTGATGACTTAGGTACATCGCTAGGCACAATAGCTGCTCAGAATATTGAGAAGCTTGAGAA
>CESS01053344.1_pt1 | contig 13491 bp, 32 predicted proteins | sample 326931 | NCBI WGS metagenome assembly CESS01 (sample SAMEA2591098, study PRJEB7988) | marine metagenome | biome: marine biome (ENVO:00000447); feature: deep chlorophyll maximum layer (ENVO:xxxxxxxx); material: saline water (ENVO:00002010), including plankton (ENVO:xxxxxxxx) | depth 55 m
GACCTACGGTTTAGAAGACCGTTGCTCTGTCCAGCTGAGCTAAGGGCAGTTAGAAATCTAAATGTAAAAGTTGAAGTGAATCCTTCTCTAGTGAAATAAAAATTGTATGTGAGCCCCACCGCTCTCCAGCATACCGTGGGTGACTAAAATACTCACCCACGCCCGTTCGGACCGCCTACTCTGCGGGTTCAGTTTCCGTAGTCTGAACCTCTTCAGCGGCCACTTGTTCGATCTCCATATCTTTGCAGTTTCTTACCACAAATTCACTGATCGCTCCCTGAGCACTCTCGCTCTGGAAGTTGGGGTGATTAAGTAGGATCTTACAGACCTCTGCCTTAGTGTGTTCACCACCTAGTTCTATCAAGTTGACATCGTCGTGTCCGTTCTTGTATAGAATTTTCAGCCTGCTTACAAAATCATTTGCGAACCTTACTTTGGTCACGCCATTGATTGTTGATACGCCTGCTACCTTATATAGTTTTGATGTTGCCATTGTTATCGCCCTCCAGCGGTTGGTTTATTTAATTTACTCATACAGTATATGCTCAACTACCCAGTCTGTCAACCACTTTTTTACCATTATCGGAAAAAAGATTCAGTTGATATTCATTGGGGTTTGGCATACCGCCTGTACAGACACGGTTGATTCCATGATCCTGTACTTGATCAGCGTAGACCGCGTTGGCCTGCTGTTGAGTTAGGTACTCCCAACGATCGCGGTGACCGTTGGCTAGAATTGTTTCTACGAAGTAAAGTTTCTCCATTAAGCTACCATCCCTTCAATCCAAGTCTGGGGAACAACACGACCTATGTCTTTGCCTCCGAGATACTTGTTGATATGTTTGGAAGTGGTGACGGAAAACTTCTCGTCTGTGCGGAATGCACCCTGCTCACAGTAACCTGCAACAGGTGTTTCATATGAAAACAGGATCCTGTTGCCTTTGGCAGTGGTGATCTCCGTCATATTTGAACCTACATTTGATAATTTCATTTAGCCCTCCAGCCGTTGTGTTTAATTGTTCTTACAGTATAGCTTCTGGAACAGGCTTTGTCAACCCCTTTTGTTCCAAAAACATATCAATCGCCTCACTAGCCTCATAGTCTCGGCCACCTACATTCCATGTGTAGGTTCCGCTTCTGCTGGTGTAAGGTGAATCTTCTTTCCAATCGTAGATGGTCGCATCTACATAATCCCAATCATCTTCTTCGCAGTCATCAGTCTTGACCTTGAAGCTGAGCCTCCATTCGGTCCATACCTTGTCAAAGCCTCCATCTTCTTCAGCTCTGTAGCATGGCTCTCCAAATGCTTCTACTAGATCGTAGTAGTCAGCAGTGACGGTGCCCTGTAGACTTCCCCCTGATGAATTGCAGGTGTCGTTGTCTACCTCTAAAACTTTTTCTATAATCATGTGCCCTCCAGCATTTCAATTAATATGTAAACATTATACAATCTATTGGATTGAATGTCAACCCCTAAAGGGCCTCTTTCTCTCCAAAATCTTCTTGTTCTCTGCACTGTGCAAAGTCCAGTAGATCAGCCGCCAATGCCGCTGCCTGTGCTCTGGTAAGTGATACAGAGTCAAAGAACCTGTCTGCTGGTCCTGGCTCTTCCTTGTGGAATCGCTTGGTGGTTATCTGTACGCAAGAACCCTTGACGCCTCCAGCGAAGCGAGTTAGGTTTACTCCTGGTGAATGTGATTTAAGATCTGTTGCCATTTTGCCCTCGTTTGTTTATTATGTTTTAACTATAGCACCAAAAAGGTGCAGTGTCAACCCCTAATTTATTACCGCGAATTTGCTCCAAAACTCATCCCAGCACTCACCGAGGATGTCTTCAATCGGCTCATCTGCGTGTTGGGTCCCTGCTAGTAATTCTGCATGGGGTTTCATTGACGCAACGAATTCGTTAAAAGTCTCGCACTCACTGGCCTTTGATTCGGCTGTGTCAAAAAACTTCTCTTCGTTGTCTAAAATTAAGCTACTCATTCCCATAATGCCCTCCTATGGATTAATTGTTATACTTACAGTATAGCCTCAAGCTACCCCAAAGTCAACCCCTAAATTAAAAAAAATATCACAAAAAGAGGTTGACCTTTTGGCTCTATGGCCATATACTGTAAGAACAATAAGGGAAGAGGGCAATCCAAAATCTTCCAAAAAGCCGGGAACGTTGGCATTAAATTGTAGATACCGGAGTTCAATACACCCCAGGTGCCTGAAGGTTCAGCGTACTCTCAGAGGTGAGAAAAGGCCCTTGAGGACCTCGATCTCTCTCTACGTTTGGCTGGGCCTATACAGCCTCGCCCCAGTCTTGGAATGTTACGATCTTCTCTAGCCTTTTGACCAGCTCCCGACCATAGTTGGTGAACAAGATGCCCTTGTCCCAAATCCAGCTCTCTAGGTCCTGGATGTGGTAGAACTTCTCGTTCTGGGTGAGCCACCTTAGGGCAGTCTCTTCATCACCTGCTCCCAGGTCAATAGTCTCGGAGACCAGCTTCTTGAACTCCGCCACACAATGATCTGCATGAGCCTTTTCTTGTTTATAGGCCTCTTCTGCGGCCTCACTTATATAGTCAGCCTCAGCCTTGAGTTCCTCAAGACTCATTGAGTCAAAATCATAGTGACGACCCTTTACACCAAAGGCATCCTTGTGCCCCTCGTATATGTGAGTGATCAGCTCGTCTCTTTCGAGATCAGCCAGTGTGGTGATCCCACGTTCTAGCCAATGAGCTTGGTCTTCTGGATAAAGACCTGCCCAACGATTCTTGGGATCTTCTGCTACCCAAGCCTTGGTCTTCACATTACGCTTCTTGATTTCTTTGATTAGTTCTTGCATTTTGCCCTCGCTTTCCTAATTATGCTTACAGTATACCATCTCTTGAACCAGATGTCAACCTTTTATTTTATCTGACCCTACCTGAGCCATCCATGCAGTCACAATGTCTCGTGCCTCATACTTGGTGATCCCAAATGCTTCTTGTAGCACCTGGGGTGCCCCGAACATGTTGATCTCGCCTGATTCTCTCAGATCGTCTAAAAATTCAAAATAAAAATCCATATAGCCCTCCAGCTTCTTGATTGTCTATACAGTATACCTTCAATAACCCCAGAAGTCAACCCCTCTTTTGCAGATTCGTGTTCTTTCTGTGTAAGTCATTGATCTACAAGGGTTTTTTTGGTAAAAGAACATCAGTGAGGCAGACCACACGGCGGCAACCGAATCTGAGGTGATTTTGGTGAGCCCAAACCTTGATCTGCTCTAGTGAGAGAGTCTAAACCAAGAACACATGAGCGTTCTTAACGCTGAGCCACATTAGACCTGTTTAGCACACAGTGAGAACCTCTTAACAGCGTATAGTGAGCGTAGAGTCTAGAGTGCTGAACGCTTGACTGAGTAGAGCATAATAGCGTACAGTGAGTCACAATGAGGCCCCGGAGGGGCCAGAATCCTCTCACAATCCACCCAAATTCACCACCATTTAAGACTGATTCCGCCACAGTATATCCACTCTACAAGCCATGGTGATGCACACAATGACACACTTTTCACACACTTTCCACCGTTTTTATAGCCAAAAAAAAATTTCTTGACTGAGGTGACGAGAGGCATAGTTCAAATACTTTCAAACCCGTTGACTTCACACCGTCCTACACTCACCTACACCCTAGACAGTCTGTTTACGCAGTCAAAAGCCCCTCAACATATACGAGCGATCAGCGAAGTATATCAGTCGCGTAGCGAGTGACTCATAGTTTCAAATGCTTATACACGCATCACACACACGCACGACCGCAGCGGGGCCAATGCTTCGACCACCAGCAGCGGGGCCTTTTGGTTCTATAGGATCTCAATACCCAGTGCTTCATGGTCAGCGAAACTGTATCCTATCGCTTTCATAAAGTTCTCACACACTTCAATCATTTGATCACGACTTAGATCCTTTTCCATAACATCAATTGTTACGCGAGTATTCACTGATGTGTCATGTTCATAAGGCATACAAGTCATGGTAATATAAGGTGTATCTAATGCTGTCTTGTTCATTGTGTTGCTCTCTTGTTGATTGTGGATTAAATTATCCGGAACCGCTACCGCTTCGCGGCTCTAAAGGCTCTATCGCGCCGACTCTTCGAGCTTGTTGGGCTCTTATGCGAACATTACGCAGTCCTGTTGATCAAGTGTGATCTGTTCAGTAGTGCATTGTGTTTCGTCTAGGGGTTGTGGATTAAATTGTGGTTCAACAGTTGTTGCACAACCTATCACTAGTGTGATCACCGCTAGGCTTATGGTTTTAGTGAATAGTGTCATCGTCGTCTAGGCTTTTGTCGAGATCGTCATCGTCTCGATTGCTTACCAGTTTGAGTTGGGGTTTAGGTTTGGGTTTTTCAAAGTGTTGATCGCCATACAGTGGTATTCGATTGTCTAGAGGAACTGAACCTGTTTCGTCTAGTTCATCTGTTAGTCTATCAATATCATCCTGATCAGCACTCATTACCACAAAGTGTTTTTCTATGTCAAATACGTCTGCTATGGTGTCTAGTAGGTCGTATATGTCTGATCTGTCTTGGTTTGAACTCTGTAGATCTGCTACCGATGCCGCAAGGGTAAGAGCAGTCTCTACCAGTCGTTTGGTATCTTTATCCAGTTCATAAAGGGGTAAATCGTTGTTGTCCTTGCTCATACTGTATTTAGACTCCTGGGCTCTGACCCCGTGTGGAAATGGCATTTATGCTGATTGTGAGTTCTCTTCAGCGATTTCTTCTTCGATGTATTCACGTCTTGACTCTGTGAGTTCTAAGAATTCGTCTAGTTGGTCATATAGATCTGAACCTGACTCATTGGTTTTGCACACCTGTCGAGCATAGTCTGATATGTCTTCTAAAAAGTCATCACCTGACTCAGTATCCCAACGGCCTGCAAAGTCCATACCACCTTCTTCGTAGTAGGCTTCAATGTGACAGTTGTCCATGTCTGCTGAAAATGTTTCATAAGCTGTCACGGGTGGTGACCATGGGCTTGAAAACCAGCCTGTGATCGCACTGGTCCCGTCTGAGTTGTCTGTGAACTCAAGTCCGTCCATGTCCACGTCCCACTTGCAACCCCAGTTGGTCAATCGCCAGTTATACCAGTTGTCACCATCTGAGGGTGAGGTAGTGTCGTTGAGTTCCTTGGGCATGGGTACCATCGCTTGTAGTAGACCCGAGTCTTCTTGGTTTGCTTCGTCCCACAGAGGTTTGAGTGTTTCTGTAGGTCCTTGAATAGTTATTGTGTTGTTGCACCAATTTGGCATATTGCCCTCCTTATAAATGTTTGTTTAATTGCTGTCATTGTTTATACAGTATAGTCTCAAGTCACAGTTTTGTCAAGTGACTTTGAAGGCCCTGCTATCATCTGTAGTTTGGTCATAATACCCGAAACATCTGCAGGTGAAAGATAATGTATCACATCGTCGATTGAATCTTCAGCTGTCACTGGATCCACGGCGTGAATACCCGGCAATTGAATAAAGTTGCCCTGTTCATCAAAGATAGCCACTTCATAGGTGCCATTATCTTCAAGACTGACCACACTTATTTCGTAGTCGCCAATCTTCTTCTTCGCCTGCACCCCAATGGGGCTTACAGTATGGGATTGAAAGTCTAGTTGTTCAAAAGTCATGCCGCACTCCTTGTTTTCATACCTTCGAGATGTCTGTTCAACATTTCAATATGATCTCTTATGGCCACTTCTTCAAGTGGTTTGAATTGTTTGCTATCATAAGAAGCATAGAACCAAGTCAACTCGTCATTACCTAGATAATCCTTTTGACCTGTGTTCTTGGCCAAATAGATGTAGTCTTCTCCTGATCTAAATCCGTTTTTAAGATAGGCTTGTTCGCTGGTATAAACCTTGTGACTACAATCCTTCTCGCCTCGATCTCTACCATAGTAGACATTCTGAACATCATACTGTGGATCATTTCTATCATCAAAATCTACTTCTGTGCCTACGATGTAGTTCCATTTTGTTGCATCACCCAACATGATAGCTTCAGTTACCTTGTCGGCCTTGCACCAATTATCAATTAGGTTGTATCCAAGTCCTCCTGGATATCCGTCCCAATGTTGATAGGAACCTATGATTTTATCTTCTTTTAATTGAATTCCGATTCTTGCTCGTGTTGCCATGTAGCCCTCCAGCTTTTGTGTTTAACTTATAATATAAGTATAGTCTCAAACAGACGTAAAGTCAACCTCTTTGGTTAACATTCTACTGCCTCTAGTCTTTTGTGAGCCTCTACCCTAGTTTCTTCAGGTAGTTCGTCAAAGTAATCCATCAGTATCTGATAGGCCACTTCATGCTTGTTCTCGCTCTTGTAATCACCGTCTCGAACCCACTCTCTTGTTCTTGTGGTGACTGTCATGTAATCGCAGTTGTCATAACCTTCTGTATCGTATTCGATCACATCCTGCCAATGGTTCATTATGCCAAATAGATATTCACCGGCATGATCGTAGTCATCACCTATCCAATCATATTCGTTGTCATCCACATAGGCTTGAAGTTGATAGTCAGTCATTACAATCAGTTCTGAAAGTAAAGCCTCATCCTTGATGGTGTAAGAACCGTTGTCGCCAAACTCTATGCAACCATAGAACCTATTGTCTTCTTGACCAAGTTTGAGTTGCACCTCTTTACCATCATTGTATGAATGAGCACCTTGCCCGGGTGATAGTTCTAAGGTAGCCAAGATATATCTAATCCTTTGACTGTCTTGTTGATACCAATCTTGGTTGTTATATACTTCTTCGCCAATGTCCTTAGGATCACTCACGAATGCTTTTTTAATTTGTTCTTTTGAAATGTTTATCATTTTGCCCTCAATGTTGTTGTTATTATTAAAACAAGAGAGAAAGAAAAACTCGGCGTTCCAATCTCGGCATGCATCTGTTTTAACTAGATACCTTAGCTCACCCTTATCATTACCTTTGTAAGTACCAAATTTGGCTTTTAGGTCTCGGTCTGCAAATAGTTCAACCTAATAATTTAACTTACCCTTATCACTCGCCTTTGTGAGTACCAAGTTCTTCTTAATCTCTTATTATATACAGTATACGATCTTTCTATGAGAAAGTCAACTTAATTGATACTCTATATTCTTTTTTAATAGCCATTTTTCAACAATAGGCTTGCCGTATTCATCTTCGTCAACGGCAATATAGGCCACAGTCTTTTTGACATCAGCATACCGGTAGCCACTGTCATTAGCTATCTGTCCTGAAGCCACCCAAACCTTGTGTGGAAAATTACCATAGTCCCAAAAGGCCTGTCCTTCTAGTTCGTCTTTGTTCCACGAATATTCAAAGGTGTTTCCTACGTCTTTCTCAACGAATGAACCAATAGGGTCTATGGTGTAGGTTAGGTATGCCATTTAGTATCCTCCAATTTGTGATTGAGCCATATACATCAAAGTTCTATCCCCTTGGGTCAAGACGCTAAGAAGTTTGATCTTTTCTTGTTTGTAGACTTGGTAGAACCCTGGGTCATATTTTTCAATACTCTGGGTGTTGTGAATTAAGTCAGCCAATTTGATAGTTTGAACCTCTGCACTCTGTTGAGCAGTATGATCTCTATCTTTGGCTTTTCTAGTTTCTCTATTGCCATCTTCTGGTCTAGATACATCAGTCAATCCACTTACCATTTCAGCAACCACAGGACCAAAGCGATCTTCAATTACCTCAATGGTTATCTCAGTGTCTTCTACCACATCATGTAAAAGTGCCGCCTGAAGCATCTCAAAAGAGTGTGGAACAGATTGGACTATTTTCATAACCGCAATAGGGTGAGTCACATATGGTTCACCAGTATATTTTCTTTTCTGATCTCCATGAGCCTCAGTTGCAAATTTCATTGTCTGAGCCAACAAAGTCGCTTGGTCATTAGTCATCATTTTTCAGCTCTCCTTTGTATTTGGCATGACGGGGGATAGTTTTAGTTCTATCCGGTTCTGAACGAGGACGATAAGGTCCGCTAGGATTTCGAACTTCCTTTGCTACGAAATTCCTTATCTTTGGTTTCTGTGGTTTTCGAATTTTCCTAGACATCGTTTATCACCCTCTTATTATATATAATTATAAGGTCAAAGGGTTATAATGTCAAGAACTTTTATTTGATTTCAGGCTCAATAAATTCAGCATCATCAATATCCCATATGTCATCATATGGACAGACAAATACCTTACCGCTCTTTTCGTCTCGAAGTTCTACCAACTCTTGTTTGGAATCTCGAGTGAGCAATAAACCTAGGCCTTCATACATCTTAATTCCTGCCAACGGCTGATCACTAAGATTTGGTGCCGGCCTGCCTAGGGAATCCACCATAGTTTTGATCTTAAATTTACAGGCATATGACTGCCCTGGTTTAATATCTTTAATGTCAATCACGAGTCAATTCCTCTACTTTGGTTGCGGATTGATTTATAACATCCTTTGCCCCATCAACTAATGGACCAATTGATCTTTGTTCTGGATTGAGATAAAAAAAGCATACCCCAAAGCCGATCATAAAAAACATCAATGCTCTAATCATATTTACTCCTTAAATGTTCATGTTCATCGCACGGTTCACCTTTTTGACTATACCGCGTGAATGTTTGCAATAACCATGATAGCCAAATCCTTGACAATCACAAGTGAATCCTTTGTCATGAAGCTCAACGGAATAATCTTTTCCTGTTGAACCTGTCACGGGCCAAACAACCCCTACCATCCAATTGCCTTTTGTTTTCCAACCTTCTGGCTTTAGATATCGTTGACTATACTTCGCCATGACTATCCCAATATCTAAATTGTGGTTTAATAGCAGAAAAGAGTTCTTTAACTCTACGATTGTATTCGTCTTCTGTTAGAGCCAAGTTCTTTGCCTTGTTCCTCCACATAGCTCGAGTGACATCGTCTAACTGAGGATTGGTATCGAGCAGGCGTTTAATACTGTCTGCTCTTTCCAATTGTTTCTTTTCTGAGAAAGGTCCCATTACCTGTCCAATCTTTTTATACTATATTTGATGCCTGCGGGCCTTTAGCACCGTCAGTGACATCAAATGAAACTGTTTGATTTTCTTGTAAAGATTTGTATCCTTCACCTTGAATTGCTGAATGATGTGCAAATACATCTTTCCCGCCATCGTCTGGTGTTATGAATCCAAAGCCTTTAGTTGAATCAAACCATTTTACTTTTCCTGTTGCCATTTTTTCCTTCCTATTATTATGAAGTTTTACCTTCGTTACATCTAAAGGTTAATTCCTTCAAAATTCTTTTTATTGCCATTATGCAATCTCGTTGATCTTAGTCAACATAGTCGCAGGCACTCTCCATTGCTCGCCACCTATGTGAGTTGAAACTACCACATATTTCCTGTTTACTTTTTTGACGGTGCCATTAATTGTGCCACCTGTTCTATTTGAAGTAAACTGGACCATGTCACCAATTTGGAATCCTCTAATGGCTTGTCTTGAAAGATGCTGTCTTTTCAATTTTATAGCCTCGACCACTTGACTCAGTTGATCGTTATCCATTTGATAGATGTTTTCTATCGTTTTAGTTACCAAATTACACATTTTTTGCCCTCCAGCTTTATTGTTTAACATAGTCTTATTATAGTCTCAACGGCCATAGAAGTCAACCTCTAGTTTACCAAATTACTTCTTGTCGTCGTCATCACTCATTAAACCTTTCATTTTGTTTATTCTACTGTCAAAGATATAATCAGATATGTCTGCACAAGAACCTGGGCCTTTCCAAACATTATTGGCAATCTCATTAACGGCTTCTAGGTTTACTCTGTTGAATTTAGTATTGGTTTTCTCTAGTTCCATTACCAATTCTACAATCAATGCAGGAACTTTTGAATGGTCTGAGAATTTGAAATCACCGTCAAAGGAATTTAATCCGTTGCCGTCTATTGGTTGTTTGGTCCAGTATTGATTGGACTCTATTTTTCTGCTCTCTAAGTGAGCGATATATTCATTAGTCATAAGTTGAGTTATTATATTTTAGGATTTCAACATCTCCGTCCTTCTTTCTAGTTCGAAGATATCCTTCCTTGATTAATTTATCTATGGTTTTACCAATCGCATTAATGTGAGTGGCTCTATAAACCATAATACCTGTTACCGCACTCCCAAGGCAGTAAGAAAATAACAGCCAAAGTTCAACTGACATTTTCAAACTCTTTCTCGTGGGCTTTTTCAAAACTTTCAACCACCTTAAGATGTTTGGAAATTTTTGTTTCGAAATCATAGTTTCGCAATTCACCTTCATTGTAGAGATGTTGCATCTCTCTAAGGTCCGAAATAAATTCTAAAATGTCGTTCATTTTTTCTCCTTTGTTGGTGTTTCAAAATGCCATAATATGAATATAATGACTGGGATAAGATAAATGCCAATCATTATAAGTCCAAATTTAACCATTCAAAAAATTGCCTAAATGGTCTGGCTTACGGTTGCGACCTTTACGAAGTTTAATAAAATTTGATTCTGATACTACCTTTGGAATACCATAACGTCCACCTGCATTTACTACCCAACCATGTGGACCTTTCATTACCGCTCTACCTTTCATCTCTTGTGAATGGGGAGTAGAAAAATGAATCATATCACCTATTTGGATTTCGTTATACATTAAGCCGCCTCTCCTTCTAAACTAGCAATGCCATTCTCTTGCATTCCTTGTTCAGTGAACATAACCTCAAACCCAACAATTTTACTAATGGCTTTTTCAAAACCACTGTCAGTATAAATGTCCCAAGGTCCGTTGTGTTCAACATAAACCATTCTGTAGGTTGAATCTGCTTCATCCCATTCAGGTTTGAAAGTATTGATGCCGGTAACATTTACAGACATATTGTTAGTGTCTGTCCAAATGCTGTCACCTGCTAATTTAATTGTTTCGTTTAATGTTTGCATATTGCCCTCCAGCGTTGCTATTTCCTAATTGTTATATACAGTATAGCCTCAATGACTATAAAAGTCAACCCCTAATTTGCCAATTTACATTGACCAGTAAGATTCTCTACTCGGATCCATATAAGCCGGAGTATTAATCGACTGCCTAATACTAGGACCATCTGGGTTCATCATTGACTTGACATATTCAAATTTTTCAATTTTAGAATGGTAGTAGTCTGCTTCTGCAATGCCACAAGTATAAAGTGGTGAATTTTCTGCTTTCGCTTCGTCTCTGCTTCGTTCGAAACTATATTTAGATGCCAACAATTCAAAACGATTTGTTTCAAATTTCTTATGCATTCTAGTCATTGCCGCCTTAGCCGCCGCCATTGTTTTATACTCTGCTTTAAGGTAATGTTTACCGCGAGTTGGATTAGATTTAATCTTTGATGTTGCCTTGTTATAAATGTAGAACATATTTTGCCTCTCTGTTTGTGCCTAACTAATATAATTAGTATAGCCTCAAAGGACTAGAATGTCAACCTATTTTGGTAAAGTATTTTCGTGAATATTACAAGATTTTGTAGCCACTTCTTTGGCTTTCAAATCCTTATGTTTTTTGGATTCAGGATGGTAGGCTGAAGAAGTTTGTCCCCATTCAAATTCTGGACAATATTCAAAACCTTCTGGAAATGGATAGAAGGCAGGACCTTTCGCAGGATCCCAATCGTAGGTTCTGACACCATCGTCGTGACCAAAGATCCAGTCTGTTGAGCCACTACCATGAGGACTATGAGATGCACAGCCACTGAGCAATGAGCCGCCAATGAGCAATGAGCCAATGAGTATTGAGTTTAGAGTCTTAGGCATAACTACCTGTCCTTTCAAGTATTATCTTTGTCATTGTATAACTTTCCATTCTTATTGAAAGGTTTATATCTAGTAGAGGTTTTCTCTACACAGAAAGCAGATGCAATAGCAAATATACCAGCACAAATGCACAATATAACGACAAAAAAGTTGTTAAGTAATTCAATCATGCTATTAGTATAGCGTCTTTTTTAAACTATGTCAATGGATATTGGACTCACTCTTCTCTTTGTCTTCTAACTTATTAAGTTTTTGGACAATTCGCGTAGCTAATTTTTCTTTCTTGATTTTACCGATGATTTGATCTGTATAGGTATCCATGATGTAATGAGTACCAAGATCATTAAGGAAAAGTTTGTATCTCATAAAAATACTTATACCTTGCAGCGGGGCCTTTAAGTACACACTGAACATAGTGTTTTCATATATAAATATGTTAACAACAATCGTTGTTTAGAAGGAGAATCCTATGACTTTAAGAAACTTACAGCTCAGCTTAGAACTTGGGCAGGAAATTTTAGTGGGCCCAAACAATAAACGTGCCAAGATAACCAAGATTGAATATCATGATAAATCTGGCGAAGTATCAATTAATACAACACAAGGACCAAGGAAAGCCTTCACCTTTAAATTATGTAACAATTCTAACGATCACTACGAGAATCCTGCAGACAAATACAGATAAATATCTGTATGAAGTTAAAAGAATTTTCAGAACTTGATGCTGAAATCGAAGAAAAGGCATCACGTAAACTCTGTAAGAGTTCGAAACCTAATAGTGCTTTAGGGGCGAGCAATCTCGCAAGTTGTAAATCTCAAGGTCTTAGACGTAGAGAAGGAAAAAAGAGCCACAAGTTAGGTAAGTCCTCAAACAGCAGAGTAAAGGTTGGTGGAAAGAAATTAAAAGGCAAAAAGTACGGAGGCCCGTTACCGGATTGGTCATAATATGAGATATAATGAATTTAAAATAATAGAAAACCAATCCCAGTTAATTCTTGACCTAATGGATGATGGCATGTTACAGGCAGGACCTCCTTATCCTAAAGAAGATGAGCCCAAAGTTAAAAAATTACAACAAGCTCTTCAAGATTTAGGTTACAATGTAGGTTCAACAGGTATAGATGGCAAGTACGGTCCAAGAACTACAAGAGCCGTAAGAGCATTTAAGAAAGATTATAAATTACCTGGTGGTGGATTAGAGTTTGGAAGTACATCTGTAAAAAAAATACAGTCAATACAAAAAGGCACAACTCCTAAATTAGAGCCAACGAAGATTGATACTACATATGCAGGCGGTGGTGAGATAGGACCAATGCCTAAGTTTAGTGGACCTCCTTCAGAGACTCCGGGTAGATTAGGTGACTTATTAGATCTAATTGCAAAGCCAGAGTCTGGCGGGAAATATGATAGTGTATACCCAGGTAGACGTAGACCTCAAATACTTGATATGACATTAAGTGAATTGTATGCAGACATGCGAAGAAGATCAAGAAGTTCAGGCTCAAGTGCAAGTGGCCGCTATCAGTATATTAGAAAAACATTAATGGGTGTTACTAAGTCAATGGGGTTGAATCCTAAGAAGACTAAGTTTACACCTGAAATACAAGACAAAATTGTTATATACCATCTAAGACTAAATCACGGATTAGATCAATGGTTAAGAGGTAAAACATCTGATGAAGCATTCTTAAAA
>CESS01006650.1_pt1 | contig 13413 bp, 3 predicted proteins | sample 326931 | NCBI WGS metagenome assembly CESS01 (sample SAMEA2591098, study PRJEB7988) | marine metagenome | biome: marine biome (ENVO:00000447); feature: deep chlorophyll maximum layer (ENVO:xxxxxxxx); material: saline water (ENVO:00002010), including plankton (ENVO:xxxxxxxx) | depth 55 m
TATGACGGTACCGCAGGTATTGTTATTAAATACGCAAGTTCAAATAGATTAGCATTCACAAGTACAGGAACTGATTTTACAGGTCTTTCCAATACAACGATTGAAGGTAATCGTATTCTTACAACTGCCGATGAAGGTGCAGGCAATGGATTAGATGCCGATACAGTTGATGGATTACAAGCAAGTCAGTTTATAAGATCCGATATTGCAGATTCCGCAGCAGGAACAATATCTTTCTTACAGGATATTGATGTAACCGGTTCTGCACAAATTGATACCAACATTACGATTGATGGTCAAGCAGTTATTAAAGCTTTACTTGATGCACAAGCTAACGCTCAAGTAGCAGGCAATTTAAGTATTGGCGGAAATCTTATTGTATCAGGTAATACGACAACTGTCAATACAGAAGAGATTAAACTGGCCGATAATATTATTACTCTTAATAGTAATTATACAGGAAGTTCTCCATCAGAAAATGGTGGTATTGAAGTTGAACGTGGTACATTAGCAAATCCAAAACTTGTTTGGAATGAAGCCCAAGACTATTGGCAATTAGAAGTTAATAATGCAGTTCTTGGTAGAGTTATTACAACAGCAGATGAAGGTTCAGGAAATGGATTTGATGCTGATACTGTAGATGGTTTAGAAGCCGCTCAGTTCTTACGTAGCGATGCAGACGATACTGCCACAGGTAATATAACAATTGAAGGTGATATTACCGTTGGAAATGGATCTGGTGCTGCACAAATCAATTTTGCCACAACTGGTCAAGATAGAGTACTATATGGAGACAATGGTACAATAGGTTTCTTAAAAGATGATAACTCTGGTTGGAATGCAAGTTCAGATACTGATGGCGATTGGAATGTTGATAGAGACGTTGAAGCAGGCAGAGATGTTAATGCAGTTAACGATGTAACCGCAGGTCAAGACATAACAGCAACTTCAGGTAATATATCGGCAACTGCTGGTGATGTTACTGCTGGCGATGATGTGATCGCTCAAAACAATATCACCGCAACATCTGGAAATATTGCAGCTACAGCCGGTAATGTAACCGCAGGACAAGATGTTACAGCTGGCGATGATATGATCGCCCAAAACAATATCACCGCAACATCTGGAAACATAACAGCAACTTCAGGTAATATATCGGCAACTGCTGGTGATGTTACTGCTGGCGATGATGTGATCGCCCAAAATAATATTACAGCAACTGCAGGTAATATATCGGCAACTGCTGGTTCAGTAAGTGCAGGAACAACTGTAACTGCAGGCACTGATGTAATTGGTCAAAGATTTGTAGATGCTGATAATAATTCATACCTTCTTAATCCTCATGGTACTTCAACATTAAACGACGTTGGAATAGATGATGATTTATTCCATAACGGTGATACAGATACAAAACTAAACTTTACTACTAACCAAATAAAATTAAACACTGGTGGTACTACAAGATTAGATATTAATAATTCAAGAGTCCTATCTAACCTTGATACATATGCTCCTAACCTTTATATTAACGATGCAATTGTTCATAATAACGATGTTGATACTAAAATTGTATTTACTACTGATGATATTAGTTTACAAACTGGCGGTGCTGAAAGATTAGGTGTTGACAATGCTGGTGTAGATATTACAGGTGATCTTGATGTAAGTGGAGATATTACAGCAGTTAACGGTACATTTACTGGTGACCTATCAGCTTCAAGATTTGTAGATGCAGATAATAATAGTTATTTCCTTGATCCTAACGGAACATCAGTACTAAATCGTGTTGGTATTGAGGATTACATTCAACACAACGGCGATACAAATACATTCTTTGGTTTTGATTCTAATGATAATATTATCTTTACTACAAACGCAGTTGAAAGATTTGAAATTAATGCAACCAACATTACAGGTACGGTTGATGGTATATTCCCGAACTTATACGCAGGAAGATATTACGATTTAAATAATGCAACTTATTATTTAGACCCAGCAAGTAATTCAAGATTAAATGGCATTGGTCTTGTTGGTACTATCTTCCACGATGGAGATACAAATACTTACTTGAACTTTAACGCAGCTGACAGTTTTGAAATTGTCACAGGCGGTACTCAAAGACTACAAGTAACAACGTTCACAACAGCGGCAGGATCAGTTCGTTCACCTGTCTTTTACGATAGTAATAACACAAACTATTACGGCGACTTTGCATCTGCTTCTCAGATGTCAGAAATTGACATTGATACATATATTAAACATCGTGGTGATACCGATACTTATATGGGATTCCCAGGTAATGATAGCTTTAGAGTTGTCACCGGAAGTAATGCTCGTTTAGATATTAATAACAGTCTTTCAACATTCTATACACCTGTTACTGTTCAAGGTGATGTTCAAGCAGACAGATTTGTTGATAGAAATGCCACAGGTTATTTTGTACATCCTGGTGATACAACTTTAGCTGCTACTTTTGCTGGTGCAGTAAGAATAGAAAACATCTCAGATAACTCAAGATGGGCTGATACATCAGGTAATGGTGGTATTGCCTTGATGGGTTACGGAGACGCAAACGGAACTACAAGTAATCCTTCAATCGCAATAAGTGGTAATGTTTCTGGTGGGTACGCTTTACAATATATGAATCTAATTGATTCTTCCGCTAACCCAGTAGGAAACGGTCAAAGATATATTCACTTCTATCACGATGGAGTAGACGGTGGTTCTATTCGTGGTGACAGTTCAGGCAACCTATATCAAGTATTGAAATCAGGAACAACTTGGGGATTCTGGAATTCAGGCTACACAGAAGCATTAATTGTAGATGATAACGCAAATGTTATGGTCGCAACTGGTAGTGCACCAACGTATACTGACGGCGGTGATAATACAGCTCTTACTACAACACCTACTAATCCTAAATTACACGTTGGTGGTTCAATATACCTAAACGGTAATAACGATGCAATTATATTCGGTCGTGGTACAGCATCCTTCCTCAAAGATGAAGAACTTGCATTTGGTTGGGGTGGTGGCCTGTATATGCAGGATAGCACTTATCTCAGAATTAGAAATAACAAAACAGTTTATTCTACAGGTGATATTTGGGCAAGCAGATTCTATGCTCATTCCAGTACATCATACTATCTTGACCCAGACGGCGATTCACAATTAAACACTGTAGATATTGATGATTATGTAAGACATCGTGGCGATACAAATACTTACATGGGATTCAATGCAGCAGACCAAATTCAATTTGTAACGAATGCAAGTAATAGATTACAAATTACAAACAGTACTGTAAGAGCAAGAAACAAGCTTGAAGTTTACGGCTCAGGTATAGAATTACAAAAACAAAGTAATGGTGGTGGTGTCGGTATTACAATGACCGACCAATCCGGTGAACTTCCAGGATTAAGCGGAAAACAACAAGCTTCTATTAAAGTTTGGCACGCTGATAGCTCAGTTACCACTGGTGCTCAATTAGCAATGGTGTTTGATTCATCAGAGACCGCTGTTCATTATGTCTTTGGTCAATTAAACGGTACACAAGGTGCTTCAATAATACCAAGAGTTAATGCTCAAGGTAATTTAGGTATATCAACTTATCGTTGGGGTAATGCATATATTACTTCAGGTGATTTTGTTAACCTAACAGTAACAAATGAAATTTCAGCTCCAGGTGTTTCAGGATATGCAAACTATCTGAAGTCTAGAGACAACCGTATTATTGCTCCTAGTGAAGATACATCAGGAAGATTACGATTTGGTTTCACTTCTTGGAATAATAATAACACCGCACCTTACGCTGATTACTTACACTTTAGATCTTACACTGATTCTTCGGGCGGCCCTGATAACTTATTAATGATTAAGAAGTCTGGTCTTGGAATGAGACTATGGCAACAAACTTGGAACTCAGGCACTGCCTATTCTAATTATGTTGACTTCCCATTATATAATGTTAACCCAGGTACAGGTAACGACTTCTACGCAAACAAGTTTATTGATATTGATAATACTGCTTACTTTGCAGATCCTGCTGGTGAATCAAGATTAGCAACAATCAAACTCGAAGATGGTGTTATATTAAGATCACCTAATGGTACGTTTGGTTCATTAACGGTTTCTGGTACAGGCAGAAGTGGATACGAAGGATTCTCTATTAATGATCGCGCCGTATTCATGCATAACAATTCAACAACAACTGGTATTTACAACGATGTAAATAATCATTGGTTAATACGTACTGTTCATGGTGCAGGAAACTACTTCTATTACAATGGAACTCAACAGGCAAGTGCTGAAAGCGGTTACTTCCTTGGACAGAATCAAGTTCGTTCACCTATATTTTATGATAGCGGTAATACTGGTTATTATGCCGATTTCGCAAGTACTACAAGATTAAATGCAATTCAAGCATTGCGTTATTACTTTAACCATGCAACTACATATTATGCCGATGCTGCTTCTGGTAATTACGGTTCAATGGAAGTTGGCGGTTATAAATCTGGTTGGGCTGGTTATTCTATCGCAGGCCAATGGGTCTTTATGTCGGATGGCCCATCTAACGCTGGTATTTACAACGACACAGATAACGAATGGTCAATATTAGCAAGAAGAAACGCTGAAGTAGAATTATATTATAATGGTACAGAACAGGCTTCAACACAAAACGGTTATTTCTTTGCGCAAAATCAAATGCGTGCTCCAATCTATTATGATTCAAACAATACTGCTTATTACTCTAATCAAGGTTCAGGCAATACAAGTACTGCGTTTAGAACAAATGGTATATACGATAGATTAGGCTTCGACACTTCAGGCAACGGTAATACTAACATATTAATGAGAGCCCAAGATTACACTCATTGGATATGGCAAACTGCTAGTAACTGGGGTATAATGTGGGCAGGTAATACTAATCCTGTATATAGTCATTTTAGTACAAGCAATCCTAATGAAATTGTATTCGTAGGAGCAGGTAATGTAAGAGCAAGTATTGATCTCGATAATGGTAATGCATACTTCCAAGGTTCAGTTTCTGCTGGTAACTTTGAACTAAATGGTGGTAATGAAAACATATCATTGAATCCTGCTTATGGTTCAGGTGGAGCAGATCTTGTTCTATTCGATATGACTCCTTATTTTGAAGCAAGAGTAATACAGAACATTGATGATAATGAAAATTTCCTTACAGGAACTACCAGTGAATATGTTAAAGGCGATGGACCTTTCGCAGGTGGATACGTATTACGATCTGCTGCTTATAGAAACTTCTATTCAAACCTTATTCCTGTTTCTCCTGGTGAAGATATTTATGGTGAAATATCAACAAGACTTATTTCAGGTTCTGGCGGTTTATTATACTACGGTGTTGAAAGATACGATAAAGATAAGAGACCAATCGCAGGTAATACAGGTACAACATACTTCGTAGTCGGCGGTTCAAATAGAACAAGTACTTCTTGGGAAACATTAAGAGCCCATACAACAATGCCAACATCTCATACTCCATATAATGGGTCTGATGGTGGTGGTGTACATTACGTAAGAATAAGAATATTACTTAACTATAATTCAGGCGGTGCTTTAAGAGAGTACGGTGGTATTATGTTGAAGAGACGTAATGCTGAATCTAATTTATTAGTTGATGATCTATTAGTATCAGATCAGTTAACAGTTAATGGTAATGCCACGATTGTTGGTGACTTAACAGTAGATGATATTACTGCTGATGTAATTGATGCAAATATATTTAGAGACCGTAGCAACACTGGTTATTATGTAGATCCTGCTTCAACAGGTACATCAGTAAATGTTCGTGGTGTAATTCAGAACCCATCTATTTGGATTAATGATGGTAATGAGGTTAACTCATACAACGAAAACATTCGATTATTTAATGCATCAAATGGAGTTTCTGTAATTGCATTTAGTGCTACAGGAACTGCAGGTGCACCTGCTACTTCAATCTTAGGATACTCTGATAGATTAGAAACTCGTCGAGTTAATGATTGGCAACAAAGAACATACCTAAACAGAGTTGAATTCGCAGGTGATATTCGTCCTACGTTAATGTATGACAGAAATGATACTTCTTACTACTTGGATCCAAACTCTAACGGTCGTATGCTACAATTAGGCATTGGTCTTCGTGCAGGCGGTAAGAGATTAGATGTAACTGGTGATCACGGTAATACGGCAATAAGATTAGCATTAACTGCTGGTAATAATGGTGCAGGCACTGGTGAAATACCAATGCAGTGGTGGGTATCAGAACCAGGAAATACTTGGGATTGGGGTGGATTTGGTTATAACGTTGATAATAATCTTAACCATTCACAGACAAGCACTTATTACTTTGGTCGACCAAATACTACTCGCGGCCAAGCATATATGCGATTCTCAGTCGATGGCCATACTTATTTTTACAATACAAATACATCAGGTACTCGTGTTACCAATATGGAGATGTATTCAAGTAATTACATTTATGTTAATAATTACTTACAAGCAGGTAATTCGTTAAGAGCACCAATCTTCTACGATTCAAATAATACAGGCTATTATACAGATCAGGCAAGTACATCTATACATAATGTTCAGCGCGCAAACTACTTCTCTCATACTGGTAATGTTTCAGATGCTTCTACGTTTGGTTTATACTTTGCGGTGGGTAGAAGTACGGCATACGCTATCTATAAAGAAGGTGGTCCTTGGACTAATCCATATCCTGATTTAAGAATTGCATTCCATACAGGTATTAAGTTTGGAGCAGCTGCTGGTTATAACGGTATGAGATTCTATACTGATTATGACATGGTAACTCAAGTTATGTCTGTTAATAACGGGGCTGATCCATTGGGTGGCAGTAACGTATATGTTAATAACAGTTTACAGGCAGGCAGTTCATTAAGAGCACCGATCTTCTACGATTCAAATGATACAACTTATTTCCTAGATCCTAATACAACAGGTCGTTCATTAAGAGCAAGAGGTGAAATCTTCTTAGGACCAAACTCATCTGGTAGATATACGAGATTAGGTGGTAATGGTGGTGCTACGGATGAAGCAACTGTTTCTTCATCAAATGGTAACTTACACCTAGATGCAAGAAGTGGACATAATATCTACTTAGCATGGTACAACACATCAGCAGTACAAGTTGGTGGTGTCATAGATGCTACTCAGTTTAGAGATAGAAACAATACCGGTTACTATGGTGACTTTGCTTCTACTTCATATATGAATGATGTAAGAGCTAACATATTCTACGAACGTGAAAATACCGCTTATTACTTTGGTTCAAGTCAAGGTGACGCAAGATTCCGTGATATTAGAACTAATAACATTAGAGTTGAAAATGGTGTAACGATTGAATCCGTAAATGGTAGTGGTAGAATTTATCTTGGTGGTAACTTACACATTGATGCCCAGAACAGTAATGATATATACCTCAACTATTATTCTGGTCGAAGAACAAGAATGTATGCGCCTGGTCAAGTCGAGGCAGCAAGATTAGATACCAACCGTTTATTCTACGCGTTCTATGATTTCAGAGCCCCAATCTTCTACGATTATAACGATACTACTTATCGTGTAGATCCTAACGGAACTTCAGTACTTAGAAGACTAACGATTAACGAAACTCTAAATGGTTACCAACCTGATAACTTCGGTAGGTTCAGATGGAGTACAGGATACTTTAATAACGGTACTTCAACCGCCAACTTTATTGGTGATCTAGGAGATAACGAAGCTTTATCACAAGGCTTCACTGCTCAGAAGGTTCCATGGTCATACGCTGGTAACTCTGACGTAAATACGGGCATTCAGAATATTGAAATGGCAGGTTCGTCACTTGCTACTTGGCATGATGGTTCTTATTATACAACATTAGTTATTCGTCCTACGACAGGAGCTAGTGGTGGTTCAGTTTATATTTACAATAACCAAGGTTCTGGTTATGCTCCTGGTTGGAGACAGGTAGCAACATCTTCCACAGACTTCTTCAACTATAACAGTATTCGTTCTCCAATCTTCTACGATAACAATAACACTGGTTATTATGGAGACTTTGCATCTACATCCAACATGAATACGGTTCAGATTAATGGAACCGTGAGATTCATGAATTTTGGATTAGGTGTTACTGGTACTTATACATCCACAAGATTACAAACAATCTTTAATATGGATGATCAGTATTCAATTAATGCCGCAGGTACAGCAACGCAGAATGCTTATGGTTTATATTGGTCGCATCCAAATGCAGGTAGTCTTGGCGGTGCAAATAATCTAAACGATCATGGTTTGTTGATTATTAATAACGGATCCTTCAGAGCTGCAATATCAAGTAGAGCGGTATTCTCAAGTGATGTTCGTGGTACATTATTCTACGATTACAATAACACAGGTTATTATTTAGATCCAGCCGGTGCTTCTAATCTCAATACATCTGTTCGTGCTAATGAGTTCTATGCAAGAAACTGGTTCAGAAATGATAACAGTGGTGAAGGTCTATATAACCAAGCAACAGCAATGCATTGGTATTCTGATACATCTTCAAGATTCAGATTATATTCTACATCAACTACTTCACAGATCTTATTTACAACTTCAGGTAATAATGCTCGTGGTTATGTATATGCAACTAACAGTAACGAAATTGGTTTCTTAAATAGCGGTGGTGGTTGGTCATTACGAATGGACAATAGTGGTAACTCATTCCACACTGCTTCTGCTCGTGCTCCAATCTTCTATGACAATAATGATACAACTTATTACCTAGATCCGAACTCAACAAGTAACTCTGCTCTTAGAATTAGAGGTGGTGCATTGCACGGTCCTAATACAACTTGGGGTAGATATCTTGCTGTTGGTACAAATGGTCGATATAATAACGAAGCTTCAGTTGCGACTACAAACGGTAACTTACACTTAGATTCTCGTTCAGGCAATAACACATACATACAATGGTATGTAGGTGGAACAACTTTTGTAAATGGCTCGCTACAAGCTGACATTTTTTACGATAGAAATAATACTTCTTATTATGGTAACTTTGCTTCTACCTCGTATATGAATGATGTAAGAGCTAATATCTTTTATGAACGTGAAAATACCGCCTATTACTTTGGTTCAGGCCAAGGTGATGCAAGATTTAGAACATTAAGAGGTAATGAAATATATTCGGACAACTGGTTCCGTAACTATGGGGCAGGTGAAGGTTTATATAACCAAGCAACAGGTAGACATTTCTATAGTCCTGGCTCAACTTATTGGCATCTAGACGGTGCAAGTGGCTCAGGTGGATTGATTATATACGATCGTTATAACGGTTCACAAGGAAATGCTACAGGTCGTCGTGGTTACCTCTATTATGATAGTGGAGGTTTTGGTCTATTACACAGCGGTGGTGGCTGGGCCTTCAGAATAAGCCCAAGTAGTACAAGTACTGAACAGTTCGGTGTATCATATATGAATGATGCTCGAGCATATATCTTGTATGACAGAGACAATACTGCTTATTACTTTAATGGTGCATCTGTTAACTCAACACGATTTGAAGGTGTAAGTAATAGAACTAGAGCAATGTTTGGTAACTCTGGTCAAACTCAAAATTCTGCTGAATATTACTCAGCAAGACCTCGTATAACAAGTGATGTTCGCTATTGGACTGGTTCCATGGGTTGGGGACGTCTAGATATGAACACTGTCGCCACCTGGGGTTCAGGCTTTATTGATTCTTGGAGTAATCCAGTTAACCAGCCTTCAGGTACATCTCATTGGGTTGGTATTCAGGCCTATCATGGTAACTTTAGTACAACGCAAAATTATGGTTGGCAGATGGTTGGTGGACCAATTACTAACCTCAGATTTAGAAGTGCATGGAGTGGTTGGAGATCTTGGAGAACAATTCCTGTACTTGATGAGAATAGTACTAACGGCGGTTCAATGTATGCTGGTCGTTATTACGATTCTAACAACACTGGTTATTATATAGATCCAGCAAGTACTTCAGAAATGAATACTACAAACCATCGTGGAAGATTCTACTTCTCTAATTATGTTAGAGCTCGTGGTCAAGGTGGTATGATGGGAGACTACAATGATTCCGGTACCAGAGCCAAGGTAATATGGACAATTGGTGATTCATGGCCAATCGGTAATATGTATGGATTAGGTTATGAGTATAACGGATCTTATGGTCACCACCTTGCATTAAAGAATAATGGTACTACATATCATAGGATGTCGTTCGCAAGTCAAGGCGCATCACTATCTGGTACTTGGCAAGCTTCGTCTTCGTTCAGAGCACCAATATGGTATGATAGTAATAGCACAGCTTATTATATAGATGCGGCTGGTACTTCAAATACAAATAAATGGACTCAGGCTGCTCACGTTAGAATGGGTAATGCTCACCATTGGATTACTCCTCGATCTGACTACACTAGTGATACTAACTATCACACAGGTACTTTTGGTTGGGGAACTGGTGCTGGTACCTGGGCTACATCTTGGAAAGGCGGTTTCTCTGGTTGGGATATTTGGGGAGGCGGTACTGACCACCCACAAGGATCTGGATATATTCACGCACAGGGTATTCAATCGGGCCAACACTATGCATTAAGCAACGGTAGTCGATCATACGGTTGGCAGATGGTAGGTGCTACGAATGCAACCGCCAATAGGTATTGGGCAAGAGGTAAGTGGAGTACAACTACTTCTGCTTGGAAAGAATTCGCTATGTATGGCGGAGGCGGAAGTGGTGATCTTCGTGCTAATATATTCTACGATTCTGATAATACAGGTTATTATGTTAATGCAAATTCAAGTGGCGTAGCTGTTAGAATTGCTGGTGATATTGCTTGTGATGCTAACTATGGTAAAGGCATTTATGGTGTATATTCATCAGTAAGATATCAGCATGTTTGGTCAATGGGCTCTTCTTGGAGATTACCTGCTAATGGTACTACGACCGGTAACCTTTATGGAATGGCTTGGTCGCATCCAAACAGAGGTGGAGCTGCAGGAAACCTAGACAGTCACGGTTTATTAATACTGATTAATGGTGGGTTTGGATCTGCCATGTCTTACTCAATAAGAGCAAGTGGTAACATTACTGCTTATTCGGATGAGCGATTAAAAACAAATTGGAAACCAATGCCTGATAACTTTGTTTCTCGTTTATCAGAAGTTCGAGTAGGTATCTACGATCGTATTGATGGAGAACAAATAACGCAGGTTGGTGTATCAGCACAATCCTTAGAAAAGTTATTACCAGAAGCAGTCACGGCTGCGAAAGACGAGATTGGAACTTTATCAGTTAACTATGGTGGAGCTGCATTGGCTTCGGCAGTAGAGTTAGCCAAGGCAATTAAAGAACAACAAAACGTTATAAATAAACAGCAACAAGAAATCACTGAACTTAAAGACGTGGTTTTGAAATTGTTGGAAAAACTGTCATAAATTAGTTGACATATGAACTAGTTTTTGATATAATAGAAATAAATTATAAATAGAATTATAACATAAAAGTTATTAATTAGGAGAAAATAAAATGGCACTTAGCACAGATTACACGTGGACTTGGAGTGTAACCTCCCTTAAGAAAAGGGATCAGGTAAATTCTGAAGGCGCAACTTTAGAAGGCGCTGTTGTCCAAACATATTGGAAAGTTGTTGGAGTTGATAGCGACGGTAACGAAGGAGAGTTCTCAGGAGCTACCCCTTTTACTGCAGTTAACGTACCAGCAGGATCATTTGCAGCATTTGACGATTTAACAGAAGCAACTGTTTTAGGTTGGATTCAAAATGTTGTGAATTCAGACCAAGGATATGCAGATCATATTTCAGAAAGAGTAGAAGCACAAATTGATGAAGCAAATATTGAAGATGGAGTTATGCCTTGGGCACCTCCAGTTGAAGTTGTTTCACCGCCTGAGCCTGGTGTAGATCCGGCATCTACAGAATAAGGTTATAAACAATGACTTATTCTTGGACAATAGTATCTTTAGAGACCATCGACCAAGTTAATGGCGAAGGCGTAACTTTATCTAACGCAGTTGTTAAAATACATTGGGTTAAAACTGGCACAGCAGACAACAGTTCAAAAGGCAGCGTTGTAGGATTTCATAAACTTACAGCAGCCTCTGTTGGAGAAGCAGACTTTGTTAGCTTTTCTGATTTAACTGAAGCAACTGTTATTGGCTGGCTAGAAGCAGGTATACCTACTGAATTGATGGATTCTTATAATACAGCTATTCAGGATAAGATAGATAGCCAAGGCGCTAGTCCAAGAGCAATTCCTTGGTCTTAAATGAATAAATAAAATTTTGATCTATATAATGGAGATAACATGCATGATTTACGTCATCACGGTTTGGTGCACTATGCGCTAAAACGTGGAGGAAGCATCCATCCGATTACACTACCCAAAGAGTTAACTGGCGAGACAGGAATAATGAATCCTTCCATCTTTCAACACGAAGGAAGGATTCTATTGAACGTTCGCCATGTAAACTATACTCTTTACCATTCTGAAGGTAAACATTGGCCACATGTTTGGGGTCCTCTTCAATACATCCATCCAGAAAACGATATAAGTTTAACTACTTACAATATCATGAACGAGTTAAATGGTGACTTAGAAATTACTCATTCATGTAGGATTGACACTTCAGAACTTGATACCAAACCTACATGGAATTTTATCGGACTTGAAGATGGTCGTTTATTCAATTGGGAAGGCCGCCTATTTCTTTGCGGAGTTCGTCGAGATTGTTATGACGATAAAGGTAAAGGTAGAATGGAGCTACAAGAAATAGAATATATTAATGGCTCATGGAAAGAAGTTGCTCGTTTCCCCATTCCAGCTCCTGGAGACGATAGCACGTATTGTGAAAAAAATTGGATGCCTGTTATTGATATGCCATGGCATTTTGTTAAATGGTGTAATCCTTGTGAGGTTGTAAAATTTGACATTAATAAAAGAACAACTACAACAGTTCATTTAACAGAAGATAAAATTAGCCTTGAAAAAATACCTAGAGATTTAAGAGGTGGTACTCAAGTATATCCAATCGGTAAAGGTAGAAGAATGACAATCACTCACGAAGTTGATTTAAATAAAGATGCCTTTGGTCGTAAAGATGGACATTATAACCACAGAGTACTTATATGGGATAAAGATTGGAACTTAGTGCATTGGACAAACGATTTCCATTTCTTAGGTACTCAAAAAGATCCTACAACAGGAAATGAATATAATATTGAGTTTGCGACTGGTATGATATTTCATAATGGTTATATTATTATTGCATTTGGTTATCAGGATAATGGTACGTTCTTATTAAAAATTCCTGAAGATGTATTCTTTGATTTTGTGAAGAGGTGTTAAAAA
>CESS01201647.1_pt1 | contig 13243 bp, 18 predicted proteins | sample 326931 | NCBI WGS metagenome assembly CESS01 (sample SAMEA2591098, study PRJEB7988) | marine metagenome | biome: marine biome (ENVO:00000447); feature: deep chlorophyll maximum layer (ENVO:xxxxxxxx); material: saline water (ENVO:00002010), including plankton (ENVO:xxxxxxxx) | depth 55 m
ATGATGGCTTGCCATTGATTCATACGCACGCCATCGCCGTGAGTCCAGACTAATAGATTGTTACCATAAGTCATATACTTTCTGCTACTAGGTTGGCGTAGTACATTAACATTTGGTGAACCCTCATAAAAGGCTTCTAAGACCCTAGAAAGCCATACACAGCTGTGCCAGTCGTGGTTACCCTCGACTACAACTATATCGACTACTGGGGCTAATTTTGAAGCAATCTGCACTACATCGTAACAAGCCTTAATAGCGTAATCTATACCACGATGAAAGCGAGTATCTACATCTAATACATTGCCACTTTTTTCTGTGGTATTACTTCTAGTATCAGTATGTAGAATATCGCCACCGAAAGTTACTATCATACGCTCTGGCTTGTTAAAGCGACTAGCTAAACCCTCAGCTGTTTCCACCATACGCTTTACTGCTATGTCGCAGTTATAGTCAGTATCGTTAGTCTCAGCTTTCTCAGCGTACATTCTTATATGAGCATCGTATATACTTATCTCACCCAGTACACTATTTTGGTTTTTACTTGGGGCTTTAGTTTTAATTTTACCCTTAGCTCTAACAGCATCGCATAAGCCAGATACAAACTCTTGCATCTGCTCAGCTTCTGGAATTAGTCTACGCCACTCTCTTACTGGTTTGCCTTGCTCATCATACTGCACAGTCGTCTTATGTAACTGTAAGTGTTCTGGCTTTTTAGCACTTGTAAGGTAAGGTACTAAGCCACGAGCTTCTAGCTTCTTAATTGTATCCCTTACATTTTCTCTTGGGATACCTAATCTTCTAGCTGTCTCTGACTTGTTGCCAGTCTCTAAGTATAAATCTAATACTTGCTGTTGCTTCGGTGTTATTTTATTCATCGGTAATATGGGCTTAGATGTCAGCTTGCTCTATCAGAGCATTAATAGCTTTTAGTTCTAGCTCGCCTTGTATCATTTTAGGCAAGCTATTAAAAGGTACAGTCTTATCATTTACATCGTTACTTAGAATAGTAATTAGCTCAAACTCTAAATCTTCTACATCGTACTCAGAGCAATTATGCGTACCAAATGCGTGATCAAAGCTAGCATCTATTTTTACTACATTGCCAGAGCAGTTTACTATATAAATATCTGAGTCAGAATAAGTTTTATTATTTATTTCAAACTCAGCCTCTTTTAATTCTGTGTGCTGTCTATCTTGTACGCTCATAGTTTTAACTTTCTTTTTGCGTTGTAGTAGTCGTCACGATTGTAGCCAAAATGTTGGCAAGCTAATCTTACTGAGCATTTTTTATGCTTCATATAAGAATTAATAGCAGTTATAAAATCCTCTTCTGACTCAAACTCAGTAGCTCTAGTCATTGGCTTAGTTTCAATTAAACCAGCTTCAGATAGTTTCTTATTTGATTCTCTACATTTCCTAGCAAAGTGTTCAAAAGATAAAGACTTTTCTAGTTTATCTGTGAGGTAATTAATAGAGCTGTTATCTCTATTGCTGTGTGTGCTTGTTATAGCGTCCATATAATAATTGGGTTAGTTTTGTTTTAGTTTGTTTTAGTTTGTTTTAAAAAAAAGCACCCCTAGCTAACTAAGGGTGCTGTAAGATTTACCAAGGTGCGTCCACGCTACCAGAGTCACTACTTGTGACTTGTGCTGGTTTAGTGGTTGTACTTTCCTTATAGCCTCTGACCTCGTTACGCTCATCTTTTTCAATGATGTATACACGCAAGTCGTGGTTAAGTAAGTCGTCCTCAGAGTGCAAGTTAGATAAGCCAATAGCATCGCATAAACTTTTCAGCTGTTGCTTTGCAATCTCTACTGTCTTATCGTTCTTATTTCTAAGGTTATAGTTTTGCCACACTTTGCGACCCTCGTACTCACCAGAAAGAGTAAACTCTACTGATAAGTATTCACCATCGCCAGCACGAGTAGCTTTAACTGTGCTATTAGTTATGTTTACATCGTACTCCCCTTTAGGCAATGTTCCATAAGTTTTCTTTTCTACTTCTACGCTGTTGGCATCAAAGCCATTTTCTCCGAATATTGACATAATTTTAATTTATTATTGGTTATAGTTTGTTATTATTTAGCTTCTTTTAAAGCACTCATTAAGGCGTTCCAGTCCAAAGGTATCTCACTAGGTAAGTTACCGAATGCACCTCTGCCACCAGCTGGATAAGCTGGGCTTTTCTGAGTGAATAAAAATCTCTGTCCTCTGCCAGTATCAATGGCTCGTGACTTTTCATTAAAACCAGCACCCTCTTTTTTCACGAGTGTCTTGGTGTTGGCGAAACCGACAAAGTCAGCCCACCTAAATAAAGCATTAGATGCCTTGTCATTAATATCAAAAATATACTTATCGTATGACTCAGTAAGTGGGTCAGTATATATCTTTATCTTAATATGACCAATAAGAATACTAGCCATACTTTTCTGGTTACGCAGTACATCTAACAAATCCATTAGCTCACGCCATCTGGATAAAGCCTCTGTATATCCTTTGCCATAACCACCACCGACTTTCTCGATGCTGGTAGCATTTTCTTTTTTACATACATCGTCATATACCAAAGGTTCTAACGCTGATGCTGAATCAAGTACCACAGTCTTAAACTCGTGATCTTCTTTTATTAATGTCCCTAACGCTTCTTTTACTTCATCGTAGCTGTTAAGGGTTGGAAACTTAGCACAGTCCAGAGCATCTACGCCCTCCTCTTGCTTAATTGGTAAAACGATTGGGTTATTACTACCACAAGCGAATGTACTTTTTCCAATTTTTTCAACGCCTAGTATAATCATTCTAGGTGCTTTATTTTGTGTACCTTTTGAGATACTCTTTAGGTTTATAGCCATATTTTAATTTAGTTATTTTGGTTAATATTTAGTTCGTCAGCTTCAGTTAAATGGCGTGTGCCAGTTACTTGCAAGCCTAAAGTTTTTTTTAATAGTTCTAGTGGTTCTTTACCTATCATATCTTTTGGCAAGTGCATTAAGTCCTCAGTCTTGTACTGGTCGTCTTTACTGCCTTGGGTAAATGTAATATCGCCAGCCTCGTAGGTTATTGACTCCCCATCTGAATCTACAGTAGTCGCCCACTCGCCAAGTAAGTGTGGATTAAGCAAGTGCTTATCACAAGGCTTGCTGGTGTCCTCTATGTCTTTCTTATGTAAGGAACAAGACCAGCGACCATCACCATCTAACTCAGCAGTTGAATGCACACAACTGCGACAAGATTTAAATGGCAATGGTGCTGGTTTCTCAGATGTTCCCCAACATAACTCCCTAGCACTACAAAAGCGACATATAAAAGCATTAGGTTTGTCCGTACAGCGTTCTGGTGGTGTATCAGATGTAATCACACGCTTGGCACGCTCTAAGAGATTCTGAGCGTATCTGTCGTCTTTCTCTATGAACTCACCATATAGCTCGTCAGTATCTTTACATACTGCCATATAATACGACCTAGGTAATCCAGACCAATTCATATACACTTGCATCTGAGCATAGTGCTGTGGCTTAGACTTTAGCACGCCATCTTTTTTGACTTTGTTAAAGCTCTTTAGGCTGTGCGTTTTAAATTCTAATAAATGCCAAGTCTCTGGCTGTTCTGGTAATCCCTTGCACGCTCCATCTAAATGACCACCAGCGTGACCACCAATATCTTTATAAGCAAACTGCTTACCATTCTTATCAAACTCGTGGACGACTACGCCAATCTTTTTTAAGTCATCTACAAATCTAAACTCTTCTAGATGCCCACGATTAAAGAGCTTGTACATTCTGCCAGAAAATTCTTCTGCTGTACAATGCCTAAAGTTATACCACAAGTATCTTTCACACTCGTGACCCAGCATAGAGCCACCTAAGTAGGTTCGTGGTTTTTGTGTAGATTGCTCAGCTACCCAAGCATCGTAAATTTGTGCGATAGTGTCCATAAGTGTAATAATAGTTATATATTATCATATATGGTCTGTCAATAACCCTACACTAACCCTACCTTAAAACTCTGGCTCTTCTTGATCGTCTATTTCCTCTTCTTCCCAGATAGTCTCTACGCCCTCATCTATTACATCGTTTAATATGTATTTATTAGCACAGACCATTAGACCTATTGCACCAACAAAGGTGCTGTACTCATAGCATATATCGCCACTTTCTGGGTCTTGGGCTATAATTACATAGTTATCACTATGCTCGCTTATTATAGCTTTGGCGTGTTCTACCTTATCCGTTAAGTCTGCCATATACTTATGGCTAGTGTGTCGTTTTACTTAACTTGGCTAGAGCCAAAATAGAAACCTACTATAGCTAGTAAAGATTGTCTTACTTCTGGTAGTAATACCATACCTTGTAGTGTTTCCCATTTAGCTACTGGTATAATACCTAGAAAGTTATACTCACTAAACACAGTAACACCAGCATTGCTGTACGCTAAAATATATGGTGCGACTACAACAGCGAACAATATTACTGCTACGATTGCTCGTCTAACCCACACGCCACCCCTAGCACTTGCTCTATCGTGGCTGTCGTCTGCTACGCCTTGTGCCTCTAACATCATCTTGAATTGGTTAGCTTGGTTACTAGCCATAGTCGCTATGAATTTCATAACGAAACCAGAAACGCCACCACCTAATAAGCTTAATAATTCAATATCCATAATTACATATTTTTAATGTTACGCACTATCATAGTGACCATATACACGATGGTGGCTAGTGCCACGATCATCGCTAAAATCTCGTTAATCTCGCTGAGTGTTATAGTGGCTGTTGTGCCAGCAATTCCTATCGAACCATTAGTAATTAAATCTTTTATTGTATTTATTTCCATAACGCTAGCATTAATATTTATTAGTGTGTCAAATTATTGTTCATCTGGTAATTCCACCTCTAGCCAGCCACCTAGTGGAATAGGTATTGTACCCTCTTGGTGTCCGTAGTCACCACCTACTGTTGCTACACCATTTTTTGGTGAACCTATGGTTTTAACCGAATCTCTTATTTCATTGATTGGATACTTGTGCCTATATTTAATTATGACCTTTAACACATAACTATACCACCAAGTGCCATCGAATAAGTACCCACTAGTTTGTGTGTAGTAGTTTTTCCAATGATCTACCCTAGCTTGGCTAATTCTTAAAAATGCTTTAGCTTTACTTTTATTACCTAAAATTTTATATTCAGTATCAATCGTATGAGCAAACCCATTTTCTGGAACAGTTACAAAATTGTCTTTAGGGTTTTCGTATTGTTTAATATCCTTAGTTAAATAATCGACAAAAGTTAGATTGTGAATAATTTGCATACTTTCTATGTAAGGGTATTTAACAGCCCTTAAAGACTTGGCTACATTGTACCCAGCTTTAATCAAAAGGTTAGCCAGTTTGCTTCTAGATTCAGCGTAAGCCATTATACTATTTTAGTAAATATTTGCCCTAGTCTGTAGATGTTACCCATATACCTTTCGATGTATTCATTTTCAGCACCTTTATATGTATTGTTTAAAATTAAATCTCTGTACTCTTGCTGATTAGGCGTACTTGTAGATGTAATAGAACTTGGTAACACATATGCACTATTTAAGCTTAAAGAGTCTGGGTCATCGGTTTTTATATATCTGTATTTAAGTTTCGCTGATGCACTAAGCTCACCTTGTGACGTTCTACCAGATAATACATAATCCCTAGATGTAATAGTATGACTTGCTATATTATATTTAAGATTTGAATAGCTATTATACAAATAATCATAAGGCTCACCACAGTAACCTTTATAATCAAATAGACTGTAATATTGTGCATAAGAACTATCATTTTCTAAATTACTTATCAAGTTGCCTAAATCATAAGGGCTTGTATATGCTGTTACAGTTTGTACGCCATTATTTTCTGTAACATCTGTAATTGTGAAAGTGTCACCAATCGATAAGTATCTCCATTCATATCGCCTTTCACTATTAAATGGTCTCCAACTATATCTACCCCTTAAACATACTTTCATTAATGCTGTTCCAGAGCCAGAGATTGAGTTATTAACATAAAGATTACTATTTTGACTCCAACTATAAGTGCCAGCTATGGATACAGTCGCCCCAGCAAATAAATCTTGTGTAGAATGGGTATATTGAAACACAACCTTAGCCCTTACTGCTTCATAATTTCTCCAATTTGATTGTTTATTAGAATCCGTATTTAATACTGCATTAGTTGGATAATAGCTATCAGATTGGCTATATGTATCTGCTGTATTGTTAAAGTCGGTTTGATTTCCACTTTCTCTTGATTGGTAATATTCACCATCTGAATATCTCCATTCTATACTTAAATTAACATTAGCTATCTCAGTAGAATCTAATACAACAGATTCTGTACCTATTGATGGTAGCATTCTTGAATATAAGCCATAGGGTTCACTATGTTCTGATGGTATATTTGCGTATAATCTAGTGAATCCTATTAAGCCATTTCCTATATTATTTACAGATGTATCGCCAACAAAAAAAGCACCAGTGTCATCGTCAAATGGCGACCTAGTTGGCTTACTGCCAAGTGGTGCATTTGTTGCATCATATGTTTTTAGATTAGTGTTAAGCTCTGGTGGATCATATTTGTTTTGCGTTTGCATCATTGTATGCTCATATATTTTAGCATACACGCCATACTCTTGTAATGGGTAATAGCACTTGCCACTTATGCAAGTCGCTGTATCAAAACTTGTGCCACCAGTGCTTTTTGCTGTTGTTACTAAATTGCTATCAGTCATAATTAAAATCCCATTTTGTTAAACTTCCATTCCAGATGCTCTATTTTCATATTTTGCTCAACATCTAGTGGTAAAATTCCATCTGACTCCCAATTATCTATCCAGTCGCTATTGGTTTGTATGTATTGCTGAGCTTGCTTTAGCTCGTGTTCTAGCATCAATATACGCTCATCTACTTCAAAGTAACCGATAACAGCTATAGCTACACCAGCTATAATCGCCAATAGATTGCGTAAAGGTATAGTTATATCTGTACCCTCGCCAATCTTAAAATCTGTATCCTTATCACTCATACTATGTTAAAGCTCCATCTATCTTATCCATTAAATCTTTTATTTCAGTTATGTTTTCATCGGTAGTCTCGCTAATATCTTTTATTTCCTCTAGCACTTTTACTAGTTCCTCTTTTTTGCCCTCTTCAGCACTATCAGCACCACCACCTTTTTTAGATCTATCCAAAGCACTACCACCATCACCAAAGCCACCTAATGGGCTGTCTGGGTCTATTTGTCTTACATTAGATTGTGCGTCTAAAAAGTTTTTAGCTAATCTACCACCTCTACTAAATGGCTTATCTGGTGAGCCAAATCTAGGGTCTTCTTTACTTTGTGCGTTTTCCAATGAGCCAAATTCTGTCTCTATTGCTTTCTCAGCTTGTCTTAGTCTATCATTAGCTCTCTTTATCTTCTTTTGTTGTCTTTCAAATTCCCTTTGCTCTCTAGCTGTAACAGCTCCAGATTCATTTAAGTCAGCCTCATCAAATCTACTTTTACTAGATGACACTTTACCACCTTTACTACCCTTAGTGCCAATAGTACCACCACCACCACCAGTAGCGTTAGTGCCAGAGCCACCAGTACCACCAGTAGACTCATTTAAGTCATTAACCTTATCTGTTGTCTTTTCGGTTTCTTTATTTAGTTCGCCATACTGTTTTACTAATTTGTCAGCTGTCTTTTGACCACTTTCATTAACCTTATCAAATTGTACTCCCATCTCTGTAGCTACATTACCTATACCATCTTTAATAGCATCAAAGGTATCACCAAAATCAAATACCTCTTTAACGCCCTCCATATAGGTTTTAGCCCCTTTTTTCATACCATCAAACATTTTCTTAGGGTCGCCAATATCACCTAATGATGAGATAACTTGACCAAGCCCAGAGAATTGCTTTATCATTGGGTCTATGATAGTCTTGGCTACATTATATGTAGAAATTAAGTTAGTCTTTACTATCTCATACAAGCCAGTAAATGTTACCCCAAGATGGCTTAACGCTGTGCCAAGCATCTCTATATATGGCATTACTTTTACTAGTAAGTCACCAAATATAACTACTGACTTAACTTTAAATTGCTCAATCTTATCAGCTACAATGTCTAACTTCTGCTGGGTTTCCTCGTCCATTATGCCATAAGTTTCTTTTATCTGTTCGCTCATAGCTTCAAAGCCCTCAGAATTAACACGCTTCATAACTTCTATAAGCTGTGGTGCGTTCTTAGTTCCGAATACTTCCATAACACTCGTGAAAGCAGATTGCTGATCTTCAGCACCAGCCACAGCCTTAGCAATCATATTAAATTGCTCACTAGTGCTTTTACCTTTAAACTCGTCAGCAGATATACCAATTCTATCAAAAGCTCTAACAAAGGTACTCAGACCCTCGCCACCTTGAATGATAGCTTTACTCATATTTGCTATACTCTTTTGCATCTGGGTATTGCTTCCACCAGCATCTTTCATAGCACCATTCAAAGTCTGGAAAGCAGTTGTATTTATATTTAACTGGCTGGCTATATCTGACTGGGTAGAGCCAAACTCTACAGCACTTCTAGCTAGTCCAGCGAACCCCATAGCACCAGCAAGCATTGCAAACTGACCCATAGCAAATCCAGCAAATCTTTTTATCCCAGCCCTAGACCTAGCAAGCCCAGCTTGCAATTTACTAGAGTCCATATCTGTAGTTAATTTTATATCTGCTCTAGCCATTTTTATTTAATTGCTGTAATTGGTTTTTAATAAAATCCTTTAACTCACTTGGCTCATTAAATGAAACCTTAGTACCTCTACCCTCGCTGTGCTTACGCAACCTTATGCAACGCATTAATTGAAATATCTTTTTTATAGGTGATTGCATACACTCGTTTATGCTTATGCTGTACTCAGCACAGACCTCGTCAACTATATACGCTACACTTGGCGAAGCTGGCATCTTATAACTCTTTTTAGTGCCTCCATTTGTTGTTACAGATATTGGGCTTTCTTCTAGTGCGTTTTCGTAGTGTGCTATACATTGAACCAATAAAGCATTTAGATCGTACTTTTTAGCTACTTTTCTTATCAGCTTTTGTTTCTCCAGAGCTGTACGCCAATCACCACCATCTGCCTTATAATGCCTTGTATGCCTCCAGATATAAGCCACTATATCCCCAGCTATATTCTTATGGTGCTTACCAGTAATAATATAGTTAGTGTTTAGCTCCATATCTACCATACTACTAAGAGTTACTGGTAGCATCTCGTACCCAGCTATTTTATGCGATGTACTACTAGCCCAAGGTAATAGCCTTTCTTTTTCTACCTTGGCTTTTATTTGTGCGTACCCCATCATATAACTTTTATCAGCGTGTCAAAACAAGTAAAGCCAGCCCCTCCTAAAGAAGAGCTGGCAACTTGCAAAAACCAAACAACTAAATTTAAATTAGCTTACTACGAGTACGCCAATTTCAAAAATGTCAGCAGAGTCTTTTGAGCGACTTACTTTAACATCAGTAACAGTTAAAGTGCTAGTTGCACCACTTCTGTCGTAGTCGTATGTAAAGTCAGTACCAGATGCTGGTAATGCTGTAGAGGTTGTAGCCCTTTGTAAGGTAATTGATCCAGTAATCTTCTCACCAGCTGTGCGAATCTGAAAATCAGAAGCGTCACCATTTTCGTCTGGTCGGTTAATAATACGAGTTGTCTCGCTTGATATGTCCACAGAGTCGACTTTATAAGTTGTGCCACTAATTGCGACTGACTCAAAGCCTAGTGGGAATGATGCTGTTCCAGATGGAATTGCCATAATATTTATTGTCTCCTATTTAATTGTTTAAGTTTTAGTTTTAAAAATTCTATGCGTCCTCTAAGTTCAACCCTATTAAAATAGTGTTGCGTGATGTTACATTAGCATCACCTTGTATTATACTATGTTTTTTGCCACTTACAGTTTCAGTAGATAATACAGAAAAATTAGAAAATCTCGTAAAGTCGTGAGTTCCAGATATTTGCTTTGTGGTTGGATACGCAACCTTTAATTGTATAGTTTTATTTGTACCAGCAGAAGCACCTAAGTCGTATTTAACTTTTCCTATTGTAGCATAATTTGAATCTATCCCAATTAATCCACTACCACTTGTTGTGTCTAATGTTTGAGCGAATCCATTTACGCCACCTTGTGAAAAGAAAAACTCTGTATTAGATAAGCTACCTACATTTTTTAATCTTACTAACTTGGTGCTAGTTAAAGGCGATAAAGAAACTTGGAAATCTGAAATAGTAAATTCGGAATTAAATCCATCGCTTCCATCAGCTATAGATATGTACTCAGATGTGAAACTCCCAGTAGATAAGGTAAAACTATTAAAGCCTATTGAAGCTAAATTACTCATACTAGCTGTGCCATTTGGCGATGAGTTCCTTAGAGAAACATTTGGCGAAGATGTACCACTTACTTGCGTTAAATTAAACGAAACATAGACACTTGTATAAGTTGGTAGCGATTCCTCAAACTGCAATGCACCATAAGAGCTAGTAGTTCCAACCTCCATAGTAAACCCAGTATTTCCAGTAGCTGTAAATGAATCAGAACCAACAGTAACAAAGTCGCCAGTAGTTATACCATAGTTAATATCTAAAAAGTCCTCAGCTAAAAAGCCAATCTCAAAAACATCTGCACTATCTTTACTGCGTGCTACTTTTACATCAGTTACATAGCCTAGCATATAATCAGCGTTAGCATCGTCCTCAGTAGTCCATAAAATAGTGTCGCCACTCTTAGGTGGTGCTGTATTTGTATTTAACCTTTGTAGTACAGCTGAACCAGTAATCTTTTCCCCAGCTTGTCTTATTTGATAATCGCTAGCATCACCATCTTGGTTTGTTCTGTTTATTACTCTGGTAGTTTTTTCTGGCAAATCAATCGAGTCCAGTAAGAAAGTCCTACCACCTACTGTAATTGCAAAGTTATGCCCTAAAGGAAAATTTGTTGTGCCACTTGGTATGCTCATAGTTTATATAATTATTTAAGGTGTCAAATTGTTAGTTTTCTACTTTAACAATAAATTCTATCTTGTAATTTAAAATAGTTACTCTTTCGTCTTCATCGTTTGAACGCTCTGACTTTTCTGGTACTATCCTAACAACTGCCAATGGTTCATCGTTAAATGCTGTAGTTACTGCACTCGCTGTACCATCTAATGCTTGTCGTACTAGCGTAAGCATATAGTCGTGGAAATTAGCAACTGTGCTACTACTAGCACTTGGATCATTAGGTACAGTAGTCTGGTCTAATCTATTAGTAACGATTTCAAATGATAAGTCAGCCTCGTAGTGGTCGTAGTGTCCGTCAGCGTTTTCCCTTTCGTCACTAGCTGGTGAACCTATTTCAGTTTCTATATAAATGTAGCTCTTAGGCGTTTCAGTAGTGCTATCATCTGGTATAAGTAAATTAACATTAGTAGTAGATGTTACTGTAAAAGAGCCACCTACTGGATTGCTAAAAGTTGTTTCATCGTCCCAAGCACCTTGTGATAGCGACTGGGTAGAAACTTCCCAAGGGTATTCGGTATCAGAGCCAGTACCAGTAGCTATATTGGCTAACCCTACATTTTCGCCCTCATCATCATCATATCTGGTAATCTCCCAGTTAGTTCCATTATACCTTATAACTCTCTGCATTCTTCCAGTCTGGTTATAATATTGCTTCTTACCATTGCGTAATATTGAACTAACTTCAGTAAAATTGGTATTTGTTACAACGCTATAAGTTTTATTGTCCCCAGAAACGCCAGTATTAGCTACTGTAAAGGCTGTTACATCTTGCCTAGTATCTTGTGAGTTAAAAGTATTTAAAGCCTCTTTAAAGCCCTTTTCTAGCTCATTCTCAAATGCGTATATTACAAGTGCCATAATATTCGTTACTGTGTCAAACTACCTTTTAAAGCCACTCTGGCGTATCATTCGTCTGTAGTCAGCTTTTAATTTTTTTTCTGCCATCTGAGTCCTACGCTGTGCAAACCCATTTACTTTATTGGTTACATACTGCAAGCCCTTAGCTGATGCTGTAATAGTTACAGAATAGCCCCTAGTTTTCTTTTCATTTACTACTGTATTAACTCTAGCAAAGTGCATATTAATCCACTTAGGTGCTTTCTTCTTAGGGTTAAGATGTATTACAGCTTTAGCAAACGATGCCTTGGCTATACCTAGTGCCTTGCTCTTGGCTTTTACTATATCATCAAACATATTTTTACTAATAAAAGCCTTACTCCAGCTGTCAGCCATTGACCCCTTAGATGGTCTACCATTAGCCAATCGTTTTGATTCGTAAAACCTTTTGGCTTTCTCTAAGTCTAGTGTAGCTAGTGGCGTATCTATATCGTACTCGCCTTTAGAGTTTCTTAACCTACCCTTTAGGTTATTCTCAGACCCAAAGCGATTAATTAAAAACCTTATATAGCCCTCTTCCCTTATGCTAAATACTTTATTTAAGTCACCTACCACAGCACTTACGCCTTGTCGCCAATCGTTCTTACTACCCATAGACCCAGTATATGGGCGATAGTTTATAAAGGGTGGCGTAGCCCTAGCACAAGTCTCAGCCATTAGACTGGCTTGCTCTCTTATAAATGTTTTCTCAGACTTACCAGTAAGCCTAAGTAATCGTTTCATTTTTTCTCTGGCTAAGTGATCGTCTACCTTTAGCTTTACAGTCATTACTGTTCTTCTAGCTTTAGCCTATAATCGTAGTTAGTATCGTCAGCTGTGCTGGATTCTACGACTACCCATACTGTGTTATCAGCTCTAGTTATTTTAGAGTTATTTGCTATAACAGTAGATAGCTGAGTATTTGATATTGTAAGCTCGCACTCTTTCTCTGTATCGTACCCAGTAAGACTTTCGTAGTCCATCTTGGTATCGGTTCTGCCAAATATACCTTTGTATGATACGCCAGATAAGGTAAAGGTTTCGCCCATCTCGTTAGTTGCCGTGTCTAGCCCTTGGCTTATTATATTAAGAAAGTCGCTCACATAAATCCTTGGCGTGTCAAAATAAACAAGCCACCTAGGATAACCATAGGTGACTTGCTAACTTATTATTACACTATCCGACCACACAGCCGAACAATAAAAACTATACTGTGTATTATACCCCAATAGTCAATAATGCTACACTTATTTACACAAAAAAACCCACTCCGAAAAGTGGGCTTTTTTT
>CESS01096251.1_pt1 | contig 13166 bp, 9 predicted proteins | sample 326931 | NCBI WGS metagenome assembly CESS01 (sample SAMEA2591098, study PRJEB7988) | marine metagenome | biome: marine biome (ENVO:00000447); feature: deep chlorophyll maximum layer (ENVO:xxxxxxxx); material: saline water (ENVO:00002010), including plankton (ENVO:xxxxxxxx) | depth 55 m
CGGAATGTTCCGGTTGGTCTAGTCGTTAATGTCAGGATTACCGCCATCAAATCCGGAATTCCGCTGAGCATTGACGATTTATCGACCCATTTTCTTGCCGGTGGCAGTATTGAAATGGTGGTGCAATCCCTCATTGCTGCGCGCAAAGCGAACATTCGGCTCGAATACGATCGTGCCTGTGCTATCGATCTCGCTACCAAGGGCACTGGCAAAACGGTCATTGAGGCTGTCAAAACTTCTGTCAATCCTCGTGTCATCGACTGTCCGAACCCAAATGCCGGTAAAGGTACTATTGATGCCGTAGCAAAGGATGGGATTGTGATCAAGGCCCGTGCCCGGGTGACTGTTCGAACCAACCTTGATCGCTTTGTCGGTGGCGCTACTGAGGAAACCATCGTTGCAAGGGTAGGGGAGGGCATTGTTTCCACCATTGGTTCCTCTGACTCATACAAGGACGTCCTCGAGAATCCAGACCGAATTTCCAAGACTGTCTTGGGCAAGTCATTGGACAGCAATACGGCGTTCGAAATTCTATCAATCGATATCGCAGACGTAGATGTTGGCGAAAATGTTGGCGCCAAGCTGCAAGCCGAACAGGCTGATGCCAACAAACTCATTGCTCAGGCTCAGGCTGAAGTAAGGCGTGCAGCCGCTGTTGCCACGGAACAGGAAATGGTTGCCCGTGTCGAGGAGATGCGTGCTCGAGTGGTTGAAGCCGAAGCTCAGGTCCCACTCGCAATTTCTGAAGCCTTTCGCAGCGGGAATCTGGGTGTAATGGACCATTATCGTCTAAATAATATTCAGGCAGACACCACCATGCGCGATGCTATCGGCAAGGATGATGATCGGCCGGATGCCTCCATAGACGGCTGATTCCTGCTCAAACAGTGAAGGTTCCAACGGTAAATACGCGTGATGCTGGCATTTTTAGATAACGGTTTTTTCCTGTTTCTGGTCATTGCTTTGTTGTCTGCTGTGTCGGATTGGATCAGCAAACGTCGAGCTGCCAAAAAAGAAGATGACAGTTTATCGGCTCCTCCAATCACCACTGGGCGTGAAACAGGGGCTCCTGAGCCAGCCCTTGGAGATTCACCCCAACGTAAGCTCCCTAAGCTTTTTGAGCATCTAGAGCAGGAGCTAAAGCGTCTTGCCAAGGATTCGCCTGTGGTGGAGGTTCTTGAGGAGCCTGCTGCCCGCAGGGAAAGCTCTCCTGATTCTTTTGGGGAGCAGCATCGTGAAACATTTGGAGAGCAGCATCGCGAAACATTTGGAGAGCCTGATCCCATGGCTGCCCAGAAAAAGAAATTAGCGGATGCCGAGCGTATCAAAAAAGAAGCGGCGAACAAGTTGGCCAACGCCAAAAAAGCTGCCCGCCGGAAAAAAACTGCTTTACCTCAAAAAACAACATACGCCCTTTCTCAAACGGGGATAAGTCCCAGAAAATTAAGGCGTTGGGTGCGGAATGCTCCTCAACTGAGGGTAGCCATCGCTCTGAATACCATTCTAGAAACTCCAAAAGGTCTTCAGCATGCTTCTCAAAAAAATCCGGACCGCGGCTTCTAGGTGATGGTTGTCAAGGGTTTGCAATCATGTGCCTATCTCGCGCATGGATTGCTTCAGCTTATCCAGTCCTTCATCGAAAGCAGCTGCCAGCTTAAAAACTGTTACGCCTTTTACCTTCCTCCTGAACTTTTTATAGTAGTCGACGGCCTCTGGCATGTCCATTTTGTTGGCGGCTACGATGAAAGGTTTTTTGAGCATTTCGGGATCGTATAATTCGAGTTCCTGTCTTAGCTGATCGTAGTCATCCCACGGCTTGCGTGCATCCGTTCCAGCCATATCAATCAGGAGAACCAGAGCCTTGCAGCGCTGAATATGGCGAAGAAATGCGTGACCGAGCCCGACGTTTTGGTGCGCCCCATCGATTAGGCCGGGAATGTCGCAAACGGTCATTCGATGATAATCTTCAAACTCCATGACTCCTATCTGAGGGTGAAGCGTCGTAAATGGATACGCAGCAATCTTGGGGCGTGCTTTGGAAAGCGCAGTCAGAAGGGTTGATTTTCCTGCGTTTGGATATCCGACCAGACCAATTTCCGCCAAAATCCGTAACTCAAGAATGTATGTACCCTCCTCGCCCGGCTTGCCTGGCTGCGCAATGCGGGGAGTCTGGTTGCGTGAATTGGCGAAATGTTGATTCCCCAGACCACCCTTGCCTCCTCGGCACAGCAGGATTTGCTGGCCATGCTCCACCAAATCAACCACTAATTCCCTCTGAACGGCTGAATCAGCTTGGCCGGCATCCTCTTCTTGGTGCTCCAAGTTCAATTCCATTGCTTTCTCAGGCCCTCTTTGTCGGATTTTTGCGGATTTCAGGGCTTCATTTTCTTGCAATTCCTCATCATCATCCTCGATTTCTTCCTTATCATGATTGGATCGAAGAAGAGGCATTTTCTGGCTAGGTTTTTCGACTTTGGGTGCTGAAGGGTCAAGGAACCTCCAAACGGTCGTCCCGCAGGGGACTTTGATAACGACAGTTGCACCGCTTTTTCCGGTTTTGTTTTTGCCCAGACCAGGAAGGCCGCTTTTAGCACGTGTTCTCGGACAGTAATACTGTGCAACAAGGTTATTAATGTCGTGGCTTGCTTCGAGAATAATGTCACCTCCCCTGCCTCCATCGCCCCCCGAGGGGCCACCTTTAGGGCGGAAAGCTTCGCGCAGCAATGCGATGCAGCCATTACCACCGTCTCCGGCTTTGGCATAGATTTTGACTGAATCGATGAACATATCTAAAAGAAGGTGAGAAGTGAGCGGGACCGTTTATTCTGTATAACAGCCTGATTAAGCTACAAAAAAAGGCGAGGCTTAGCCTCGCCTTGTGTAAATGCTTTGTTTGAGACTTATCCGAAGAGTCGTCCAATGGAAAAACTAGGCCGCAGATTCAACGTTCACGCGGCGGCTGTCCTTGTCGAAGAATACCTTGCCGTCTGAAAGTGCGAATAAAGTCCAGTCGCGTCCTTGTCCAACATTGACGCCAGGAACAAATTTGCTGCCGCGCTGACGGATGATGATGTTGCCTGCACGTACGGTTTGACCGCCAAATTTCTTTACGCCAAGACGTTTGCTGTTACTGTCGCGACCGTTACGTGAACTACCCTGTCCTTTTTTATGTGCCATGTTTGAATCCTTGTCTTATGCGTTGATTTCTTTGACTTGAATGACGGTGAGCTCCTGACGATGACCGATGGTTTTTCGGTGAGCCTTACGGCGTCGCAATTTGTATGTCAATACCTTGGGGCCGCGCTTGTGCTTGAGCACATCTGCCACAACTGTCGCTGAATCGACTGTCGGCGCGCCAACTTTCAAGTCTCCATCATTGTTGACCATTAAAATTTTATTAAATGTCACAGGCTTTCCAGCCTCGACATCTAAACGTTCGATCTCTAGCTTGTCGCCAGATTTCACTCGGTATTGCTTGCCACCTGTTTCTAGAACCGCGTACATAATCCAAATTTATCCCTTAAGTAGGAACGACAATAAAACCAAATAAGCCTTTTGGTGTCAATATTTGAACTGAAATATTTTGAGTCATTATTCACACATTTAACATCCGTCCGGTGTCACTCACCATCAAAATAATCTGCGTTGATTTCAGGTTCCAGAATCAATGGACCTGAGCTCGTAGATCATCTGTGTCTTGATCTGATGTTGGCTGATCCGTTTCACCTGAATGGATTGTCTCAGGCGGCTGCGTGGTTTGAGCTTCGCAAGCGGCAGTCTCTGGATGACGTATCAGCACGCCCCTCTTTTGCCTCTTCGCTTCCTTTGCCTCGGTCTTGCTTGATCAGTTGCATTGTATGCGTATATTGGACACAGATTTATCAATACCTTCCCTATATGTCATCCTTCCCGTTTCCTATGGCAAATTCCCGATTGGTGGCGTTACTGATTGGAATAAGTTTGTTGACCTTGCTCTTTCAGCGAATCGGATGGGGAACAGTATTTCCCATACTTGCCAATATCGGCTGGCAGTTTCTTTGGGTGGGATGCTACTTCCTCCTGCCAATCGCGCTGGCTGGACAGGCCTGGAGAACTTTGTTTGCCAAAAATCGCGATCGTGGGTTCTGGACTATCTTCCTCGCCTCCTGGGTTGGGCTTGCCTGTAATTGGCTGCTGCCCGTAGCGCAAATTGGTGGGGAACTTGTCAAGGCGCGTCTTCTTGCAAAACCCAATAAGGACATCGAACCTTGGGCGACCATGGTCATCGACAAAACATTCCAGGTATTGACACAGATATGTTTTGCTCCCCTCGGTCTCGTGTTGTTGATGTTTCATCGCTGGGACAAGGCTGTCTTTATCGGTGGCGGCTTTGCCATGCTGATTTTGCTCGCGATGGTTATCTTCCTGTTGCGGATTCAAAAACGGGGTTTGTTTGCGATGTCTTCGCGGTTGCTGCAAAAAATGATGAAGCAGGAAAAATCAGAGTCTCTCAACCGCTTGTCTGAATCCATGGACCTTCGAGTCAGAGAAATCTACAGCACCCCGCTTGTGTTGATGCGTGCTTTTAGCTGGCGGATGGCTTTCCGATTTGGGATGGCAGGAGAAATATATTTAATCATGACCCTGATGGGACATCCCGTCATGTATCATGAAGCGGTCATCCTCGAAAGTCTTGCACAAACGATTCGAATGGCGGCATTCCTCATTCCCGGCGGCCTCGGAGCTCAGGAAGGAACGATCACCCTCATTGGTGCCAGCCTGGGCATTCCTGTAAGTCAAGGGTTGGCACTTTCGCTAGCAAGAAGAGCTCGGGAATTGATGGTTGGTTTGCCAGCTTTACTTGCCTGGTGGATTTCATCCCTGCGAGAAAATGATGCTGCTTTTGACTGAAATGTCAGCTGGACCTCATCAATGAGATCCAGGTCAACCCAACCTTTGACTTTACCCTCAAGAAGCCTGCGAAATCCTCATTGTCTTTCTCCTCTGCCTGAACCGGTAGCAAGCCATGGGTTCGAAGGTGGGGCTCACCATGAATAGACATCACCCTCTACCCATTCGAGTTGCTATATGATCATCCTTCTGAAAGGATCAAATTACTATGGACATCCCCCTCAACAAGGGCCTACCAAGTTTCTTTTCGGTAAATGACTGCCACCCAGAGAAGCTGCAAGCCGAATGCGAGCATCAGCTCTCTCTGGAAAATTATCCGCACGCTGAAGCTGTAGAACAGAATATCCTTATTTATCAGGGGGATGATCTCAGGGCTGCGTTGATGGATGCGAGCAAGGAGCTCGTTCTTACATCTGAGCTCTGTCGCTGTTTGCGGGATGGGCCAGGGGTTTTTGTGATCCGGAACGCCTATGAGAATCTTTCGCATGTAGACCAAATGACCAAGGTTTTTCAGTCGCGGATTTACCAGGAAAAACTCGATGGGCAAGTAAAGGGGGACCATTTTGGAACCAATGAGCGCATCTGGAATTCCCTTCAAAAGGCTTGTAGTGTAGACCCTGGGCTTTGCGTGGATTATTATGGTAATCCGCTGCTTGCTCTGGCCTCGAGAGCCTGGCTTGGGCCGGGCTATCAAGTCACGGCTCAGGTCAACAATGTAAAACCGGGTGGGGAGGCTCAATCGGTGCACCGTGATTATCATCTCGGATTTCAACCTGAAGCAGTCAGTCACCAGTTTCCTGCCCATGCTCAAATGGCATCTCAATACCTCACACTGCAGGGTGCCGTAGCGCACACTGACATGCCTGTTGAATCCGGACCTACCTTGTTGCTCCCTTTTTCACATCATTTTCCGCCAGGTTATCTTGCTTATCGTCTTCCTGCTTTCATGAAGGTTTTTGAAAAACATCGATCTCAGCTGGCATTCAAATGTGGAGATATGCTGTTCTTCAGCCCTGCTTTATTTCATGCAGCTGGTGCGAATCGAACGGCGAAGGATCGCATGGCTAATTTGCTGCAGGTTTCGTCAGCATTCGGCCGTGCGATGGAGCAAGTCAATCGAGCTCAGATGGTCCAGTTGATACATCCCCGACTTCTGGATCGGTTGAAGGAAGGGGCAATCTCGGACCGTCAACTGCGAGACGTGGTTTCCGCCTTTGCCGATGGATACTCTTTCCCAACCAACCTGGATTCCGATCCTCCCATGCACGGCAGTGCGCCTGAAACATGTCAACAACTTTGGTTGCGGGCATTGAGAGAACGATGGGATCCCGAGCGATTGAAACAGGCGCTTTTGGAGCGCACCACGACTAGACAGGCCTGAGAGGAGTTTGCCTTTTTCTCGGGTTAAAGGCTTTTGTATGCTCACCTTGCGGCCAGAAAAAGTTTTAATTTTTCAGCCGTTTTACCACCAAACCCCGGTAATTGTGATATCTCTTCCAGACTTGCTGTCTTAATGCGTTGAACGGACCCGAACTTTTTTAAAAGCGCGGCTTTTCTGGATTGACCGATCCCCGGGAACTCATCCAGCAAGCTTTCTGAAATTTTCTTGAGCCTCAATTGCGCGTTGAAGGTGTTTGCGAATCGATGCGATTCGTCACGGACGCGTTGAAGGAGTTTGAGTGCACCGGAACGATGGTCCAATCGAATGGGGTCGGGTTTTCCGGGTTGGTAAATTTCTTCAAATTCCTTTGCCAGTCCTATGATGGGAATCTTGCTGAGGCCGAGTTTGGCAAGTTCCTCGCAGGCTGCTCCGAGTTGTCCCTTGCCTCCATCAATCAGGATCAATTCAGGGAAAGGTGATTCACTGGATTCCAGATCCGTTTTTTGCTCTCCTGCTTCTTTGAGAAGTCTCGTGTACCGTCGCCGAACTGTCTCTGCCATGCAGGCAAAATCATCCTGCCCCTGCACGGTTTTCATTTTATAGCGCCGGTAGTTGGATCTGTCTGGGCGACCATTTCTAAACCTGACCATGGAGGCAACCTTGAAGGTTCCACTGATATTGGAGATGTCGAAACCCTCGATTCGGACCGGTGTTTTTCGAATGCTCAGAACTTTTCTCAGCTCTGTTAAATCAGATGCCGGGTCGATAGCCAATGGTAGTTTGTATGGAAGGCGTGAAAATTTACCTGTTTTCTGAGTGGCTTTCTTGAGGTCCTGAAGCATGTCGCGCAGTTCAGCCGCCTTTTCGAAGTCAAGCGTTTCTGCCGCCTTTTGCATCATCTGCTTGAGGTCTTTTTCCATCTCTTGCGATTGCCCTGTCAGGAAATCGCAAGCTGCCTCTACCTGCTTCAAATAATCTCCGGTGGATATGTTATCGATACAGGGTGCTGTGCAGTGCTTGAGATGACCGTAGAGGCAATGCTTGTAATCGTGCTTGTTCGGGGTCAACGGGCGACAGCCTCGCAGGCTGAACTTCTGTCGCACCATGGTCATGGTGCGGCGAATAGCACCAGAATTTGCAAATGGGCCGAAATACCTGGCGCCATCATCTTGTCTTAGACGCGTCAGTGTGAACCGCGGAATGGGATCTTTGAGATTGACCTTCAGCAAGAGGAAACGTTTGTCGTCCTTAAAACTAATGTTGTAACGAGGCTTGAATTCCTTGATCAACTTGCCTTCCAGCAAGACCGCATCAGGCTCACTCCTGACCTGGTGAACATCAAGGTCGTGAATAGCCTCGACGAGTGCATTGAGTTTCATGTCCCAACGTTGGCGGCGTGATGGGTGAAAATACTGGCTGACTCGCTTCCGCAGACTTCGAGCTTTTCCAATATAGATGACCGTGCCAAACCGGTCCTTCATCAAGTAAACCCCGGGTTTATGGGGCAGACGAGAAATTTTTTTTCGAATGGCTTCGGTGGCAGGCATGGTCAAGGATGCCTGGTCTTACGCGTATCAGGCACCGCGATGGGTCAGCATCTTTCCTAATGCTTCAATGAATCCAGTTCCATGAAAGCATAACAGAGCATATGGCAGATGCCCATATGACAATCCTCCACCCGACCGTAATGCTCAGAATCAATGACAACCAGATGATCAGCAAGAGGCGCAAGGCCTCCTTGTTTTGCTCCGACAAATGCCATCACTGTCAGATCTCTTTCTTTTGCCCATTGAACGGCTTTAACGAGATTAGGCGAGTTACCGCTGACGCTCATGGTGATCACGATATCTCCTGGATTGGCATAGTTCTCCAACTGACGTTTGAAGATATCCTCATAAGCATAATCATTACCGATGGCCGTCATCCAACTGACATTGTCATTCATTGACAATACCTTGAATCGCTTGCTCATGATGTCGGAGGAACCTTTTCCCAAATCTGTGGCAAAATGAGATGCATTTGCAGCACTCCCTCCGTTTCCAAAAACGAAAATGTTCTTTTCTTCCGCCCATGCCTTCTGCAGCACTCCAACGCAATCGGCTACCTTTTCAGTGGGGATGGAGTCGAGCGCCGCTTTTTGAGCCTCTATATAAGATTTGATCCAATCGTTCATGTGTCTGAAATCTTCCATGGGTGCCAGCAAATGTCACGTTCAAATGCCGGCTTGTATCCGTTATGGGCTGTCTGTCATGATTTGAAAGATGAACGCACGCATTGATGCCAAGCCCTTGAGGATTGTGCTTGTTGGAGCCTTGCTCTGGTTGTTTTTTCTGACTCCGGTGCTGGAAGCTCAATCAAATCGAAACCCGGCGCGTAATAGCCAAAATCCTAATCAGGCGAGTCGTGACCCTCTCTATGAACAATATGCGCTCTATCGCAAGAATGCACCCAGGGCAGAAGTGGCCGGGCAACCTCGCACCGTCTCCTTGCCGCTTGAATTAGTAAAGGGCGCCCGTATCGCCTTTATCGGAAACACTCTGTTTGAGAGAGCTGGTCAGTTTGGTTTTTTCGAAGCCATGTTGCATGCGCAATTTCCCAAACATGCACTTACTGCGAGAAACTTATCATGGTCTGCAGACACACCTGACCTGCAACCGCGTCCCTCCAATTTCGCGGATGTCGAACAGTATTTGTTTAGGGAGCAAGCGGATGTGATCTTTGCGGCCTTTGGTTTCAATGAATCGTTTGACGGTGAGGATGGAACGGAGGCTTTTCGGAATTCATTGAGAGAATTTTCATCCCGTTTGCAATCGCTGGCATTCAACGGACGCACGGGGCCTGAGATCATTTTGGTATCACCCATTGCATGTGAAAATATAAAGGGAGTCTCTGCCGACGACATGAACCATGAACGCCTTCTGGCTTACACTCAAGTGATGGAAGAAGTTGCAGGCGAGTTGAATATCGGATTTGCGAATGTGCTTGCGACTTCGCGAGCTTGGCTATCCGATACCAAAACAGATTACACCATCAACGGCGTTCATCTGACAGAGCAGGGGTATGCTCGATTTGCTTCGGATTTATTCAATGCGGTTTTTGACGAAGAATCCCCAAACGTCAGTGAAAAACTTCGTGAAGCAGTCGTCGAGAAAAGTAAGCAATACTTCCAACGTTATCGTCCCTTGAACACCTACTACTACACTGGGGCGCGTAACAAAACATACGGTTACCTCGATTTTCTGCCTGCCATGCGAAATTTTGACATCATGGTCAGTAATCGAGATGAGTGGATATGGGAATTAGCTCAGGGTAATTTACAAGCCACTCTGGATGATTCCAATATCCCCGCAATGCCACAAACCCCTCAAAGTCGAGGTGCCAATCGTTGGCTTTCTTCCGAGGATGAGTTATCAGAATTCAAGATCGATCCCCGATTCGAGGTGAATCTATTCGCTTCAGAGGAGCAGTTTCCCGATCTGGCATGTCCTATCCAGATGCGTTGGGATGCACGAGGGCGCCTATGGGTCAGTTGCTCAACAACCTATCCTCATGTCTATCCGGGGAATGAGCCTGGCGATAAAATCATCATCCTTGAAGACATTGACAAAGATGGTCGAGCGGATAAATCCACGGTGTTTGCGGATGATTTGCATATTCCGCTTTCTTTTGAACTGGGGGATGGAGGTGTTTACGTCTCGGAAGAGCCCTTCATGAGCTGGATTGGAGATACGGATGGAGACGGAAAAGCCGATAAGCGTGTTCGATTGCTGGCCGGCTTCGGCAGTGAAGATTCGCATCATGCCTTGCACGATTTTGTTTGGACCCCGGAAGGAGATCTGCTTTTCAGAGAGTCCATTTTCCATCACAGCCAGATCGAGACCCCTTATGGTCCCGTACGCGCGGACAATAGTGCCTGGTTTCAATTTAGACCTGACAACCATCGACTTACATCTTTTGGCAGTTACCCCAATACCAATCCTTGGGGAGTGACTTTCGATGACTGGGGGTATCATGTGGCCAGTCATCCTGTTTTCGCCTCTGCCTTCCATGCCTTGAATCCACCCTACCCCCAGCAACATCCCAGAGCGGCGGGACTTCCTGCATACTCAGGTGTTTGTGGTCATGAATTCGTGGACTTCGATTTCTGGCCTGAAGAAATGCAGGGAGGTTTTGTCAAAGTGCGGTACAAGCCGTCCAACCGTGTGGAGATTCATCAATGGATCGAGAAAGAAGATCATTTCGAAGAGTCGTATCAGGGCGACATCATTTATTCTTCCAACTTAAGTTTTATCCCCGTGGATCTTCGTTTTGGACCAAGAGGTGCCATGTATGTTTGCGATTGGTACAATCCTGTGAAAGGGCATGCCCAGTATTCCTTGCGGGATGAACGCCGAGACCGTCGTGCAGGACGGATCTGGCGAATCGTTCCAAAAGGAGCCACGCTGCAAGATCCTCCATTGATCCATGATCAACCGATTGCGTCATTGTTGGATGTGCTCAAACGTCCTGAATATCGGTATCGCTACTGGACGCGCAATGAATTGCGATCACGATCCGAGCAAGATGTCTTCGAGGCACTCACCTCATGGCTGAACAGCCTGGATCGGGCTGATCCACGATTCCGTCATCATCAAGTCGAGGCTCTTTGGTTGTATCGCAACATCGGGGCAACCAACCACGATTTATTGAGAAAGCTTATCCAGTGCGAGGAACACCACGCCCGTGCCGCGGCGGTTCGCGTCTTGCGCAGTTGGTATGGAGAAATGCCGGATGCACACGACCTCCTTGCTAAAGCCGTTTCGGATGAAAACCCATTAGTGCGACTTGAATCTGCCATTGCGGCTTCTTGGTTTGGGACCCAGGAGGCTTTGGATGTTTTATTGCGAGTGGCCGATCAGCCTTTGGGAGATCACTTGCGTTATGCATTTGTATGTTCACTTGGATCTGAAAATATGCGCCGTCATTGGGAAGGCAATACTCGCTACGCCTTGGTGCCCGTCATGTTGCGCGATGCCAGGAAGGTGGAATCATTTCTTGAACCGCCAGGAAGCGCCAAAGATGCAGAATTTGATTTGCAAAAAGACCTCGTCACCCTGCGTATTGCCTGCATTCCGGAACAAATGCGATTCACAGAGGAAAAGGTTTCGGTCAGGGCCGGTCAACCTGTCAAATTGATTTTCACCAACCCAGATGCCACTGATCACAACTGGGTTCTGGTTCAACCTGGCTCCATGGAGGAGCTTGGAATGGCTGCGAATGAAATGGTCAAAAACCCGAAAAACGCCCGGTCCGATTTCATACCCAAGGATCCAGATCGTCACATTCTGCAATATACCCCCTTGATTGGCCCGAGTCGAGACAGTAAGGTGGAAGTGCTGAGATTTATTGCTCCAGAGGAACCCGGAATTTACCCCTATCTTTGCACCTTTCCGGGGCATTGGGTTGTCATGAATGGTGCCTTATGGGTGACGAATGATGAAGTCAGTGAAGAAGATCTTCAGCACAACTTATCCACTCCGATCTTTGTCAAGGAGTGGCAAATGGCTGATTTCGAAGCCATTCAAGTTTCCAAAGACGAGCATGCTATCATGCGTGGGATGAAATCCTTCCTCGATGCTCAGTGTCACCAATGCCATCAGATGGACGGACGCGGCATTGAGTTGGGGCCGGATCTATCCAATGTGAGTGAGCGTTTTCGGGGGAAGGATTTGCTGCAACAAATTCTCAAACCTTCTTCTCATATAGATGAACCCTACAGGTTAGTCCGCGTTGAAACCAAAGAGGGTGAAGAATGGAGTGGTAATCTGGTAGATGAAAATGAAGAAAGGATCCGGTTACGCCCAAGTTTGTTCGCACCTGACGAGCTGTTGAGCCTACGCAAAAAGCAGATCAAGACGCGAGAGATTTCGGCTGTCTCACCGATGCCTGAAGGGATGCTTTCCACCATGGACCGGCAAGCCATTCTAGATCTGCTGGCCTATCTCGAAGCGGGAGGGCATGCCGGGCATCAAAAGCATTAATTGTTATTCACAGGTTAAATATGTTGATCTCTTTTCGCTCCACACGGTCGTTGCTTTTTCACCTCAGTTTGATCAGTGCCTGTGTCGGCTTTAGTCCGAGCTGCATGACCTCTCTGGGGGCTGCCAGTCCAGACCATCCGGCAGCGTCAATCCAATCCATGCTTGCTCCTCTGGAAATTTCAAAGGATTATGGTGTTGCGTTATTTGCGGCCGAACCGGATGTAATGAACCCTATTGCAATCAGTGTGGATGAGGTTGGGCGCGTTTACCTGGCTGAAACCGATCGTTATCGGGATGCGGTTTTTGATGTGGTAACTCAAAAACCGGAATGGCTTCCCAAAGACCTGTCATTTCGCTCGGTTCAAGACCGCACGGACTTCCTGAAGCAGACTTTCAGGCATCATCTGACACCCTTGACGCGAGGTTCTGAGCGGGTTCGATTGCTGGAAGATAATGACAGGGATGGTGCTGCGGAATCGAGTCGGGTGCTGGCTGATGGGTTTTCTTCCATTCCAACAGGCCCCGCAGCAGGAATCCTGGCGCATCATGGTCGAGTTTGGTTTCAGTGTGTTCCCGGGCTGTGGCGTTTAGAATGGGACCCGGAATCACATGCGGTCAACTCAGCTCAAGAATTGCATGACGGATTCGGTGTGCATGTTGGGGTTTCCGGACATGATTTACACGGCATTACATGGGGGCCGGAGGGACGACTCTATTTTTCCATGGGAGATCGAGGGTTGCATGTCAAAACGAGTGAAAAGACATTGCATTACCCAGACACAGGTGCCGTTCTGAGATGTGAACCCGATGGATCGAATCTGGAGGTCGTTGCCCATGGGCTTCGCAATCCTCAAGAGATTGTCTTCGACGCCTAC